>Ga0193729_1000995_pt1 | contig 14707 bp, 12 predicted proteins | sample U1c2metaG_FD_143036 | JGI IMG/M metagenome (GOLD analysis project Ga0193729, IMG submission 143036) | Soil microbial communities from a riparian zone of the East river system, Colorado, United States - U1c2 | ecosystem: Environmental > Terrestrial > Soil > Riparian zone | place: USA: East River... | reverse complement strand
TATAGGTAACGAAGATTTCGCTGTTCGTTTAGGGTTAGTATAGAGGTTTTGCTTGTGGTGCGGTTCGAGCAGCAAGCAAATAGTTGGCCGTGCCACCCTTCTGAGCGCCTGGGTGAAGGCGTGTAAACCTCGTCACCACTAAGAGCCGGATGCAAATCCGGCTCTTTGTCCGTACAAAACGTTGCCTTCGGGCCGCTCAAATGGCTATCTTAGGGCTCGATGAAACACCAACTCGACTTCGAAAAGCCGATTGCCGAACTACAGGCCAAGCTCGACGAGTTGAAAAAACATCCCGAAAATCATTCCCTGGGCATCAGCTTCGAGGAAGAAGTCGGATTAATCGAAAAGAAGCTGCAGGAAACCAAACGCCAGATTTTTTCCAACCTTAGCGCGTGGGACCGGATCAAAATAGCCCGGCATCCCAAGCGCCCTTTTACTCTCGATTATCTCGGCTCGGCGTTCAGTGATTTCAGCGAATTGCACGGAGATAGATTGTTCGGCGAAGATCGCGCCGTGGTCGGAGGATTTGCCTCTCTCGGTCCGCACAAAGTGGTGGTAATTGGCACGCAAAAGGGGCGGGACACCAAGGAAAACATCTTGAGAAATTTCGGCTCTGCACATCCGGAGGGTTATCGCAAGGCATTGCGGCTAATGAAGTTGGCGGACAAATTTGGACTGCCCATCATCACCCTGATAGATACTGCGGGCGCCTATCCCGGCATCGGCGCTGAGGAACGTCATATTGCCGAGGCGATTGCCGTGAACCTGCGCGAGATGATGCTGTTCCAGGTACCTATTATTGCTGCGGTGATTGGCGAGGGTGGGTCTGGCGGCGCCCTCGGCATCGGCGTTGCCGATCGTGTATTGATCCTGGAAAACGCTTATTATTCAGTGATCAGCCCGGAAGGGTGCGCGGCGATTCTTTGGAAGGACCGTTCCGCCGCCGCAAAGGCGGCCGAGGCGCTGAAAATCACCGCGCGTCACTTGCTCGAATTGGGTTTGGTGGATGAAATTGTGCCCGAACCCTTGGGCGGCGCTCACACTAATGGGGAAACCACCGCCGTAAGCTTGAAGGATTGTCTGCTTAAGCACTTAGAACAATTGTTGCAAATGTCTGCTCCCGAGCGCTTGAAAAAGCGGTATGCGAAATTCCGAGCTTTCGGCCATTTCAACGAAAACAAACCCGCCGAAAAGGTTGAGGCTTAGTTTCCAAATCCCAGATTAGTGGGAACGGCATGTCGCTTTATCCGCTCACTTGCGAACCCATTTTCAAGGAGCGCGTGTGGGGCGGGCGCAACCTCCAACGTCTTTACCACAAGGCTCTCCCGCCCGGGCTAATCATCGGTGAATCCTGGGAAATCAGCGACCGTCCGGGCGATGCCAGCGTAATCGCCAATGGTCGGTTTGCAGGAAAGGACCTGCATTGGTTGATGGACAATCACCGTGCGGAGTTGTTGGGTGAGGTCTCGCCCATTCACGGCCGTTTTCCTCTATTGGTCAAGATTCTTGACGCGCAGGAAAAACTTTCCTTGCAAGTCCATCCGCCCGCTGGGAAAGCCGTCGAACTCGGCGGGGAGCCGAAAACCGAGCTTTGGTACATCACCGAAGCGGAGCCCGGCGCGGAATTGTACGTCGGCCTGAAGCGCGGCGTTACGCGTCTCGAGTTTGAACGAAAGCTCCGCGATGGGTCCGTCGCGGAATGTTTTCATCGCCTGGGGGTGCGAAGCGGCGATGTCATGTTCCTGCCCAGCGGTCGAGTGCATGCCCTGGGCTCCGGCCTGGTCATTTTCGAAATTCAACAAAACTCCGATACAACCTATCGCGTATTCGATTGGAATCGGGTGGGATTGGACGGCAAGCCGCGGGATTTACACATCCCGCAATCGCTCGCCAGCATCGACTTCGCGGATTTCGAACCAGCTCTGTTACGCGCCCCTTTCGCCGTGGCCGGGCCCGTCCAGGTCCGGCGACTCGTAACGGACACGTCGTTCACGGTTGAAGCCTGCCAACTGGCCGCTGATGCAGGCCTGCGTTTGCCGCCCAATAAAATGCAGGTTATCGCGGCGTTGAACGGAATTGTGGAAATTCGAACTAACGAAGGAAGTTTGGTATTGTCCGCGGGCCAGTTCGGCCTCGTTCCCGCAAGCGTTCAGGGAGCCAAGGTGCTGACGCGCGACGGCGCTTCGCTGCTGCGAGTCGAAGGAGGGATTGCTTAGCCTTTTTGAAATGCTTTAAGTCCTGAGCCCCCTTGGAGTCTAGTTTTAATTTGTGTTTCCGGCGATCCTGCTTCATGTTTTCTGTCAGCGCGCTTCAAAAGCGGAATTAATAAGACGCCGTGGGGCAACCGAGGTGAAAAAATTTATCCTAAGCTGGTTTATTAACACTCTCGCAGTGTTGGTGGCGGTGTATCTTCTCAAGAACGGAATACATTATGAGAGGCCGTTGGATTTATTGGTCGCCTCGCTGTTGCTCGGGATTCTGAATGCGGTATTGAGGCCGATTATTCTGCTCCTCGCCTTGCCGCTCGTCATTCTCACGCTCGGGCTGTTCATTTTCGTTGTTAATGCCTTGCTCCTGTACTTTGTCGGTTACCTGCTGCGCCCGCATTTTTACGTGGATGATTTCGGGTCCGCGTTCGTGGGAGCTCTCATCATCAGTCTCGTTTCCGTGATCCTCAACTCGTTGACCGGTACCGGCAGTTCTCGCGTGCGATTTAACCGGCGTGGTCCGCCACCCTCTTCCGGAGGCACGGGGGGCGGTCCGGTGATTGATATCTGAGCCGCAGATGCCCAGCGGCCGCGGTGCTCGCGGATTGGCGTCTGGCCGGCCCTCAGTCTCGCTGGTACGCCGCCTGGAACGTCCTGATCCCTCGAGACTGGAAGTCCCGCTCGAAATCCGTGGCCACCGCGCGCAGCTCTTCAGGTGCTTCCGTCAGCCGAAACAACGGACTCCCCTCGAACACACTCACCATCTGCTCGAAATAGTTTTCATGATCCGTGCGCAAGTAAACCCTGCCTCCGGCTCCAAGGGCCTGGTGCGCCAGGGCAGGAAATGCTTCGTTCACCAGCCGGTGACGCCGATGTTTAAGCTTCGGCCACGGGTCCGGGAAATAAACATGCAGCGTCGTGGCCGATTCCCGCGGCAACAGGAAGCCCAGGAAATATGAAGACTCGATCCGAACCCCGCGCAAGTTGACCAGGCCGGCTCGCCTGGCCTTGCGTTCCATTTTTCGGATGCGCCCCAGCAGGCGCTCAGTGCCGATGAAATTCCGGTCAGGATGGAGCGCTGCGTAGTTCGCGAGAAACGAACCGTCACCGCTGCCTAGTTCTACTTCGAGCGGTTGCGGTTCGGGAAACAGCTTTGTCAGATCAATGCGCTCCAGAATTGAAGGCAACGAGTAGAGCAGGCTCTTTGACTGAACGATAGATCCCAAGGCTGACTCCATGTTAACAGCTAATGTGGGGCTTGCCATAATGCAGTTTCGCGACGTCACGGGATTGGCATCACGGTGCCGGTCAGTTAAACCACCCTCAGAGTCCCGGAAAAAATGGTCGGGGCGGTGAGATTCGAACTCACGACCTCTTGTACCCGAAACAAGCGCGCTACCAGGCTACGCTACGCCCCGACCCGGGGCAAAGAAGCTGCCGGGGCCGAGCGCCTTTTGCAACTCAAATCACCTATTAAATGGTGAACGAATTGGGGAATCAGGTTTCCTCATCGTAGCTGATGCCGATCTTTTCGGCGGGCACCCGTCTTACGGTTCGCGAATTCTTGAACGCAAAAACCAATTCCACACCCTTGAGTTTCCATTTTTGCACAAACTGGAGCCCGTGATCGATTGACTTGAAATCGAAAGCCTGCACCGGATCATTAGTCCACTGGTCGGGACCTTGGAAATAAGAACCCGTCGAAATCTTTTTTAAAAGCGTCCGCATGTTCACCGCATCCCGCATCACTCTTCTACGGTCCCAGTGTAATCCCAGAGAGCATAGGGAGTACCATCCCCGTTTTTGCGGTGAAAACCACCCTTTAGGAACCCACCGTCGTATTTTTGTGCGTGAATTTCACGCATTCCGCGTGAAAATCCCGCCAACGACCATGCCCACCCTTTAGGCCTGCCGATCCTGAGGCAATGCCGTCAAGCCGGCATAAACGGCGTTGGCGCCGAGTAACTGTTCGATTCGCAGCAATTGGTTGTACTTCGCCAGGCGGTCTGAGCGGCTGAGCGAACCGGTTTTGATTTGGCCGCAATTGGTGGCCACAGCAATATCCGCGATGGTGGCGTCTTCCGTTTCGCCGGAGCGGTGGCTGAGAACGGCGGTATAGCGATTTCTCTGCGCAAGCGAAACGGCATCGAGCGTCTCAGTGAGGGTTCCGATCTGATTCACCTTTACCAGAATCGAGTTGGCCGTGCCCGTATCAATGCCCTTTTGAAGAAATTTCACATTCGTTACGAAAAGATCGTCGCCAACCAGTTGAATCTTCTTACCCAACTTGTCAGTCAGAGTCTTCCAATTTTTCCAATCGCCCTCCGCGCAACCATCCTCGATGCTTACGATCGGATATTTGGCGCACAGCTTCACGTAGAAATCCACCAACTCGTCGCCGGTGACCGTCTTGCCCGTGCTCTTTTTGAAGGTGTAGGAGCCATTTTCATTGTAGAATTCGGATGCGGCGACATCCAGCGCGAGAAAGATCTGCTTTCCGGCCTTGTAACCTGCGTCTTTTGTCGCCTGGAGGATCGATTCGATGGCGTCTTCCACACTATCCAACTTCGGCGCGAAGCCTCCCTCGTCACCCACCGCCGTGCTCAGTCCGCGTTTTTTCAGGACCGATTTGAGGGCGTGAAAAATCTCCGTAATCGCGCGCAACCCCTCGCTGAACGTCGGCAGTCCGTGCGGCTGAATCATGAACTCCTGGAAATCAATTGGCGCATCCGAATGCGCGCCGCCATTGATGACGTTGGCCATCGGCACGGGTAAAACCTTGGCGTTCGGGCCCCCAAGATAATTGAACAGCGGAAGACCCAGGGCTTCAGCCGCAGCTTTCGCGTTCGCCAGTGAAACCGCCAGAATGGCATTCGCACCGAGGTTGGATTTCGTCTCCGTGCCATCCAATTCGAGCATGATGCGATCCACGGTCAACTGGTCCAGCGCGTCCGCGCCCTGGAGCGCCGGCAGAATTTTCTCGACCACATTCTTCACGGCCTTGCTGACGCCTTTGCCAAGGAAGCGTTTCTTGTCGCCATCGCGCAATTCGATGGCCTCATGCTCGCCCGTGCTGGCGCCGGAAGGAACCGCCGCCCGGCCGCCCGCGCCTCCTGCCAGCATTACATCCACTTCGACCGTTGGGTTCCCGCGTGAATCAAGAATCTCACGCGCCTGAATATCAGAAATCGTGCTCATGTGTTTGTGTTCAAGTTTTCAAACTGCCAACCGAATCGGCGCGCATGATAAAGTCGGAGCGAGGCGAGTCAAGGAATGCATTCCGCCGGAGCCAGGTGATGGCAGTTCCGGATAAACCACGGCAACACCATCAAGACAGGGCTATTCTTTTGCTAAGCGGGGAAGCCCTGTGGGAATCTTTGCGTGACTTAAGGTTTTAACACTCTCAAGCGGGCATCAACTCCGGCTGGTTTTTCGGATTTGCATCCAAACACTTGCGAACGATCTGAGCTAGCTGAGGCGGTAGATAAGGCTTGGGCAGGAAGGCGGTGTCTCCGCGACCAAAATCCTTGCCGAGGGACTCGGCGCTATAACCGCTGCTGAAGATCACTTTGAGATTGGGTTTGCGCTGCTTGAGGTGATCGGCCAGTTCCCTGCCGTTCATGCCTTCGGGCATCACCATGTCCGTCAAGAGCAAATCGATCTGGCCGTCGTGTTCATCCCACACTCGCAGCGCCTCAACACCTGAGCAAGCCTCGATGACCCGATATTCATAAGCTTGCAGGATTTCGCGGACCAGTTCCCGCAACATCGGCTCGTCCTCCACCAGCAGGATCGTTTCGCAGCCGCCGCTGACCGCTTTCGGAACGGAAGAAGTTTCGGGCTTTAAATCCTCTTTGGCAGCCATGCTGGGAAAATAGATCTTGAAGGTTGTGCCGGCCCCAACCTCGCTGCTGACTTCAACCCAACCCTGATGCTGCTTGACGATGCCATAGACGGTAGCCAGGCCGAGCCCGGTACCTTTGCCGACTTCTTTGGTGGTGAAGAAGGGCTCAAAAATCCGTTCCAGAGTTTTGGCGTCCATGCCGCAACCTGAATCCCGGACGGTCAGGCAGGCAAACGCGCCCACGCGTGCTTCCGGATGGAGAACGGCATAGTCCTGCTCGATGACGGCGACCGAGGTGCCGATGGACAGGCGGCCCCCTTTCGGCATGGCATCACGGGCGTTCACCGCCAGGTTCATCACGATTTGTTCGAGCATGCCGGTATCGGCCTCGATCTGGGGAAGTTCCGGCAGGTATTCAGTCTCCAGCACCACGTCTTCACCCAACAGCCGCGGAAGCATGTTCGCAAGGTTCTTCAAAACGCTGTTGAGATCCAGGACCTTCGTTTGAATGACTTGCTTGCGGCTGAAAGTGAGCAACTGACGCGTTAGGGAGGCAGCTCGTTTTGAGGCATCGCAAATCTGTTTCAACGGCCCGCCGATGGACTGGTCGGCGCCGTGTTTCGCCAGCAGGCAATCGGAGTAACCCTGGATGATGGTCAAAATGTTGTTGAAATCGTGGGCGACGCCCGCGGCGAGCTGGCCGATTGACTCCAGCTTTTGCGCATGCCGGAGCTGGGCCTCGAGGCTTAGCACATCGGTGACATCCACGCCGTAGCAATGGACCACCTGGCTTGCCAGCACAGGAAAAAAGGACCACATGATGGTTCGCCCATTGATGTTCACTTCCTCGCGCAAGCGGTTTTGTCCCGCGCTTAGAGACTCGCGCGCGATGGCGCTGGCGTTGGGCGGCAAAATGGATAAGAGATCCTCACGGCCAAGCGACCTGGCCATTTGCAGCGCCGCGTCGTTCGCATAACCCAGTGTTCCATCCATCGCAAATTCCAGCACGGGATTGGGATTGACCTTGGGAAAAGCGGCGAGTTTTTGGATTTGTGTCTCGGCCAGCCTTCGCTCCGTGACATCCGTCAGCGTGCCCGAAATTCCGATGGCGCCGCTTTCATCCTGGACGGAAACCTGGGAGTACACCTCGACCCAGCGGATCTTGCCGTTCTTAGTGAGCAAGCGCGTTTCGTAGCGGCAGTAATCCAGCTTGCGAGCGATGAAGTTCAGAAAGATTTCCTGATTGCGCTCGCGGTCATCCTGGTAAATGTATTCAAGAAAAAATGTGCCGAGGGTCGGCTTCACCTCGAAACCGGTGATCGCCGTCCAAGCCGGGTTGAGAAAGGTCCAATTGCCAAATTCATCCAATTGGAAGATGACTTCCTTGATGCTCTCGACGACCGTGCGGTACTTGAATTCGCTAACCCCCAGCGCCTCTTCCGAGCGCTTTCGCTCGATGCACAAAGCAATGCCGTGGGCGACTGAGCCCATCTCGAGGCTGATTTGCTCGGTCAGGGGTTGCTGGCTAAAGATGGACATCAGACCCACCAGCTTTTCCTCCAGAACCAGCGGGTACGCGGCGTAGGAAACCAGCCCATTCCGTTTCACCCATTCGTTTTGAGCGAGGCGCGAATCATGGAGCAATTGCTTGATGAGTACCGGCTTGGACTCTGTGAGCGGGCCAATGTCCAGCCGCAGGACCGGAACCTGGGCCGGCTCGCCTGTGCCTTCCACGCAGGGACCGGCCAGGGCGACAGTTTCGAAGTTTTGATCTCGGACATCGAACATCGAAATTTGGGCCACGCCTGCATTTAGATATTGAGCCATCGCCTTGGCGCAACGATCGAGAATGGCTTCCAAAGAATCACGGCGCGTCAAAGCCAGCCCGATTTCCGCTCCAAAGGCAGCCAGCCGGGCCTGCTCGAACGCCGCTAGCGCGGCCGCCCGTTTGCGCTGCAGCGCGTAACGAATGCTGCGCTCCAGCGCATTGGCCTGCAACAGGGTTTTGACGAGATAATCCGCTGCTCCGGCCTGCATCGCCTGCACGTCAATTTCATGCTCGCCGGCCCCGGTCAGTAAAATCACCGGGGACTGACAGCCGCGCTCGACTGCCGCGCGCAACAGGTCAATTCCGTTTTGCGCTCCCAGCCGGTAATCCACGAGGCAGACATCGTGCTGATTGAGCGCCATGGTGCGCGAGCCTTCCTCGAAGGTCTTGATCCAGTCCAGGGAAAACCGCCGCCCCGGCAAGTCGGAAAGGAGATCGCGGGTAATGATATAATCATCTTCATCATCCTCGACCAGCAAGACTTTGATGATTCCCGTGTTAATCATAAGCGTGTAGTTTGGCGCCGGGCAGCTCGACCACTTTGAACCAGTACTGCCCCAGCAACCGCATCACGTTCACCAATCCATCGAACCTTACCGGTTTGGTTATGAACGAATTCGCCCCCAATTCATAAATCCCCTCAATATCAGTATCAGCCTGGGAGGTGGTTAGCACGACCACGGGAATCCGGCGCAGTTCCGGGCTCAACTTGATCTCCCGGAGGACCTCGCGGCCGTCTTTTCTGGGCATGTTCAAGTCCAAGAGGATCAGGCCGGGCCTGGGCGAGGAGGCGAGGTCCTCGTATTTGCCGCGGTGCAATAAATAATCCAAAAGTTCCTCCCCATTCTCGACCACATGCAAATCGGCCGCCCACTGGCACTCGGCCAGAGCATCCCGGACCAGAAGCCGATCATCGGCATCGTCCTCCGCCATCAAGATCACGTTGGGTTTGGGAGCGTCGTTCATTCGGCGGTTTGTTGTTCCGGTTGTTCCATTGGCAAAGTGACGATAAAGGTGGCGCCCTGCCCCAACTGGCTTTTGGCGGTGACAGTGCCGTGATGCCGATCCGTAATGCGTCGGCACACGGCCAGGCCGACGCCAGTGCCCTCATACTCATTGCGCCCGTGCAGGCGCTGAAAGACGGCAAAGACCTTTTCGAGATACTTTTCATCGAAACCGATGCCATTGTCTTCGACCCGCAGTTCGCATAGCCGCTCGCCCGAGGGGGCATTGAACAGCCGCGAATTTATTTTGACCACGGGCTGGGCATTGGCCGGTTGAAACTTCAGAGCATTGCTCAGCAGATTCAGCAAGAGTTGATGCATCTGCACGGGATCGGCTTTAATCGCGGGCAATTCGCCGACCTCCACGCGCGCATGCGTCTTTTCGATGCGGACCTCGAGATCGCCGAGCACTCCCTTGGTCACCGCGCCGAGATCCACGGAAATAAACGGCTCGGAACAGCGGATCACGCGCGAGAAAGTGAGCAGATCGTTGATTAAGTTGCGCATCCGCGCCGAGGCGCTCTGCATTCGTTCAAGGTAATCGTAGGCTTCCGGGTTAAGGGATTCGCCAATCTTCGACTTCAAACGATCGCCGAACGCCTGAATTTTACGCAACGGCTCTTGCAAATCGTGCGAAGCGACGAAGGCAAACTGCTCCAGTTCGGCATTGGAGCGGGACAGCTCGGCGGCCTTCTGAGTGATCTTTTCCTCCACGCGTTTGCGTTCCGTGATGTCCTTAAAAACCAACACGGCGCCCGTCATTTGGCCGTTCTCGTTGATAGGAGTCTTGACGTATTCGAGCGCCAGGCAGACGCCGTCCTTTCGGTAAAAGAGCCGTTCTCCAGCGTTTTTCCCGTCGCCGTTGCTGCCATTAGCGCCGTTAGCGCCAGCGTGATTGTTGGCACTGCTGCCATTTTCGCCGAAGATCTCATGCTCGCCTTTGCCGATGAGTTCGGAGATTTGCAGGCCGGTGATTCTCGCGGCGGCTGGATTCACGAAAGTGGCTTTTCCGTCAAGGTCCAAACCGCAAATCCCTTCACCGGCAGAGTTCAGGATTAGCTCGTAGCGCCGTTGCAACTTCTGCAACTCCCTGGTGCGCTCCTGTACGTGCAGTTCGAGCACCGCTTTGGTGCTCTCCAGTTCCTGCCGCCGCTGGGAGAGGGATTTTTCCGCCTTCTTGAGTTGGTCCAGTTCCGAGCGCAACTGAGCGTTCGAGTAAGCCAGCCTGGCCGCCTCAGCCTCGCCGTCGCCGTAAGTCCGTTGCAATTCTTCTTGCGACTTTCGGGTGTTCACCAGTTGGAGTTGAATAGACCGGACAGTTTTCCTCCATTCCTCCTCCTTGGCGGTTAACTTAAGGGTCCAGGCCCGACGCCACATTCTTACGCCGTTTATGATCGCCAGCAAGGAGACGCAACCGCCGATGGCTGTGGGCAAAAAGACGCGAATGAGGGCAGGATCCAAAGGCTTGCCGGGGGCTTTTTCCTCGTCGCGAGACGCCGCGCCTGTCCCAGCGGGTTTTGTGCTGGCGAACGTACCGGTGGCCTGGAAGTACACCCAACCGCTCGCGAATAGACCGAGGGCCAGGCTGCACGCGGACGACAGGAGAACGGCGTTGGCCGCCGACATCCTTTTATCCACGTTGCCGGCCGCGATCTTAGCCGCGCGTGCCGTTGGGTCTTTCATCTGGCTTTTTGCTATAGGTTCCAAAGCGTCGCGTGGCGTTTACCAGCGCAACCATAGCGCTTTGGATGATTCCGTCTCGTGAGTCAGCACGACCCAGACCACAAGCCCGCCCGCGGCGAATTTCCTGACTGTCGCACCCACAAAAATCCATCGGTGTTGAGCATGCGGTTTACAAGCAGACCGAATTGTCCTTAAATCACCCAAGTTTGTTAAATAATAAGACAGCGGCAGAAACCTCGGGGCCAGGCTTAGATGCCACGATGGACACCATCGGAATAATAGCGGGCAATCGCTCGCTGCCCCTGGTGTTCGCCCAGCAGGCTCGCAGCCTGGGAGTCCGCCGCCTGGTGGCGGTTGCTTTCGAAGGCGAAACGGACCCCGCCCTGGCGTCGTTGGTGGACGAAATTGTTTGGGTCAGAGTGGGCCAGCTTTCCAAAATGATTTCTGCTTTCACCGAACGCGAGGTCAAACATTGCGTGATGGCCGGCCAGATCGCCCCAAAGAACCTTTATGATCTTCGCCCAGATTTGCGTGCCATGGGCGTGATGCTTCGATTGAAAGAAAAAAACGCTCACACCGTTTTCACAGCCATTGCAGACGAATTGGAAAAGGACGGCGTGCAACTCATCGAGGCCACTCCCTGGCTCAAGCCGCTCATGCCGGGACCCGGGTTTCGCCTTGGCCCGAAATTGTCCGGCCCACAGCAAGCGGCCGTCGAATTTGGCTTCCGCATCGCCAAAGAGATCTCACGGCTTGAGATCGGGCAGTCAATCGTGGTGAAGGACGGAACGGTGCTGGCCGTGGAAGGGTTCGAAGGCACCGATAAATGCCTGGCCCGGGGCGGCGAGCTCGCGGGACCGAAGGGCGGCGCCGTGGCGGTGAAGGTGGCGCGGGAAAAGCATGATTTCAGGTTTGATATCCCCTGCCTGGGGCCGCAGACCCTGGAAGTATGCGCCGCCTCGCGGATTTCGGTCATGGCTTTCGAAGCCGGTAAATCGCTCCTTCTGGAACCGGAAGTTTGCGAGGCCATGGCGAGGAAAAAAAAGATTTCCGTGACGACCATCGGCTAAAACTTTCCTTGGCCAGTGTTATTTGATTAACTCACGCAAACTGATAACGAATCAACTCATTTGAGCCCGTCCAACTTGATGAACTTTTCCCTCTCTCCATGCTGACTTCCCACGAATTGATTGGTTTCATGTCGCCCAAGCTGGCGCTCGAAATCCTGACCTACGCCTTCGAGTCCGATAAACCGCTCTATCGCGCTCTCTTGCAAGCGGTGGGGGAGGCTCGGAAAGTGCGGGCGGTGTTTCTCGAACGCCAACCCCGCACGCAGCGGCACACGCTGATGCTGGCGACGCTCGCCCGGCCGCCCCTGGAGATGGTGACCGCCAACCTCATTCGGGCCTGGCTGCTAAAAAAATACAAGGGCATGCTGGCCGATTTTCTGGACGCCCTCGGCATCACCCACAACGAAGGCGTGGTCGAAGATTTGCCAGCCGAGATGGAGGAGGCGAAACTGCGGACTGCCGTGGACGCTTTGCTTGCCAAATACCCGCCGGAGGTGGTGGCGGTTTATCTCAATGCCTTCAGCGAAATGAACGAAGTGAGCTGGCCGGTTCTCAAGACCATGCTCGAAAGCGATCCGAGGCTCCAGCTTGGGGGATAGATTCGCTTCCGCTTACGCTGGCGAAAGACGGAACTGAACCTCCTGATCGCCCGATTTCAACACGAAGCTGCAGTATCCTCGCATGCGATATTTCTGGGCTTCCTGAGCCATGCTGAAAATGCTCTCGAACTCCTTGGCCTGGTCGAGATTTGAAGTCCATTGCCCCTCCCCGGAGTAGTACTGGAGGCTGCTGCTGTGCCGGATCAGTTTCCGGAGAGGATCAGACGCCCTAATGTTTTCCATGCCCAACTTTACAATGTGTAAAACGTCCGTGCATTGGGGCCTTTTCCCCTCCGTTTCGCCCGAAAGGCCTGCCAAAAGTTGAATCGAGATTGAATTGGAGTTGGCGGGGAGACATTTGTTAAGTACCTTACGGAAACCAGACACATGAAGAATCCAACCGTTTGCGCAGTTTTGTTGAGCGTGGTTTGGTTTGCCGTGAGCGCAGGGCAAATCACCGCTGAAGCAGCCGAGGGCCATGACACCCTGAGGGTCCTGTTTTTGGGAGACAACGGGCATCATCGGCCAGCCGATAGATTCGAGCAATTGCATCCGATATTTGCCGAGCGGCGGATTCAGATGGATTACACGGAATCGCTGGAGGACCTAAGCGCGGCCAAACTGGCGGGTTACGACTGCCTGTTGATTTACGCAAACCACACAAAAATCTCGCAGGAGCAGGAAAAGGCGGTGCTGGATTTCGTGCACGGGGGCGGCGGCCTGGCTCCGATCCATTGCGCTTCATACTGTTTCCTGAACTCGCCGAAATACATTGAATTGGTGGGCGGCCAGTTCAAAAGCCATGAGACGGGGGTTTTCAAGGACACGATTGTAAACCCGGAGCATCCGGTCATAAAGGGGATATCGGCGATCGAAAGCTGGGATGAGACCTATGTTCACAGCCATCACAACACAAACCGGATCGTGCTGGCCGAGCGACGCGATGAAAAAGGCGCGGAGCCTTACACCTGGGTTAGGGAATCGGGCCGCGGCCGGGTCTTTTACACAGCCTGGGGCCATGATCAACGCACGTGGTCAAATGCCATGTTTCAGCAACTGCTGGAGAACGGGGTTCGGTGGGCATCGGAACATGCGCCGGGGCACTTGAAAGCGCGAGCGGGGCTGAAGCCGTTTGAGTATATGGATGCGTCCGGGCCGCTGCCTAATTATGTGCCGGGCGCGAAGTGGGGCACGCAGGCCGAGCCGATTCGCACCATGCAGAAGCCGCTTGCGCCTGAGGAATCATTGAGGCATCTGGTCACGCCTTCGGAATTTACGGTAAATCTCTTTGCGGCGGAGCCGGAGATTGCGAAACCCATCTGGATGGCGTGGGATGCGCGGGGCCGCCTATGGATTGCGGAGACGGTGGATTATCCGAACGATATGCAACCGCCGGGGCAGGGGCACGACCGGATCAAGATTTGCGAGGACACGGATGGGGACGGGCGAGCGGATAAATTCACGGTATTTGCCGACAAGCTGAGCGTGCCGACCGGGTTTGTTTTTGCCAACGGAGGCATCATCGTGGTCCATTCCGGAAAGACGGAATTTTTCAAAGACACGGACGGCGATGACAAGGCGGACGTTCGGCGGGTGCTCTTCACGGGGTGGGGAACCAAGGATACGCACGCCGGGCCCAGCAATTTGCGTTACGGATTCGACAACTGGATTTGGGGGACGGTCGGATATTCAGGCTTCGAGGGGACCGTGGGAGGAAAGAAGCTTCGGTTCGGCCAGGGGATTTACCGTTTCAAACCCGACGGCTCGGCGTTGGAATTTGTCCGCGCGAGCAACAACAACACCTGGGGTTTGGGACTGAGTGAAGACAACATTATTTTTGGTTCGACGGCCAACGGCAATGCCAGCATGTACATGCCGATCCCCAATCGTTATTACGAAGCTGTGAACGGCTGGTCGGCAAGCCGCCTGGAAACGATTGCCGACAACCAGGAATTTTTCCCGATCACAGATAAAATCAGGCAGGTGGATTGGCATGGCAAATATACGGCGGGCGCGGGCAGCGCGCTTTATACGGCCCGGAATTTTCCAAAGGAATACTGGAATCGGATTCAATTCGTGGCTGAACCCACGGGCCATTTGCTGGGTAAATTCCATTTGGAACCTCGCGGGGCGGATTTTATCGCGCACAACGGGCGCAGCTTCGCGGCTAGCGATGATGAATGGACGTCGCCGATTTGCGCGGAAGTGGGTCCGGATGGGGCCCTTTGGGTCATTGACTGGTATAACTACGTGGTCCAGCACAATCCCACCCCCAACGGTTTTTCCACCGGCAAAGGAAATGCCTATGTAACGCCGCTGCGAGACAAAACCCATGGGCGTATTTATCGGGTGGTTTACAGGGAGGCAAAGCAGCCACCACGAATGGACCTTGAGCGAGCGACACCGGAGCAATGGGTTCAAACGCTGAAAAACGATAATTTGCTCTGGCGCCTGGCAGCGCAGCGCCTGCTG
>Ga0193729_1000994_pt1 | contig 14710 bp, 8 predicted proteins | sample U1c2metaG_FD_143036 | JGI IMG/M metagenome (GOLD analysis project Ga0193729, IMG submission 143036) | Soil microbial communities from a riparian zone of the East river system, Colorado, United States - U1c2 | ecosystem: Environmental > Terrestrial > Soil > Riparian zone | place: USA: East River... | reverse complement strand
TTTTGATGCGCTGGAGCTGTCGGCTGAGCAATCGGCAATTGCCGATCGCGTTTTGTTTGAGATCCGCCGCCGCCTGAAATTTCTCGTTGAAGTGGGATTGGATTACCTGACGCTCGATCGTTTGGCCTCGACGTTGTCGGGGGGTGAAGCGCAAAGAATTCAGCTGGCGACCAATCTCGGGTCGTCGCTGGTGGGGGCGCTTTACGTTCTGGACGAACCGTCGATTGGCCTGCACCCGCGCGACAACGATCGTTTGATTCGCTTGCTGCACAATCTGCGGGACATCGGCAACACGGTGCTGGTGGTCGAGCACGACGCTGAAATGATGCGTTCCGCGGATCACATTCTCGACATTGGACCAGCTGCCGGCGAGCTGGGCGGGCGTTTGATTTATGAAGGCGATTTCGCTGGATTGTTTAGCGAATCACAATCGCTGACCGGCCGTTATCTTCGCGGTGAAGCGGAAATCAAGGAGCCGAAGCATCGCCGGGCGTTGCAGTTGAAGCGTCTGAAAATTCGCGGCGCCAGCGAGCATAATCTCAAGAGCATCAACGTAGATATTCCGCTGAGCATGTTGGTTTGTGTCACCGGCGTCAGCGGTTCGGGCAAATCGACGCTGATTCACGATTGCATTTACGCGGGCTTGAAGAAGCAGGCCGGCGAATGGCAGGGCCACGTGGGTGCGTTTCAAAAGTTGGAAGGAACGCAACACGTCGACGAAGTGATTCTGGTGGATCAATCGCCGATCGGCCGCACGCCCAGATCGAATCCGGTTACCTACATCAAAGTGTACGACGCGATTCGCGAAACCTTCGCGAACACGCGCGAGGCACAATCACGCGGGTTCGATCCGTCGCACTTTTCATTCAATGTTCCGGGTGGACGTTGTGAAGTTTGTCAGGGCGACGGCACGGTCACCGTCGAGATGCAATTTCTCGCGGACGTCGAACTCGTCTGCGAAGAATGCAAGGGCACTCGCTTCAAACAGCAGGTCCTCGACGTGCGTTATCGTGGCAAGAACATTCACGACGTCCTGGATATGACAGTGCGCGAAGCGATCACCTTCTTCCGCGACATAAACAAGATCACAAATCGTTTGCGCGTGCTGGATGAAGTGGGCCTGGGCTATCTCCGTCTGGGCCAATCAGCGACGACGCTTTCGGGCGGTGAAGCTCAGAGAGTCAAACTCGCAGCGCATCTTTCGAAACGGGCCGGCGCGCGGGGACTGTATATTTTTGACGAACCGACGACCGGACTGCACTTCGACGACATCAACAAACTACTGGCCGCGTTTCGGGCGCTGATCGACGCCGGCGGATCGCTTCTGGTAATCGAACACAATCTCGATGTGATTAAGACCGCCGATTACGTGATCGATCTTGGGCCGGAAGGCGGCGAGGCCGGAGGGTATGTCGTGGCCACCGGAACGCCGGAAGAGATTATGAAGGTGAAAGATTCTTACACGGGGAAATACTTGCGCCAGTATCTGGCGCGATCGAATGGCCGCTCGCGCCTGGCTTCGTAGTCTTGGACGCAGGCATGAAAGCAAACCACAAAGTCACGATGACACAAAGGGTTTCAATGACAGTTAATAATCACTTTCCTGCCTTTCCGTCTTTGTGTCTTCGTGACTTGGTGGTAAATAGCTAATCGACAGGACTCTATGACACTCAAAGATAAAATCATTCTCGATATGACGGCCTCGATGAAAGCAAAGGACGCGGTGCGGACTTCTACTTTGCGGATGGTGAAAGCCGCGATCATGCATCGTGAGAAAGAGGGCGCGGGCGAACTGAGCGATGAAGATGTGCTGAAGCTGCTGCGTTCGCAGTTGAAGCAGCGCCGCGATTCTGTCGAACAGTATCAGCAGGCCGGGCGCCAGGATTTGGCCGACAAAGAAATCGCTGAAATTGCCGTCATCGAATTTTATTTGCCACAAGCCGCTTCCGAAGCGGAGATCGAACAGGCCGTCACCGATGCGATTACCGAAACCGGCGCGACGTCGATGAAAGAAATGGGCTCGGTGATGAAGAGCGTGATGGTCAAACTCGCCGGCAAGAACGCGGACGGGCGCATCGTCAGCGAAACCGTAAAGAAGAAGCTCGCCGGTTAGATCTATACGGATCGATAACGGAACAATTCGCGCGCGTCCTTAGTATCAGAAAGACAGTACGGTCGTTTCTTATTCACACCTCGCTTCAGCGAGGTGCAACGACGGGCGCATTGCTGGTTAGCCGTTTCAACGGCTTTTGAATCGAAAACCGTTAAAACGGTTACCAAAGCTCGTGTGCTGTAAGGACACCTCGCTGAAGCGAGGTGTGAATGAGACAGCGCGGTTTCCTAACGCACACGTGTCAATTGATCGCTTTGGCGAACAGTGATAAATGAACGATTTGATCAGCTGGTTCGATCGGGAATTTGTGCGTCTTGAGGGCGCCTGGCGCGAATTGATCCAGGCGACAGATGATGACGGTCTTTACCAAATTGATAACCAGCAGAATCTGTCGGTTGGCGAACAAGTTGTGAAAAGCGCGCGGATCGTGGAACAGACATTCGGTGGGATCACGGCAAACCTCTGGGACGATCCGTTTGAGTGGACGCTGCCGGAAACCCTCAGTACGTCACAGAAGCTACTCGCTTATCTTGACGAAGTTGAGAATGCGCGCAGACGCGGGTTCGCGCTCTTTCAAAGCGATCAAGACTTGCTGAAAACGATTATGACACCGGCGGGGTCGACGCAGGTCATGTCTTTATTGCTGGACACGCTCGTGCGCGCACGTCATCATCAACTCAACGCAGCAGAGCGTTTCAAAACAACGAGTGCTTGAAGAATCTATGGCTTCTGCAATTCACGAGTGTTAGAGTACCCGCGATCCGTCTTTGATTAGCATTACTATGTTATCAGGCTGAGGTCTCTCCAAAATGTTTTGCCCCAGATGCGGACAACAACAAGCCACTGATTCAATGCGGTTCTGTTCGCGGTGTGGTTTCGCGATGGAAGGCACCATGCACGTTTTGGCTCACGGCGGCATGTTGCCGGCCTATCAAGCGCCGCCGGGAGAGAAGACGATCTCGCCGCGTCGCCGTGGTGTGAAGCAGGGAGTGTTGCTCGTGCTACTCGGCATGTTGGTGGTTCCCATTCTGGGAATCATGTCCAACTTTGCTCCGGGCAGACTGGAGAATGTCTTCGCCTTTTTCGCAGCAGTGTCGGCGATCATCTGCTTCGTCGGTGGACCACTGCGCATGCTCTTCGCCGCTATCTTCGAAGAAGGCGCGCCGCCAAAACAATTCACGCCGCCGCTAAATTACACAATACCGGCTCAGGCGATTCCGCAAGCTCGGGTCTCAGCTTTGCCACCGGCTCCGGCCGTGAATCCCGCCAGTCAATGGCGGCAGCGGCCCCAGACTGCCGAGCTTAATCCGCCGGGAAGTGTGACCGACAGCACAACCCAGTTGCTCGATCGCGAACCACGTAGAGAGTGACCTCGCGACCTGTGGCTGAAAAGCCCAACTCACATACAATCAAAACATGCTCAAGAGCGACGATTCGCGCGACCCGACCTTAGCCGATCGATTGCGCGAGAGAATTAACCTGTCTGGTCCAATGACGTTTCATGACTGGATGCAGGCAGCGCTCTATGACGAGGGTGACGGTTACTACCGGCGACGCGGGCGAATTCGACAGGGTCGTGCAGGTGACTATCGCACGGCGCCGGAAACGAGTCCGCTGTTTGCCGCGACTTTCGCGAACTATTTCATGAAATCGTATTTTGACCTGCACGCGCCGGAGCGTTGGACGATCGTCGAAGTGGGCGGAGGTCGCGGCGATTTCGCCCTGGGAGTCCTCACGTCACTGCAAACGAACTTTCCGAAAATCTTCGCGGCGACTCACTACGTGATCGACGAATTGAGTGACGACGCGAGAGAACAAGCCGAAGCAAGGCTTTCTGAATTCAAAGATCGAATTGAGTTTCGCTCGCTTTCAGAGATTGGTGAACCGTTCAACCAGGCGATTATTTTCTCAAACGAATTGCTCGATGCGTTTCCCGTCCATCGCGTGATCGGTCGCGGTGGTGCGTTGCGAGAGCTGCGAGTGAGCGTGAACGAATCAGGCGACTTCGTCTGGGTCGAAAGCGATTTGGAACCGCGCGTCACTGAATACTGCCGGCGCATCCAGCTGCAATTGAGCGAAGGACAAATCCACGAAGTGAATCTTGAAGCCGAGGACTTTGTGGCACGCGCCGCATCATTGATCGAGCGAGGTTTATTAATCACAGTAGACTACGGAGCTGAACGAAATGATTTGCTTTCTGATCCTGGTCGGCTCTCGGGAACCTTGAGAAGTTTTCGCAAGCACCGGATTAGTGAAGATGTGTTGTCGCAGCCGGGCGAGCAGGACCTGACCACAACTGTCGATTGGACGCAGGTGGGGGAAGCCGGCGCGCGAAACGGTTTGGAAACGTTGAGATTCGAGCAACTCGATCAATTTCTATTGATCGAAGGCGCGCTGGAACAAATTATGTCGGTCAGTAATCGCTTTACCGACCAGGTGGAGCTTTTCAATTTCAACGCCGCCGCGCGCGAAATGATTATGCCTGATGGGCTGGCCGCACACTTTCAAGTTCTGGTGCAACGAAAAGAGCCATAGCCCAGCGAGCATCCAGTGCAAAGATAGGAATCGCCGAGTAGTGTTCTGTGTTTTCAAAACACGATCCACGAAATCACGCGAAATCAGCACGAAAAAAACGTTTCGTGTCTGTTCGTGGATAGACTTACTTGAAACGGGGCACCACGGACCGCCAAAGATCGTGCAATCGTCCTCCCATGCGGCTATTATTCCCGCCACGCCTCTTCCCGGAGACGCTTCGAACCCTCTGAAGGAGCAAGTCCATGCAAACCCGACGTCCCGCGAAACTTCTGCTTTTCGCTTCCGCAATTGTTCTTGCAGTGCTCCAGGTCATAGCACCTGTACAGGCTCAGGACAAAAAAACAACAACAGCGCGTCTCAGCGGCCGCGTGGTTGACGCACGCACCGGCGAAGCACTGGCTAAAGTCAAAGTCATCGTCAGCGGGACTAATCAGGAAACGACGACCGACGATAACGGCGCCTTCACCCTCGACAATCTCAACGCCGGCAAGATCGATCTTTACATCACCACCGTCACGTTCGGCTTGGTGAAGAAGAGCGTGGTGCTGAAGGAAGGTGACAACTCTGATTTTCAGATCGCCTTGAATGAAGATGCGGCGGCGTTGACTGAAAGCGTGACCGTCAGCACTGCTCCATTTGAAAGCAGTGACAGCGTCGCAGTCTTGCAGCAGCTACTTAACAAGCGCGAACTGCAGCAGCTCTCGAGCGTGCTGGTCAACGATCCGATTCGCGCCGCGCAGGCGCTGCCCGGGGTCAGCGCCAACGACGATTTTCGCAGCGAATTTTCAGTGCGGGGCGCCGGCTTTGATCGCGTGGGTTTGTATCTCGATGGAATCCTGACTGAAAACTTTGTGCATACGGTGGCCGGCGGATATCCGGATACCGGATCCGTTTCGGTGATCGACGCCAACACGGTCGACTCAGTCTCATTGATGAGCGACGGTTTTCCGGCAAAATACGGCGACCGCACGGCGGCGATTCTCGATATTCAAACCCGAGATGGTAATCGCCTGAAGCCGGCAGGCCGGCTACAAGCGGCGTTAACCGGACTGGCCGGCGTAGTAGATGGTCCATTGCCGAATAAACGCGGCTCGTACCTGGTCGCCGCGCGCAAGAGCTTCATCGGATATCTGGTCCGCCGATTCAACGACCAACTTAATTCCGGCAACCCTGCGCCGGCGATCGACGTCGCAGATCTTCAGGCCAAGGCAGTTTACGATTTGTCCAAGCGAAATCAGTTGGGCGTGAGCGTGATTCTGGGAAATTTTGCTTTCGATGAGACTCAAGATCGTAGTTTGCTGGGAATCAATCAGGTCCTTCACGCCAACACGCGAAACCTTCTCGTGAATGGACACTGGAGTTTCACGCGCGATCCGCAGCTCTTCTGGCAGACGCGAGTTTTTGGTTTGCGCACGACTTTCAAGAACACCAATCGCCTTGATAAATCGCTCCAGGACGAAACTCGCACGCAGTTCGGCGTGCGCAGCGATATTAACTACCAGGTCAGAAAGAACCGAATCGAAGCCGGCTTGTATATGCGCCGGCTCAACGTCGACAGTTTCAATCAGCAGTTCGATTTCTTCGGGACGACGGCATTCGATGAAGGGACTTTCAAACATAGCGGGAGCGAGGAGAGTTATTATCTTCAGGACACCTGGAACGATGAGAAGCGCCGCGTGAGTTTGGGTGGCGGAGTTCGTGTCGAACATAGCGGCGTCACGCACGAGACGAAATTCTCTCCGCGAGCATCCTTTGCCTGGTCCCCCGCTGAGAAGTGGAAAGTGCGCGCCGCCGCCGGCCGTTACTATCAATTCCCTGATTTCGATCTGATGTTTGGTCTGTTTGGAAATCCGAGGTTGAAATCCGAAGCGGCGACGCTTTACAACGCCAGTGTGGAGCGATCGATTGGCAACCGCACGCGACTGCTCGCCGAAGTCTATGATCGCGATGAGCACAATCTCTTCTTCAGTCTCAACGAACCACGACTGGTCGGGTCTTTTCCGTTCTTTGGCGGTCCACCCTTTCAAAACTCGCTTAACGGTCATGCCCGCGGCTTCGAAGTGACTTTGCAAAGGCGCAGTGCGAACAAACTCGCGGGCTGGATCGCTTACGGATATTCGCGCACGAAACTCGACGATGCCCGGGACCAGCTGACGTTCGTCAGCGATGCAGATCAGCGGCACACCCTGAATGTCTATGGAAACTATCGCTTCGCGGACACCTGGAACTTCAGCAGTGAATGGCGCTACGGGAGCGGCCAGCCGGTGCCCGGTTTCTATGGCCAGGATGCGGCCGGTTATTTCCTGATCAATCGACGGAATCAGATCCGCGTTCCTTACTACAGCCGCGTCGACGCGCGACTTAGCAAGGCATTTCTTTTCAAGAAGGTGAAGTTGACGCTGACGGGTGAAGTCCTCAATCTGCTGAATCACAACAACGTTCGCTACGCCGGCTTTGATCTCTTCTTTGCGAATGGTCGCGTGCGGGGCCAACTCGATCGGGTGCTGCCAATCCTGCCTTCAGCCGGCATCGTGATTGATTTCTGAATGAGGTCAGTACCGGGAGCGATAGCGACCGGGTATTAGCTAACGCGATAGTATCCAGCGAGAAACCAAACCCGGTCGCTATCGCTCCCGGTACTGACCTCACTCTGTCTAACGTCCACAACCACTCCTAAGAAATTAGTTGACAAATCGATTCGCCGCGGGTATAAGTCCTAAACACTTAGGAGACCAGAGTGAATGCCGCGACCTAAAAGTGAAAATCTGACGCCGCTGGAATTGGAAATCATGCATGTTCTTTGGGCCGAAGGGCCGGCGAACGTGCAGTCGGTCCAACAACATTTGCCGCGTGAGCTGGCGTACACAACGGTGCAGACGATGCTTAATATTTTGCATCGCAAGGGCAAAGTTAAGCGCACGTTGAAAGACCGGGCTTACATTTACAAGCCGGTCGTCAGCCGCAGCCAGGTGCTCGGGCAACACGTGAGTGACATCGTTGAGCGCTTGTTTGGCGGGTCGGCAGAGAGCCTGGTGATGAGTCTGATCGAGACCAAGCACCTCACACCAAAGAAGCTGGCGCGTCTTAACAAGCTGCTGGAAGAGGAAGGTAAGAAATGAGAAACATCATGCAGGCTGTCCTCACTTTCTTGCTGAATGGCGTTTGGCAGATAGCCGCAGTCGCACTGTTTGCGGTACTGGGAAACTATTTGCTGCGCTCAGTGACGCGATACCGTCATATCGTTTGGGTTGCAGCCCTGATGTTGTCCCTGCTGCTGCCGTTGATTTCAACGGTGGCGTTTCAAACGTTCGAAACGTCGCCGGTGGTTACCAATCGCGATCAGATTAGCGAACCCTTCGCGATCGCACCGGCGTTGCCCGAATTGTCGCGAACGGTTGCAAAACCCGTGACTTCCGGCTTCCACGTGAGTGGGAGACTTGCGATTGCCCTGCTGGCGATTTATTTGCTGGTCATCTGTTATCGAAGCGCGAAACTTTTCAATGCGGCACTGAAAACCAGGACGGTAAAGCAGGGCGCATGGGAACTTACGCCGGAAGGCAACCTCAAAATAATCATTGAGCGATGCCAGCGAGAGTTTGGGGTGAGAAAGGTCCGGTTTCTTAGCTCGCCTTCGTTGCCCGCGGCCGCGACGCTCGGAATCTTCAATCCTATCGTGATCCTGCCAGAGGAACTGCTGCGCGCGGGTGACGATAACGCACTGGCGGCGGCGATTGGGCACGAGCTGGTCCATATCGCGCGTCACGATTACCTGCTGAACTTGACGTATGAATTAATTTTTCTCCCCCTGTCGTTTCATCCGGCCGCGGCTTTGATCAAGCGACGGATTACTCAAACCCGAGAGTTGCGTTGTGACGAATTGGTTTCCGAGCGGTTGTTGCATCCGGAAGTCTATGCCAGATCGCTGGTTCGCCTGGCTGGATTGGCGATGCCGTTCACGCGTCGTGCGCACACTATGATCGTCGGCATTTCTGATGCCGACATACTGGAGGTCAGAATCATGTCATTGCTTAAACAGAAACATTCAAATTTGCGCCGAGCTGTTTTGGGATTGATGCTGGCGGCCGTGCTACTGGCAATTCCGTGCGTGGCCGCTGCGGCTCTGGCAGTCCACTTCAATATCGATTCGCCGTTTGCGAGTGTGGCCGGCCAGGAGCCATCCCGTGAAGTTCAGGAGAAGCGCCAACTCGACGAAAGCAAGGCACAACAAGAAATCAACGCGCGTTGGGAAAAGGAGACGGCGGAGCTAAAGCAACGTATCGCGACTGAAACCAACGCCCAAACCAAAGCTGATCTGGAAAAAGCGCTGGCACAGCGAGAGAAAGAAAAAACTGCCGCCGTTTATACGGTCGATGGCGGAGGCTATGCCGTCCAATTTCGAAAGAATGAAGACGGAGGACGGTTAGAGCTCGAGAGGCAAGAGCGTGGGTGGGAAGAAAAGCGAAACACTGAACTTGCGCGTGCGGCCAAGATCTCTATGGACCAGGCAATTCAAATCGCCACCAGCAAAGTTGGCGGCAAAGTTTTGGAATGCAGCCTGGTCGGCGAGCATTGGGAAAGTCCCGGAGTGCTCGCAAAACCTGCAATGGTCCTTTATCACGTCGTGATTCTGTCGGGTGATGACGCAACCCCGGTAACCATGCACGTGTTGGTCAACGCGGTTGATGGGTCTATTGTCCGCGCCGAAAAAGAGGAACGGAAAACTGAAGCGCCGGACTATTTGCCCACACCGCATCGACCGATCGAGGGCGGCGTCTTAAATGGCAAAGCAGTAGCTCTGCCGATGCCCGCATATCCGGACATTGCTCGTAGCGCGCGGGTGGAGGGTAGCGTTCAGGTGCGAATCATGATTGATGAGGGCGGAAATGTGATCGAGGCACAAGCGGTCGCCGGACATCCATTGTTACGGGCCGCCGCGGTGAGTGCCGCCCGCGAAGCCAAGTTCAGCCCAACGCGTTTAAGCGGCGAACCGGTGAGAGTGTCGGGCGTACTGACTTACAACTTCCTGGTTCAATGACGTGTTCTTAGTCTCCCCTGCGAGTTTAGAAGCCGCCTTTGCGCGGTGACTAAACCTGGTGGAGGGCTCCTCCAGGAAAAGAGAAGGCGGCCAGAAATGGCCGCCTTTTTTGTTAAGTAACAAACCAGACTCAGCCGGCCGGTCCGCCTTCGTGTGAATTGGTTTGTGTTCGTGTTTCTTCGTGGTTTGCTTTGCTGGCGAATCAACAAACACCAAACCACGAAACCGCACGAACCGGGAATCACAAGACCCGAAGATTCGGTTGATGAGTCAACTCTGTTATTAATTTTTTTGTCACAAGAATGTGAGAACAAGTCGATTTGCGTGCTAGAGTAGGCGGCGAAAACAGAACTCCCCGTTTCAGTCTCAGCCAACTCAGGAGACACTAATGAGTCACCTCCGCTCTGCATCGTTGTTCCTGCTTCTGCTGTGCACTTTGGCTAACGCGCAAACCGGCGCACCTTCTCCAGCAAAGCCAACCCGCGAATCTGTAGCGCCACGCGAAGTTGATCCGGAAATTCAACAGCGGCGTTCGATCGCCTTGTCGGCGCTGCAATCGTTGGCGATCGAAGCGCGCAGCTACCGGGATGAACCTCTGCGCGCGCGGGTGCAGGCCAGAGTCGCTGATGCGCTCTGGGATCAGGACAAAGAAGGTGCGAGGACTCTGTTCCGCAGAGCCTGGGACGTTGCCGAGGCATTGGAAACAGGAACTGCCGCTGCGACTGCATCAGCGCCGGGAAGGTTAGCTCAGAATCGGCCCGCCCGCCCGCGCGCAAACCTTCGTCGCGAAATCCTGCAATTGGCAGCTCATCGTGATCGGGCCCTGGCCGAGGAATTTCTCCGGAGGATGAATGCCAAAGATCAGAGTGCGCAGTCAAACGATGCAACTTCCGGCGGCTCTCAAATGTCTTCTGCTGAGATAGCCGAGAGACTTAATCTTGCCGGAAGTTTTCTGAGAGACGGTGATGTCGAGCGAGCTTTGCAATTCGCTGATCCGGCTTTGATTCGGACGACCGTCGGAGCGATAAGTTTCCTTAAATCATTACGCGAGAAAGCCCCGGCCGCTGCGGATCAGTTTTTCGCCCGCTTACTGGCAGCTGCCTCTGCGGATCCGGCTTCAGATGCAAACACCGTTTCGTTATTGACGTCGTATGCTTTCACACCCTCGATTAATCTGGTCGTATCGCCCAGCGGCATCCCTTCGAGCACGTCCTTTCCCACTCTTCCGCCGCCTGATCTAGCTCCGCTCTTACGGAAGACCTACTTCCAGGTTGCGGCGAACATTCTGCTGCGTCCGCTCGCGCAAATCGATCCATCGTCGGCGGGCAGGGCCGGCACCTACTTTATCGCGACGCGTCTGTTTCCATTGTTTCAGCAGTTCGCTCCTGATCTGGCGCCGGCCATCAGTGCGCAGATGGTAGCGCTCGGGCCAGAAGCCGCTCAGGCGACTGCGAACGCCGGCGACCGCTCGGTAAATCGAGGCATGGATAACGGAAAGCGGGACAGCAACGAAGACGAGTTGAAAGACCGTTTGGATCGAGCACAGGGATCGGATGCGCGTGATCGTGCGTATGCGTTTGCGGCGATGCGAGCAGCCGAAGAAGGGGACCAGCGGGCGCGTGAGTTTCTCGACAAGATCGACGACCTCGACACGCGCGCCGGGGTGCGCCGTTTCGTTGACTACAATTTTATCCGCAGCTTCTTGCAGCAAAAGCACGCAGATGAAGCATTGGCGCTCATCCGCAAAGCAGAACTCAATCACACTCTGCGGGCCCACTTCATGACGCAGGTGGCGGCGCTTTTCTCTGACAAGGATCGAGGGCGAGCGATCGAGCTGCTTGATGAAGCTTTGACTGAAACGCGGCGGATTGATGCCGGAACGGCGGACCGCGCTTATTGCCTGGTGGCCTTGTTGGTCCAGTTCTCAAAACTGGATAAGGTTCGGAGTTGGCAATTGCTTAGCGAGACGGTCAAGGCTGCGAACGCGTTGCCTGATTTCACGGGAGACAATGGACGCACGTCACAATTACTGGAAGGCAAATTCAGTATTCAGATGGGTACCGAGCTGGCGACGCCTACTGCCTTAACGGAACTCTTTGCTGGTCTGGCGGAAGACAGTTTCTATCAAGCGATCGATGCCGGGCGAACCTTTTCTGGGGAAGCGCCGCGGGCAATGGTAATGATCTCGGTGGCGCGATCGGTGTTTGATGAGAAACGTAATAAGTCAGGGAAACCCGCGGGGCAGTAGCCGTTCTCCGACGCGTAGCGTCGAGATGAATTTAGCCGTGGCTTGAAAGCCACGGCTCCCAGTGGATGTTGATTATTTCGTCGCGTCAGCGACGAGTGAAACCTCAGCCGTAGCTGCGCCACGGCGATCGAAACCGCGTCGATCTTTCCCGGCCTTGAAAGACCGGGCTAAATTCAAACGTCGCTCCGCGACGCATTGTCGACTCTAAGGCAAGGCGCTATCGACCCGGCCCATCACTATCAGCCACGCGATACTTTTCTTTCTCCTTCTCTTTCTGCAGATAGGGAATGCCTTTCTGCATCCACTCGGGCGCGGGTGCGCCTTTCAAAAAGTGATCGAAGAACTCCTGCAACCGATGGGTGTAATCCTTCTGATTAATCCGCTTGCGCAGGCCGTGCTTTTCGCCGTTGTAGCTGAACATGTAGACCTCTTTGTTCATGCGGCGCAGGCCTAAGAAGAACTCGATGCCCTGGTACCATGGCACCGCATCGTCTTCGTCGTTATTGATTAAGAGCAGCGGCGTCTGAACTTTGTCGACGTGAAACAACGGCGAGTTCTCGAGGTAGCGCATCGGATATTCCCAGAGGCTGCCGCCGATTCGCGATTGTGAATGCTCATACTGAAACTGTCGCGGTAAGCCAGTGCCCCAACGAATGCCGCTGTAGGCACTCGTCATATTCGCGACCGCAGCGCCGGCCTCCGCGGCCTTGAAGCGATTCGTCTGAGTCACCATGTAAGCGATTTGGTAACCGCCCCAACTGTGTCCCTGGATGCCGATGTTTGCCTCGTCAACAAAACCTTTATCGACCACGGCTTGGATGGCGGGCAAGACGCATTGCAAAGCACTGCGTCCGGGATAGCCGGTGGTGTAGACGATGTCCGGCATGAAGATCAGATAACCGTTGCTGACGTAGTAAGTCGGATTGATCGAAGTGCCCGGGGCCGGATTACGGAAAGCATGCAGACCCTGGGTGAGTCGTTCGTAGATGTAAACGATCATCGGGTACTTCTTTTTTGGATCGAAGTTGTCCGGTTTAAGCAGCAGACCTTTTAGAGCCACGCCGTCGGTGTTCTTAAACGGCACCAATTCGCTCGTACCCCAATTGAATTGCGCTCGCTGTGCGTCGCCGTTGCTGATCTTCTTCGGGTTGCGGAAGCTCGCATCAGTGATCCAAATGTCGGGGAACTCATCGAAGCGCGATGCCGTGAACATCAGCACGTCGGCGTCTTTGGCTTTGGTCGGATTGTTGTAATCCTTGGCGCCCATGATCAATTTTTCCGGCAAGCCGCCATTGATTTTGTCGCGATAGAATCCTGAATCACGCGTGTCTTCGTTCTCTGCATGCAGCAAGAGCGGTTTCATCGGATCGATCGAACGCTCTTTTGGATCGAGTCGCACGTAGCGAAACTGGAGATGATCGCGGCGACCGACGCCGTCCGTCAGGTTCTTTGCGCCGCTGCCGTCAGGCGAGACTTGCCAGACATCGTAGCGATCGTAAATCAGCAGGTCACGATCGTCCTTGGTCCAACCAGCGAGCCCGTAGGAATTAGGCACTTCCGGCGTGTCGTTATCTTCATTGAAGAAGTGCACGGGCAGGTTTTTCGTCAGATTGACGGTCGCCCCGCCGGCGATTGAATAAGAGTTCCAATCCTTGCCGTCAAAATAGATCGCATACTTTGCACTCGGCGACATCGAGACATTGCCGCGCTGTTTCTGAGTCACGAGTTTGCGGGTGCCGTCTTCGGCGCTGACCACATAAAAGTCAGTCAGGCCCGGATCGTAGTCGCTCATCACGCGATAAGCGCGATTGTCCGATCCGATCGCCAGACGCCCATCCGTCGAAGGAGCCAGTGACTCCATTTTCTCGTCGGCGAGTTGGACGAACTTCTTGTCTTTGACCACATAGACCGCGCGATACGATCGCTGCCGGTCCTGCTCTGCGCGCACCTTCTGAATCGGCTGAATGTAATCGTCCTTCCAGTGCCATAGATCGACGAGAACTTTTTCATCCGCGGGAATGTCTTCATCGGCGCTCTTCTCAGGCTCCGGCGGCGGCGCGGCGCCGAGGAATAGCCGGCTGCCATCAAGTGAGAAACTCAAGTTGGCTTTGTCGCTCACCACGAAGTCTTTGCGAAAGCCGGGTGATGAAGCCGAAACGATCTCTGAGGCCGCGGCTGGTGCATTCGACGATGCATGATTGCGATCAGTACCCTGGGCCACTGGCGCGGCGCTGCCCCGTTCCCAGAGGTAGACTTTGAACTTTGCCTGCTTTGATTCCTGATCGTCGCGATCGCTGATGAAAGCCAGTTCGGTTTGGTCTTCGTCCCAGGTGAGCTTTTGATATTTGCCTTTGCCGGCGAGCAGTGCCGTGGGCGCGGCCTCGGTTTGCGGCGTTATGATGTACACGCCGTTCGTCTCTTCATTTTTCGATGAGACGGTGAAGGCCAGCGTCTTCGCATCTTTGCTGAAACTGTAATCCAGCACATCGTTGAAAGTGCGCTCAGCTCCGGTCGTCGTATTTCGCACGATCAGATCAGTGCCGTACTCTTTCTTTGGACCACGTCCTGCTGGTCGCGACTGCGGGGCTTCCGATGCAGTGTCAGTCTCTTCCAGATTCTCTGATGATGGCGAGGTGGGATTTTCTTTCGGCGCTGCTCCGTCCCTGTTCGGCGACGCCCCCGGCTTTGCTTCCATCAAATAAGCGATGAAGCCGCCGCCTTCTTCAGGCGCCTGAAAGCTCTTAACTCGATCAATTTTTGCGACCTGGCCACTGGAGAC
>Ga0193729_1000992_pt1 | contig 14717 bp, 15 predicted proteins | sample U1c2metaG_FD_143036 | JGI IMG/M metagenome (GOLD analysis project Ga0193729, IMG submission 143036) | Soil microbial communities from a riparian zone of the East river system, Colorado, United States - U1c2 | ecosystem: Environmental > Terrestrial > Soil > Riparian zone | place: USA: East River... | reverse complement strand
AGGCGATCATCAGGTCCCCCTTCAGCCGAACGCCCGCTTCCCGCAGGGCGCGAACCGCCTCGACGTAGCAGCAAAGCGCGCCCTTCATGTTCGAGATCCCGAGCCCGTAGATCCGGCCATCGCGCTCGAATCCCTGTGGCTGGAACCCGGGGATCCCCTGCAACCAGGGCTCGCGCCCGGAGTACGACGTGTCCAGATGCCCGTTGAACATCAGCGTAGGCCCGTCCCCGGAGCCCTCCCACGTGCCAAGCACGTTCGCCCGCTCATCCTCCACCTGCTGCCACTGCACGTGCAGGCCGAGCTCGCCAAGCTCGTCTCGCATCAGCTCAGCCGCCTGCTGTTCCGACCCCGTGAACGACGGCGTGGAAACGAGCCGAAGTGCAAGCTCGACCAGCCGGCGTTCGTCGACCTGCACCTCCATCAGCGCAGCTCCGGCAGCACCCGCTCGCCGAAGAGCCGGATCTGCTCGTGCCGGTCTGCGCCCCACAGTTCGAGCATCACGTGCGTGCACCCCGCCTCGCGGTACTCCTCGATCGCGGCGATGCACTCCTCGGGCGTGCCGGCGATCGGCTTGCAGCGGTCGAGGAGGGCGTCCGTCACCTGCTCCTTCGCGGCGAGCCGCCCGCCTTGCTCCATCGCCTCGGCGACCGGCGCCAGCTCGTCCATCTCGATCTCGGCGGACTCGAGCAGGGCGTCAGCCGCGCCCTTGATGTTCTGGAACTTGTTCGCGAGATACATCCCGCCGATCTCCCGCGCACCGTCGCGGCCGGCATCCCGATCCGATTCATGGATCGACGCGATCACGGTGCAGCCTATGTCGATCGTCCCGGGGTCCCGTCCGGCCTCGCGCACATTGTCGAGCGTCCAGCGCACGTAATCGGGCGTCGTGATCGAGGGCGTCAGCAGCCCGTCGGCGATCTCCCCGGCCAGCAGCTGCATCTTCGGCGCCGTCGCGGCGACGTAGACCGGTGGGGCACCGTGAGGGCTTTCCGCCTGCGGATCGAGCGGCGGAACCGAGGCCGAGAAGGTCTCGCCCTCGTAGTCGAACGCCCCGCCCTCGAGGACGCCGCGAACGATCTCGACGGCCTCGCGCATCGGCCCAAGCGTCTTTTTGCTGGTTATCCGGGCGTTGTTGAGGAAGATCTTCGACGTCCCGAAGCCGAGCAGGAAGCGGTCGGGCCCTGCCGCCTCCTGGACGACGCGCGCGTCCATCGCGACCTGGACAGGATGGCGCGTGAACGGCGAGATGATTCCCCAGCCGACCGTCAGCTGCTCCGTCTCGCGAGCGATCAGCGCCGAGGTGACGGTCGAGGAGCGAGCCTCCATCCCGTGTTTGCGCCACCAGGGGTACGCCTCGGCCAGCCAGATCGTGTCCATGCCGGCCTCGTCCATCACCCGGGCGGAGGCGAGCATCTCCTCGAGCGGCTCCATCGTCAGCTGCATGACGCCGACTCGGAACGGTTGGGTCACGCTGTCAGCCGGCGTCTTCGATCGTGGGTGCAGGCTCTTCGGCGTCGGAGCCGGCGCTCGCCGCCTCCTGCACCTGCTTCTCGAGTGCGTCGAGGACGTTGGCGACCTGCTGGCGCACGATCGGCTGCAGCACGCGCTGCCCCATCGACCCGACCGGCCCCGCGATCGAAACGTCGGCCTCCCAGCGCATCAGCGTCTCGGAGCCGGATGAGGAGAGCTGAAACTGGGTCTGCATGCTCATGATCGCGCCGACGCCGTCGCCCTTGGCCTTGAGGCTCGCGTACTCCGGCGGCCGCTCCTCCGTCTTCTCGAATCTGATCCGCATCTTGAGGCTGCCGAGGCCGAGCGGAATGCTGCACTGCGCATGCCAGTTCCGTTCGTCCTGAACCTCGAAGCTCTCGACTCCCGGGATCGTGTTCGCAAGCCGCGCCGGATCGTTCAGCACCTCCCAGACGATCTGCTGCGGAACGTCGAACGTCCGCTCGCCGGCGACGTTCACCGGGACTCCACCGCGACCCGGCCCCGCGAGTCCTGCGGATTCGAGATCAGCTCCCAGACCCGATGCGGGGGGTTGCACGAGTCGTAGACGATCGGGTTCCCGACGGGCCGAAGCGCGTCCTGCAGCGCGGCGCAAACCGCGTGGATCCCGGCGCCCCCTCCCTCGCCCATTCCCTTGGCGCCGAGCGGCGTGAACGGAGACGCGGACTCGATGTAGCCCGTCTTCAGCGGCGGCATATCGAGTGCGTGAGGCACGTGATAGTCGTAGAAGTTCGGCGTCAGCAGGTTTCCCTGCTCGTCGTAGGTGAACGTTTCGTGCGTCGCCGCGCCGAGCGCCTGCGCGGTCGCGCCGTGCACCTGGCCCTCGACGATCTGCGGATGGATCCGGTTCCCGCAGTCGTCGACGGCGGCGTAGTCGACGATCTCGTAGGCCCCGGTCTCCGGGTCGACCTCGAGCACGCAGACGTGGATCTGGCTCGCATAGGTCAGCGTCAGGTTCCCGTACTTGCGCTCCTTGTCCGGCACCTGGAACGGCGGCACGTAGACGTAGCGGCAGTTGAGGGTCACATGGCGCGCCTCTTCCGGAAGGATCGCGTTGTTCGCGTTGACGATCGCGCCGATCCCCATGAAGGGGATCGCGGCATCCGGGTTGTCGCGCAGCTTGGCGAAGCCTCCGTCGAGCTCGATCGCGTCCTCGGGAACACCGCCGAGGACGGCCGCCGCAATCGTCCGGATCTCGCCCGCGAGCTGGTCGACGGCGCCCTTGACCGCGCCGAGGCCGGTGACCGCGAACTGGCTGGCGTACGTCCCGGAGAAACCGGCGTGCGAGTTCCAGTAGGTGTCATGCCCCGGGCGCACCGTGACCTCGTCCGGCGAGATACCGAGACCGTCGGCGACGACCTGCGCGGCAGTCGTCTCGTGGCCCTGCCCTTGCGGAACCGTGCCGAGCGTGACCACGACCTCGCCGAAGATGTCGAGCTTGACGGTGGCCACCTCGTTGTTGCCTGAGAACTGTAGGTCCGGGTTCAACAGCTGGGACTGCCCGAAGTTGTTCGTCCCCGAATCGAGCGTCGAGCCGATCCCGACTCCCAGCAGCTTGCCTCGCTCCTCGGCGTCACGCCGGCGCTCCGCGATCCCCTCGTAACCGACGAGCTCGAGCGCGATGTCGAGGCAGCGCGCGTAGTCGCCGGAGTCATAGACACAGCCGTTCGGCGTCGTCCACGGGAACTCGTCCGCCTTGACGTAGTTGAGCTTTCGCACCTCGACCGGATCGAGACGGAGCTCGTTGGCCACGATGTCGATCACGCGCTCCGTGAACCAGAGGTGCTGCATCCGCGAGTAACCGCGGTTCGGCGAGACCGGCGACTTGTTCGTGACGACCTGGGTGAAATCGACGCGGACGTTCTGCCAGCGGTAGCAGCCGGGCGTGACCTGGGCCCAGATGATGCAACCGAGCGGCTCGTAGCGGGGGAAGGCGCCGCAGTCGTCGATCGCGCTCGTCTTGAAGCCGAGCAGCGTTCCGTCGGCCTTGACGGCGACTTCGGTGTCCTCGAACCAGCGCTCGTTCCCATGCGCGTTCGCGGTGTGCTGGTCGGTCCGCCACTCCGTCCACTGGACCGGGCGGTTCAGCTTGCGGGCGAGCAGGCAGCAGGCGACGAAGTACGGATGCAGGCAGATCTTGTTGCCGAAGGCGCCGCCGATGTCCTGGGTGACGAAGCGGAGCTTGTCGGTTCCGACCCGCAAGGCCGGCGCCATCCAGATCGCGCCGATGCCAGGCATCTGGTGGTTGCAGTGCATCGTCCACTGACCCGTGCCGCGGTTGAACTCGACGAGGCAGCCGGAGCACTCGAGCGGCGTCGAGGAGAAGCGGTCGAAATGAAGCTCCTTGATCCGAACGACGCGGTCGGCCTCGGCGACGCATGAGTCCCAGTCGCCCCAGTCGAACACGCCTTCCCAGACGACATTCGACCCGGCCTCGTCGTGCAGGATCGGCGCGTCCGACTCCTGCGCCCGCCGGGCATCGACGAGCGGCTCCAGAGGCTCGTACTCGACTTCGACCAGCTCGGCCGCGTCACGCGCGAGCTCGCGGGTCGCCGCGACGACGGCGGCCACCGGCTCGCCTACGAAGCGCGTCTTCCCAACAGCGAGCGCGTAGTCCTTGATCTCGCTCCCGGGCGGCACCGACATCTCGAAGAACGGGTCGGTCAGGATCGAGACTTCGTCACCGGTCAGCGTTCCGTAGACGTCCTCGAGCTCGAGCGCCGGTGAGACGTCGACCGAAACGATCTTCGCGTGCGCATAGGGCGAGCGGACGAAGTGGACGAAACCCATTCCGTGCCGCTTGACGTCGTCGAAGAAGACGCCCTCCCCCTGGACGAGGCGCCGGTCCTCTTTGCGCGGGACGCTCGTTCCGATGAACCCTGGCCGCGTCTCCTGCTCCTCGACGACGAGGGCGCTCGTAGGCGCGTCGGTCTCGGTCATGTGCCCGCCTCCGCCGCCGCAGCGATCGCCACGACGATGTTCACGTAGCCGGTGCAACGGCAGATGTTCCCCTGGATCGCTCTACGGATCTCGCCCTCGGTGGGCTCGGGGTTCTCGTCGAGCAGCGCCTTGGCGCTCATCAGCATCCCCGGCGTGCAGTAGCCGCACTGGAGCGCGTGGTGCTCGCTGAACGCCTGCTGCAACGGGTTCAACTGGCCGTCCGCGCCGAGGCCCTCCACGGTCTCGATCGATGCACCGTCGGCCTGAACCGCCAGCATCATGCAGCTCTTCAGGAGCGTGCCGTCGACGATCACGGAGCAGGCCCCGCAGTTGCCCGTGTCGCAGCCGACGTGGGTGCCAGTGAGGTCGAGGTCGTCCCGGATGAAGTGCACGAGCAGCCGGCGTGACTCGACCTCGCGCTCGTAGGTCGCGCCGTTGACCTCGACGCTGATCGTCTTCTGTGCGGCCGGCTCGCTCAAGCTGCTCCAGTCGCTTGCCGGACGGCGCGCCCCGCCAGGACGGTGGCAAGCTGCCTCCGGTACTCCGCCGGAGCGTGAATGTCCAATGGCGGATCGAGCTCGGCGCCCGCGACCGCCGAGCGCACCGATTCCTCTTCGGCCGACGGCACCTCGACGAGCACCGGCGTGGCTGCGACGCAGCCGAGCACGACACGGACGTTTCCGTTGACGCTCGCGGCAGCGTTGGCGATGCAGGTTCCGTCTGCGCCGATCGTCACCGAAGCAAAGCCGTCGCCGCCCTGGCGGCGCGGAACCGAGATCCCTGTCAAGAGCTCGCCCGGGCCGACCGCTGTCAGGTAGACGCCCAGGAAGAACTCCTCGGCCGGAACCAACCGGATGCCCGACGCGCCCACGATTGCCATGGTGGCCCCGACGGCGACAAGCACCGGCGGCAGATGATTCGTCGGGTCGTTCGAGCAGACGTTCCCACCGACCGTGCCGCGATTGCGCACCTGGACGTCGGCGATCTGAGCGGCGACGCCGGCGAGGATCGGACGCTCCCGATGCACCTCCTCCGCGCGGGCGAGCTGCGTGTAGGTGACCATCGCACCTAGCTCGAGCCCGTCGTCCGTCTCGCGGATCCCGCGGAGCTCCGGAACGTCGGCTAGGTCGACGAGCAGGTCCGGCGCCGCGATCCGGGCCTTCATCACGTTGACGAGCGTCTGCCCGCCGGCGAGCGCGCGCGCGTTCGGATTCGCCGCGAGCAGGGAGAGCGCCTCGTCGAGAGATCGAGGACGCGCGTACTCGACGCTGGCCAGGAGCATCGCTGTCTTATATTCGTTCGGCGTTCGCCCGCGCAAGAAGAACCGGCGCAAAGAGATGATCCGTCCAGCGCAGACCACTGACCTGGAAACGGTGCGAGGAATGCTCCGCGAGTACGCGACGAGCCTTCAGGTCGATCTCTCGTTCCAGGACTTCGAGGCCGAGTTGGCCGACCCACTCGGCTTCTACGAGCTGGTGCTGCTCGCCGACGATGGCTGTGTCGGGCTGCGGCGAATCGACGTGCTCACCTGTGAGATGAAGCGTCTCTACGTCCGCCCGGTTGGCCGGGGCAGCGGGCTTGGCAGGCGCCTCGCCGAGGCGGTGATCTCGGAAGCGCGGCAGCGGGGGTACGCACGAATGCTCCTCGACACGTTGCCGGAGATGGCGCCGGCGCAGGCGCTCTACCGGTCACTCGGCTTCCGCGAGACGGGGCCGTATCGACACAACCCGGTCCCCGGCGCCGTCTTTCTCGAGCTCAGGCTAGGCGATCAGGCCGACGAGTGAAGCTCCTCGGCCTGATCGCTGCGGCCCCTCGAATTTAGACCTTGTGCGCTTCGACGTCGTCGCCCTCGTCGGCGGGCGAGGCGAACTTCTCGCGCTTCTCCAGGTCGGGCTCGTACTTGTGCCCTTCGACCTCGTCACCCTCGTCGGCAGGCGCCGCAAACTTCTCGCGCTGGTTGAGGTCTGGCTCGAACTTCTCGCGATCGTCCCCCATTGGGAACCTCCTTGTTCGGGGAAAAAGAGAACGCAGCTCCTAGACGGGTGCGAGCACCACGATCTTCCGCCCGTAGCTTCAAAAACGCAAGGCCGCCTGCGATCCTCCGGCGGTGCGAACCTCTCTGCGCAAGCGCCTCGGCGAGTCGCTCCGAGCGTTCGCGGCGGTCTTCGCCAACCAAGACCTGCGCCGGCTCGAACTGGCGTGGAGCGGCTCGATCATCGGCCAGTGGGGATACGAGGTGGCGCTCGCCGTCTTCGCGTATCGCGCCGGCGGAGCAACCGCGGTGGGGCTCGTCACGCTGGCGCGGCTACTGCCCGCCGCGCTCGTCGCGCCCTTCGCGGCGCTGCTTGGCGACCGTTTTCCGCGCAGGCGGGTCATGGTCGCAGCCGACCTCGCCCGGGCCTGCGCAATGGGCGGCGCGGCGGCAGCGGTCTACGCCGGAGCCCCGGCCGCGACCGTCTACGCGCTCTCGGTCGTCACCGCGGTGACGGGCACCGCTTTCGCGCCGGCCCAGTCGGCGCTGCTCCCCTCGCTCGCCAGGTCACCCGAGGAGTTGACGGCCGCGAACGCGACCTCGACCTCGCTCGAAAGCGTCGGATTCTTCGCCGGGCCCGCGCTCGGCGGTCTGCTTCTGGCTTTCACAAGCGTCGGCGCGGTCTTCGCTCTGACGGCGGCTCTGTTCCTCTGGTCGGCGTTCGTCCTCGGCCGAATCCGCGCCGACAGCCGCGGCGACCTTGGCGTCGAGGTGGACAGCATCGTCCGAGAGGCCCTCGCGGGGTTCCGGGCGATCCTTGCCGAGCGCCGGCTGCGGCTCGTGGTCGGTCTCTACGGAGCCCAGACGTTCACCGCCGGGATCATGCGAGTCCTGCTCGTCGTGACGGCACTCCAGATTCTCGGTCTGGGAGCGTCGGGCGTCGGCTTCCTCAACTCGGCTGTGGGCGTTGGCGCCCTCTTGGGGATCCTCGTCCTGCTGACGTTGATCGGAAGCAGCCGCCTGGGCCCCGTCTTCGGCCTTGGCATGCTGCTCTGGGGCGTGCCTCTGGCGGTGCTGGGTATCTGGCCGAGCGTGGCCGCGGCCGTCGTCTGCTTCGGCATCCTCGGCGTCGGGAACACGCTCGTCGACGTCGCCGGCTTGACGTTGCTGCAACGCGCTGCGCCGGACCATGTCCGGGCAAGGGTCTTTGGTGTGCTTGAGAGCGTCTTCCTGGGGACGATCGGGATCGGTGCGATCGTCGCTCCGCTCCTGACTTCGGCCTTCGGCTCCCGCGGCGCGCTGATCGCGGCCGGCGCCGGGCTGACCGGGCTCGCGCTTCTGTTCTGGCGGCCTCTCAGTACCGCCGATACCGGGATAGCGGTGCCAGAAGCGGAGCTCGCCCTGCTCCGCAGCATCCCGATCTTCGCGCCCCTGCCTCTGCTGACGCTCGAGCAAGTCGCTTCGCGTCTCTCGCGCGTGCGCGTCCCGGCAGGGGAGGTTGTCTTCCGCCAGGGCGACGCGGGTGACCGCTTCTACGTGATCGGGGACGGAGAGGTAACAGTGGTGCCGCCCGGACGGCCACCTGTGGCGCTTGGCCCCGGCGGCTACTTCGGCGAGATCGCCCTCCTGCGCGAGGTACCGCGCACCGCGACCGTGACGGCGCGCACCGAGGTCGACCTGTACGCGCTCGAACGGGACGTCTTCATCGCCGCGGTGACCGGCTACGCCCCGAGCGCCGAGGCGGCGGATGCAGTGATCGCGAGCCATCTCGGGTCGGCCGCAGCCGGCGCGGCCTACCGCGTCTGAGCGAGTTCTAGTCACGTAAACGTGACGAAAGTGCGCCGGTTCACGCGCGCGCCCTGGCCGGAGCTCGCGCGCACCGGTACCACGGTAGGCGCCAATTCCGACAAGGAGGACTCGTGCCTGGAACGCCGCTTCGCTCGCTTCTGCTCGCTCTCATGCTCGCCCTTCCGGCCGGCGGGGCCGTTGCCGTCGTTCGGACGCCCCACAACGCGACGGCTGTCATCCAGGCCTGTGCTCGGAAGGACGGGCGGCTTCGCCTCGTTGCCAGGGCTTCCGACTGCCGCAGGTCCGAGCGGGCGGTCTCCTGGAACGTGAAAGGCCCGCCGGGCGAGCCAGGACCGCCGGGACCGGCAGGCCCTATCGGACCGGCCGGACCCGAAGGTGCTCCCGGCATTGCCGGACCCGCCGGCGCCAACGGTGGCCCGGGACCGCCTGGACCTCAGGGCGAGCGGGGGCCGAAGGGCGATCCCGGTACCAGCATCGGCTCGCTCGAGCAGCTCAACGGCCTGGCCTGCCGGAGTGGCGGCCGCGACGGCACCGTCGCTCTGACCTACGACGCCTCAGCGCACGCTGTCTTCACGTGTACGGCAACGCCGAACGATTCGGCCGTTCGCGTCAACGAGCTCGCCACGGGGACGACCTCTTCCGCGACCGACGAGTTCGTCGAGCTCTTCAACGCCGGCACGGCTCCCGCCGACCTCAGTGGATACAAGCTCGTGTATCGCTCGGGCGCGGGAAGCAGCGACGTCTCCCTGGCGACAATCCCGGAAGGAACTACGCTGGCACCGGGCGCCTTCTACCTCTTCGGCGGCAGCGGCTATGCGGGTGCGAAGACGCCGAACCAGGCATTTTCAGCCGGAATCGCGGCAGCGGCCGGCGGTGTCGGCCTGCGTAGTGCCGCGGGCACCCTCGTCGACTCGGTCGGGTACGGCACCGCCACGAACACGCTCGTCGAAACCCGGCCAGCGCCGGCGCCGCCGACGACCGCGGCTCCGGGCTCGAGCGACATCCGGCTCCCGGACGGCACCGACACGGACGACAACGGGGCCGACTTCACGAGCACGGCCGCGCCGACCCCGGGAGCGCGGAATGCTGCGGGTTAGCCGGCTACCTCGGCCTTGCGCAGGCCCCGCAGGGCCCAGAAGGAGAACGCGGCCGCGAGAGCCAGCGCCGCCCCGAACGCGGCCGCCACCTCGGTCGGCGAGCCGGCGAGAAAGCCACGGCCCGCCTCGAGCACGCGGGTCAGCGGGTTGACCGTCGCGACGCCGTGGATCCAGCCCGACAGCAGCGCCAGCGGCACGTAGACGGGCGCAAAGAAGAGGACCAGGAAGACCGGGAACTGCATGATCGGCCCCGCTTGCATCGTCCGCAGGCGCATGGCGACGCCGGCCGCCCACAGCAGCGCGGCCGCGTTGACGATCAGAGCGAGGGTGTAGAGCCCGAACAGGTCGACCCCGCTTCCACCGACGTTCATCCCAGCCGCGAGCGCGACCGTCGTCAAGACCGCCGCGGTCACCAGCCAGCGAAGCAGCGCTGCAACCGCGTAGCCAAGCAGGATCCCGGTCCTGCTCGGCGCCGCCAGGAGCAAGCGACGCGCAAAGCCGCTCTCGAAATCGCGAGCAATCCCGAAGCCGGTGAAAACGCCCCCGAAGGCCGCCGACTGGAGCAGCACGAAAACGAACTGGAACGCCGTGTAGCCCTCCGCATAATTGAACCCGGGCACTTCTTGAACACGCGACAGACCGCCGGCGAACGCGACGAAGAAGAAGAGCGGGAAGAGGATCGAGGGAACGAAGAGCGAGGGGTTCGTGAAGACGTTGTGCAGCGTTCGCCAGGCCACACCGCGGGCGACAGCGAGCGTTCTCACGTCCGTGCCATCCGGACCCGCAGAGCCCAACTCGCCAGCGCGAGTGCGACGACCGCGATCACCGTGGCGATCCCGAAACCGAGCACGAGCGCCTCAGTGTCCCACCCGACAATGATCAGGCTCCTGACGCATTCGATCAGGTAGGAAACCGGGTTCAGGGTCGCGACATCGCGGAACCACGTCGTCGCGATCAAGTTGCGCGGGATGTTCATCGACGAGAGGAAGAGGAAGACGAAGAAGGCCGGAAAGAGGCTCTGCACAGCCTCGCCCGACCCCGTGCGAAGCGCCGCAAAGGCGCCGAGGGCCCCGAATCCAAGCGTCACGAGCAGGGCAAAGAGAAAGAGCACCACGACGCCGAGCGGCCCGGAGGCGAACCTGACGCCGACAATCAGGCCGACCGTCAGATAGACGACGGCCTGCACGACGCCCAACGTCATCACCCCGCCGAGCTGTCCGCCGAGCAGGGCGATCCCGCGCATCGGCGTCAGTGAAAGCCGGCTCAGGAAACCTGTCTGGATGTCGCGCGCGAGATCGGTGCCGGCGTTCATCGTCGCGAACAGAGCGCCCTGAATGAACGGCACCGCCAGCGCGAAGGCGAAAAAGGAGCTGGTCGGAAAGCCGGGGAGGTGCGTTTCCGCCTTCAGTCCGCCGGAGTTGACGGCCAGCAGCATCATCGGGAAGACGAGCGGGGCGACGACGTTTGCCGGCTGGCGAATCGTGCGGACGACCGACCGGCGCGCGAGCAGGAAGACCTGGTCCGCGAGAACGTTCACGCAGGTTCGGCGGCCAACTCACCGCGGGCCGGCTCGCCCTCGTCATCGTCGCCGTCGTCATCTGATCCTTCGAGCGAGCGACCGGTCTTCGCGAGAAAGACGTCGTCGAGCGAGGGCTGGTGCAACTGCAGGTTCTCGACCTTGATCGCCGCACTGTCGAGCGCCCGCACGACGTCTACGAGGTCGGCCTCTCCGGCGCGGAGCCGAACCGCGACTCCCTTCGTCGAGCCGCAGGGATCGCCGAAGCGAGCGAGGATCTCGGCCACGCGGCTTGCGTCCTCCGAATCCGCCGGGATCGCCTCCACGGTCGGGCGGCCGACCTGGGCCTTCAGCTCCGCGGGCGTGCCCTCCGCCACGATGTGGCCGTGGTCGATGATCCCGACGCGGTCGGCGAGGACGTCCGCCTCCTCGAGGTACTGGGTGGTCAGGAACACGGTGACTTTGTCCTCGCGCGCGAGCCGGGCGACCTCTTCCCAGAGCGCGCTTCGGCTCTGGATGTCGAGACCGGTCGTGGGCTCGTCGAGGAAGAGCACGGTAGGGCTGTGCACGAGCGCCATCGCGAGATCGAGCCTGCGCTTCATCCCGCCCGAGTAACCACGCACCTTGCGGTCGGCAGCGTGCGTCAGCCCCACGCGGACAAGCAACTCGTCGGCGCGCTGCTTCCGAATGGCTCGCGGAAGCGCTTGAAGTGACGCCTGCAGCCGAAGATGCTCGCGCCCGGTGAGCAGGGGGTCGAGCGCCGCCTCCTGCAGGGCAGCGCCGATCGCGGCGCGCACGTGCGAGCCTTCGGAGACCACGTCGTAGCCGGCGACGCGAGCAGAGCCCGAAGTCGGCGGCAGCAGGGTCGTCAGCATGTGAACCGTCGTCGACTTGCCGGCGCCGTTCGGGCCCAGGAAGCCGTAGATCTCCCCGGGCGCGACTCCGAGGTCGATCGAGTCGACGGCGCGCGGGCCGTTCTTGAACTCCCTGACGAGCTCGGTTGCCTCAATCGCATAATCGCTCACCGGCGAAAAAGCCTACCCAAATGCTTGAGGTTGTCAAATACCTACTGGGTCAAGTAAGATGTCTGGTGTGGCGGTGCAAGTGAAGACGACCCTGAGTCCGGCCCACGAGGCGCAGAAGTTCTTCTTCGAGCTCGGGATAGTGCAGCGGACGAAGGTCGGGGCCGAACTCAGCGCGCTTGGCCTGAGCTTCGCCCAGGCCCACGCCCTACGCCTGCTCGATCCCGACGAACCGATGCCGATGAGCGCGCTCGCGGAGCGCCTCTTTTGCGACGCATCGAACGTCACCGGCATCGTCGATCGTCTCGAGGTACGCGGCCTCGTCAGCCGGCAGAGCTACGCGGGCGATCGCCGCGTCAAAGCGCTGACGATCACCCCGAGCGGAATGAAGCTTCGCGAACAGGTGATGGAGCTGATGAGCCAGCCGCCCGAGGCGATCGCAGCGCTTTCGGAAGCCGACCAGCGTGCCCTACGGGACATCCTCGCCCGGGCGGTCGGGCACCTTCACGCTGCCCGTTGATTGAGACTCAACCTTTAGGGGGACGCGGCCGGACGGGCGATCGCCGATAAAGAAGCCGACGGAACGGCGTATCCGTCCCTGCGGCGAATGAGTCTTCAATCTGCATCAGTCCCTCTCACCGAGGGTCCCCCGAGCCCTCCTGGCACGGAAGGCGCCCAGCTGCACGAGGCGCCTGATCCAAGCCAGCCGGCTCCCCTGCGGCCTCCACCCGAGGCCGAGCTCGTCGAGGCCGGCAGGCTGTCGATGGGTCAGCTGGCGCAGGCGCATCGCGACCGGCTCGAGACCGGCAAGCAGGTGCTCGACATCATCGTCGAGCGTGGCTGGGTCGCCGCCAGCGAAGTGGCGCGGCTCCGCGAGGCGTACGGAATCGCAGCCCCTCCCCCGCCTGCCACGCAGCCCGCGACCGATTCGTCGCCCGAAACCGACGCTCCCCCTCCAGCGGCGCGTTACAGGATTGCGATCCGACTGACGAACGGCGACCTGATCACTGCCGGCAAGACCGAAGGCTCGGACAAGGCGGCAGCTCTCGGTCACGCCGTCGTCGCAGACCTGACGGAGGCCAGCGGCGAGTGGCCTTTCTTCGGCGGCAGGTTCATCAACCCCGAGACGATTGTCTCGGTCGACCTGCTTCCCGAAGACTCAACCGTCTAGGGACCTTCCACCCCTGAGCTCGGGCTCAAGCTCGCGGGCTGCCGTTACCGTTAACTTGGTTAACGGGTTCTGCTACCGTTAACTTGGTTAACGGTTCATGCCAGCACTAGCAACAGCCACTGATCCCATAACGGTCGCGAACCGGCTTCGGCCGGTTCTCCTGAAGCTCAACCGCCACCTTCGCCGGGAGATCCACTCGCTCGGCGTCACGGGCGGCCAGGCTTCGCTCCTCTTCACGATCCAGCGCCAGCAGGGAATCGGTGTCCGCGAGTTGGCGGCCCTCGAGGGGATGTCGGCGCCGGGGATGTCGAAGTACGTCGGCCGGCTCGAGGCGGCGGGGCTGATCCTCCGCGAGCCCTCCGACGAAGATCGCCGACGGATCGGCCTGCGCGTCTCGTCGGAAGGCGAGCGTGTGCTCCGCTCTGTCAAATCGCGGCGAACGGCGTGGCTCGCCGCTCGGTTGAGGGAGCTCTCCGAGGCCGAGCTCGAGACCGTTGATGCCGCGATCGAATCACTGCAAGAGCTGATCGACGAGTGACAGCCGCTCTGGTGACGATCAACCGACGTGCGTTCGCGAGCCTGCGCATGCACCGGAACTACCGGCTCTACTTCCTCGGCCAGGCGATCTCGCAGAGCGGCACGTGGATCGACAAGGTTGCGCAGGCCTGGCTCGTGCTCGCGCTGACGCACTCCGCGTTCGCCGTCGGCCTGCTCGCGGCCTGCCAGTTCGTCCCGTTCAGCGTCTTCGGACTGATGGCCGGTGTGATTGTCGACCGGCTCGATACCTGGCGGACGGTCGTCGTCACGCAAGCGATCAGGATGGTGATCGCGTCGACGCTCGCGGGCGTCGTCCTGGCCGGCGTCGTCCAGGTTTGGATGGTCTATGTGCTGGCCGTTCTGACCGGGATCGTGCTCGTGCTCGACGCGCCGTCACGCCAGCAGCTGACCTTCAAGATGGTCGGCCGCGACGAGCTGCCGAACGCGGTCGCGCTCAACTCTTCGCTCTTCAACGCCGCGCGAATCGTGGGGCCCGGGATCGGCGGCCTCCTGATCGCGGCCTTCGGCGTCGGCCCCGCCTTCGCGATCAACGCGGCGAGCTTCGTCGCCGTGCTGGTCGGTCTGCTGCGGATGGACACGAGCCATCTCGTCGCGTTCGCGCCGCGCGAGCACCTGCCGACCCTGTTCGGCAGCCTGCGTGAGGGCATCTCCTACGCCCGAAAAAGTGCGCACGTGAGGCTGGTCCTCACGATGCTGGTCGCAATCTCCACCATCGCGATGAACTTCAACGTACTGCTGCCCGTGCTGGCCAGGCAGACCCTGGCATCCGGGCCCGGCGTCTTCGGCCTGATCGCCGGCTGCTTCGGCGCGGGGGCGCTGGTCGGAGGACTGCTCTCGGCGGCCCTGTCGCGGGCGAGTTGGAAGGCGATCATCGCCGGCGCCGGCGGGCTCGGTGTAGCCGAGCTCGTGCTCGCGCCGCTGCACTCGCTTGGCCCGGCGATCGTGCTTCTCTTCCTGGTCGGCGTCTTCTTCACGCTCTACACCGCGAACTCGAACGCCGTGCTCCAGCTCCGAGCGCCGGATCACCTCCGCGGGCGGGTGATCGGCTTCTACTACTTCGCCTTCAACGGGCTCGCCCCACTGGGCGCGATCCTGGCGGGCTGGCTTGCCGCGACGGGCGGAA
>Ga0193729_1000991_pt1 | contig 14749 bp, 13 predicted proteins | sample U1c2metaG_FD_143036 | JGI IMG/M metagenome (GOLD analysis project Ga0193729, IMG submission 143036) | Soil microbial communities from a riparian zone of the East river system, Colorado, United States - U1c2 | ecosystem: Environmental > Terrestrial > Soil > Riparian zone | place: USA: East River... | reverse complement strand
CCTGTTCTCCTTTGGGATCGCGCCGGAAGGCAGCTGCCCACTCAGGGCGTGTAAAGCGGGAGGCGAAATAGTCTGGGGATAGCACGGCAATGGTTTGCTCAGCTTGTTTGGTAGCGCTATCCATATCGAGCACGAAATTGCCGCCCGCATGGAAATCCCACGCCTGAAGGATCGTTGTATAGCCTTCCTTCTCCAATTGCCAGGCAATCCACTCGGCCCACTTCTGGTCAGCATGGGTATAACTGATAAAAAAGTCTTTGAATGCACCCATATCCGCTGTTCGGTCTCCCCTCGCGTTACTATCGATCTCTCCATTCTGGTTGCATCTAGTATAGAAGATCTCTTCTGTTACGACAAGTGGGGAAGCTTTTCAATTTGTCCCCCCGTGAACCCATGAACTGTTTCATTAACAGAAGAACTTTTCGAAGCAGATGCTTTATAATAGACTAGAGTGAAGGTCTTCATTCTAGCAGTCGATAGAGAGATCTTGGGAAATCTGGTAGTGGGTTGCATTAGTATTCCTCAATTTCTCTGATCAAACGCGATCAATATCAGTACCAGTTCCAGAGGCGGGAACCTATCGAGAGATGATTGATGCAGATGAGCCGAATCCTCTGGTTCGCTCGGTCAATCAGGCGAATTTACACCTTGATGTAGATGTGCCATCTCACTACGGCTACATCTTCATTAAGCAATAAAGCGTAGATGAGAACATTTTTTAAGATTGTGTTGTTAGAGGTGCTGTCAGATATCGTGTCTGACAGCATTTTGTATAGGTGTTGCATGCATTCACTCTCGACCTATTGACAGGTATGTTATACTCTCCCGTGTAGTACACTCACAATGGAAAAGTGTTTCGATGGGTTCCAAGCTAAATCGCTCGCTTGGGTAAAAGCACTTGTGTGTAGTAGCATGTGCTACTAGGATGAGTTTTATGCTACGCAATATCAATCTGCACGGAAGATGGTTAAATATACTCCTGATACTGCTACTAGGTTTCTTCGTCTTTTTTGCAAACGTTTCAGGCCAGATACAAAAGCCTGCCCCGAGCACGATAACCCTCAATGCCACTATTTACTTACCCACAGCAACGTTGAAACCAATCCTTCAGCGTCATGTCAATCAACAGCTACAATCAAATAACCCGAACTGGATAGAATCTCTTATCCATCCCTCTATCACCAGATTAACTCCACAAAGCAATGGCCTTGCCATGACACTGAGTCAGAGCCTCTATCCAGGTGATCCTCAGCCGATTGAGTCCAGTACACTCCTCACATTCAACGTTCTCAACCCCTCGACTATCCAGGTCAGTGCACAACCAATGCAAGGCAGCTCTCTATCGTTAAATGGCCCTTTGACTCAGATCACGCTACCGAAAGAAGGGCATGTCAATAGTATTTCCCCAACACCAAACTGTGGAGATAGTGCATTGGCGGTCAAGATGAGTTTCCCAATATCAATCGGTCAAGGACCAGTATTGTCACAGACGAACTCAGGTCTGCCGTCTGAAGCTATTGTGCACACTCCAACGAATGTCGCCAATGCCTATGTTGAAGTTCCTTCCTCAGCGTTGTCCTCGCTAGGAAAAGATCTTAGCAGTGTACCGATCAACAATAGCCAGAGTTTGACTGCCCAAAATATTCGTATTAGCATACAGAATAATGAAATACTTGTCAGGTCGGATATCTCGCTGTGGCAGACAGGCATTGTGGTGGGTTCTGGCACTATGCATATCCAACCGTTAGTAAAGAACAGTAACCTACTGTTGGATGTGAAGCAGACGGATCTCTCCGTCCCATTCTTCACTTTCTCGGCTGATAGCTACAATCAGCAAATACAGGATATCCTCAACCAGCAAATGGCCACTTCTCTGGGGAGCTTATTCACCGTCACCGCAGTCGCCATTGGCACTGACAAGCATATTCCCTGTATGGCCAGCGATAGCTTGATCTTAGCAGGTACAACGGATATGCTCTCATGAGCCACTCCCCTCATTTTTAAGTATTGACGATACAGCATATTTCAATGTAATGTTTCTTCAAACACCTTAATTGAACGATCTTTTGAATAAGCGAGAGGAGTTAGATCACAATGCTTAGTATTATACCACTTGACAATTCATTTGACCCATCCTCTGTATTATTAGCTAATACCGATATCAAAGCAGAATATCATCCTACTGTCCACGACATTCCGCCTGATGAGCGGCCACGTGAACGGTTACAAAAGTTCGGAGCTGACACGCTCTCCACATCAGATTTGCTTGCCATCATTCTACGAACAGGCACAAAGCACGAAAATGTGATGGAATTGGCAACTAAGATTTTAATTAAGTATGGAGGTGTTGGAGGCCTGATGAGCGCTGACTTCCATGAGTTAAGTGCTGAGTATGGACTGGGATTGGCAAAGACTGCACAGTTGAAGGCTGCCTTGGAACTTGGCAAACGACTGAGTATGCAGCAACCTGACAAACGCTTCCAGATTAAGTCCGCCGATGATGCTGCCAATGTGGTACGCATGGAGATGATGTTCTTGGATCACGAGGAGATGCACATCTTGATCCTCGATACCAAAAACCAGCTTGTAGAACTCATCAAACGCTACAAGGGGACTGTTAACAGTTCGGTACTGCGCTCGGCTGAGATCTTTCGCCCTGCCATTGTGCGCAACTGCCCTAACATAATCCTGTGCCACAACCACCCTAGCGGTGATCCAACGCCTTCACCAGAAGATATGGATGTAACGCAGCAACTGGTCGAAGCTGGCAAACTGCTCGACATCGACGTGCTTGATCATCTCATCATCGGCAATCCCCGCTATGTTAGCTTGAAACAGAAGATGAATTGGTGAGTTTTGTCCGTTCAAGAGGGAAAAGATGCATGTATTTGATCAGCAAATCTCCCCTTGCTTGTGTGAAACATCTGTGCTATACTTGAGAAGAACGTAGTAGAAGCGGAGAGGTAATCAATTGCCAAACAAGAAGCAGGAAGCACCAAAAGACTCAAAGCCCATTGACAGTCTGCTCAAAGCCCTCTTTGGCGAGCAATCAGAGGAGATTATTCTGTATTGCTTATTGCCGACCATGAAGCATGCCACTGTCAATCTGCTCACTCGAGCCGTGCGGGAGATGCATGAATGGGATGATCAGGCACAATCCAGACGTCACCTAGTATGGTTTCACATCATGCTGGGGCGAACGACGACCATATCGCAGCCAGAAGACAAACAGAAAATACAGGAGGTACTCAAGATGCAATACCCAGGCTATGCCCTCTTTAGGGAGGACCCCGTAATCGGTGGGATGATCCTAGAGGGCGAACGTAAAGGCGAACTCAGAGGCAAGATCGAAGGCGAGATCAAAGGCGAACTCAGAGGCAAGATCGAAGGGGAACTTGAAGGTCTCCGAAAAGCGATCTTAGATGTCGCTGAGGATCTTTTCTCACCCCCAGTTGTGGTGCAAGTGCAACAAGCTATTGCTCCTAGTCAAGACGCTGAGCAACTGAGAAAGTTTCTCCGCCAACTGGTTCGGCTGTCGGATGACCAAGCAGCCTTGGCCTTGCTCACCCAATGTTTCCCTGAGGGCAAACTCAAAGGCAAAATCGAAGGCATACAAGACTCGATCCTAGATATTGTCAGTGCCCGTTTCTCGCCCCAGGTTGTGGCGCAAGTGCAACAAGCTATTGCTCCCAATGAGGATGTGCACCAGCTGAGAACGTTTCTCCAACAGGTGGTTCGGTTGTCCGACGAGCAAGAAGTCTCTGCATTACTGATCCAGCTTTTCCCGAACGCTCAAGAGGCTCAATGATGGCACGATGTTTGTGTCTATCCTGTAATGGGTGTGGTTCAAACTTCCGCACCCAAGGGATATGGATGAATTGGTGATTCTTGCCGCTCGGGCAGATCGCAAAAATCGATATGGAATCAAAAATCAGACAAAATCCTGTGGCCAAAATCTTACCAGCATCGCTACTTGCTCTCCTTTTCGCTGTTGCGCTTGTTACCGTCTTTGTTCAAGCTGATAGTTATGCCATTTCAACTGATGAGGTACGAATAGATTCTTTCGGTCAATCGGTACTGGCATGGTATCAGACGCTAGGGAAAGACGACAGCTTCATGCACTATACCGGACACAGGCTGGAGCATGGAGCCTTTTTTGATGTGATCGTTGCACTGGCACAGCAAACTTTTGGGCAACAATGGCATACACGGGCTGTAGTAAACGGACTGGCCGGAGTCGTTGGGGTCCTGGCTATAGCACTGTGTGGATTTGAATTGGGGGGCTGGTGGGCAGCGTTTCTTGCCGCATTGGGGCTATGGCTCTATCCCCGCTTCTTTGGAGCGATTTTCAACAACCCAAAGGATATCCCTTTTGCCTCTGCCACTGCTCTTGTCCTGTGGGCAGTGCTCTTGCTTGTTCGACGATGGGGATGCGAAGGAAGATATCTCATCAAAAATGCAGTCCTCGTTGGTTTCTTGATTGGATTCGCCATATCTCTCCGCATCGTTGCCATCTTTTGGTATCCAGTGCTACTTCTTTTGCTTGTCTGCTGGTGGATCTGTTATGGGCGAGGCGCACTCAAGGACAAAACGGTAGTTGACCACCTGCTCAAACAAGCTATTGCAGTCTTTCTTATCCTCGCAGTATCATTGATCACCATCATTGCACTCTGGCCATATATTGCACTTGACCCATTGCACAACTTTTACGACTCGTTCATTATCAATAGCAAGTATCCCTTTCGTTATGCGATTCTCTTCGCGGGGCATTGGTATCCTAAGGCTAGAGTCCCCCGAAGCTACGTGCCAGCCTGGTTGGTGATTGGTTCACCACCAGCTGTCATCTTTCTGGCTCTCATCGGTGGTCTTGTTACTTACCTGAAGCTGATTGAGAGAAGAGTCATCCAGATCCAAATACTAGTCATTGGTCTGACACTGCTTTTCCCATTAGCTACACTGATTGTACTGCGTCCCACATTGTATGATGGAACAAGACAGTTTCTTTTTCTCGCTGTTCCGTTGATATTACTTGCGGTCTATGGCTTCATCTTTTTCTTGCACTACTTGGTGCGCAAGAAAAAGAAACTCATCGCCGCTGGACTCATACTAGTCGTATTAGTTGCTCAATTGCAGGTCATCAAAGACATGAATGATCTACATCCCTACGAGTATATCTATCTTAGTCCTCTCATTGGTGGGGTTCCCGCAGCCAGTGGGCAATATGAAATGGATTATTGGGGAACCTGCAGTGAACCAGCAATTCAATGGTTAGCCCACAATTACAGAAAGTACACTACGCGACGATCTCCCACTATCGAAACATCATTCAATGCCCAACAACTGGCCCACTATCTGCTAGGAGTGTTTAAAATAAACCACAAACACCCGGACTTTTATATCTTCAATACACGCTTCGATCATAAGCACCAGTTTCCTTCGTATAAGATTATTCATACAGAAGGCGTCCAGGGCTATACTGCCTGCGTGATCAAGGCTAAACCACCATCAGCGAAGTAACCCGTCTTCTACGCTTTCGCCACGGCTTTCTCGCTCTTGCGCTTGCGTGGTCGCACAGTACCGTTAGCAATTGCTTTTTCACCTTGCACGGTAGAGGGTTCAAGTGCAGTATCAAGTACCTGGCGAATATCACTGGCGAAGACAAAGCTCATCTGGTCGCGTAACTCTTTGGGCAGATCTTCTTCTAGATCTGGCCGGTTCTTCTCTGGCAGGATCACTGTGCGGATGCCCAAGCGATAAGCCGCAAGAACTTTCTCTTTAATGCCGCCAATCGGCATGACCTTACCACGCAGAGTGATCTCACCAGTCATGGCAACATCAGAGCGTACACTGCGGCCACTGGCAAGTGAGACAAGCACACTGACCATGGTCACACCAGCTGACGGACCATCCTTGGGAATGGCTCCGGCCGGAACGTGAATGTGCACATTCTGTTCCCCGAAAACGGTTTCTGGCAGGCCCAGTGCTTGCGCGTTGGAGCGTACATAGCTGAGTGCTGCCATCGCGGACTCTTTCATCACATCGCCCAGTTGCCCGGTCAGAATCAGGCGATCTTCCTTGCTAGGCATGGTTGCAGCTTCGATGAAGATGATCTCACCACCAACGGGCGTCCATACCATACCGGTTGCGATACCGGGACGGTCGATATGTTCGGCTGCTTCTTCAAAGAAACGTTGGCGTCCCAGGTACTCGGGTACCTGGTCTGCGGGGATGTGAATGGGCGTCGTGCGACCTTCAGAGACTTGGCGTGCCACCTTTCGGCAGAGAGAGCCAATCTGACGTTCCAGGTTACGTACGCCAGCTTCGCGTGTGTAGTCACGAGCGATGCGTCGCAACACATCATCATCAAATGTCAATTCATCTTTGTTCAAGCCGTTGGCTTCGAGCTGTTTGGGCAATAGGTAATTGCGGGCAATGTGTATCTTCTGCTCTTCGGTATACCCCGACAGTTCCAGGACCTCCATGCGGTCACGCAATGCGGCCGGGATAGGTTCCAGGGCATTTGCAGTTGCGATGAACATCACGTTGGATAGGTCAAAAGCTAGATCCAGGTAGTTATCTCGGAAATTGTAATTCTGCTCGGGGTCCAACACCTCTAGTAGGGCAGATGAAGGATCACCACGCCAATCGGCACCGACTTTATCAACCTCATCTAGCATAATCACTGGATCATTGGTCTCAACACGACGTAATGTCTGGATAATACGTCCCGGCATAGCGCCAATGTAAGTACGGCGATGTCCACGAATCTCGGCCTCATCTCGAATGCCACCAAGGGACATACGCGCAAACTTGCGGCCAAGCGCACGCGCAATGGACTGACCTAGCGACGTTTTACCAACGCCGGGAGGGCCGACAAAACAGAGAATCGGCTCGCGGTTGAAGGATCGCCTCTCCTTCAGATTTTGCAATGGCTGTGTCTGACTAACCTCATCAGTTTCAGCAGTCTCTTTAGCTGCAGCTTCCTCACGACTGCGTTCCAATTGTTCTGCTTGACGATCCTCTTTTAACCGTCTAACTGCCAGATACTCCAGAATACGGTCTTTGATCTTTTCAAGGTCATAGTGATCTTGGTCGAGGATCTCCCGTGCATGTAGCACATCGATTTGGGCACCGCTAGTTTTACTCCATGGGAGAGAAACCAGCAATTCTATATATGTACGAATGATGCTGTACTCGGGCGAGATCGTCGGCAACTTCTCCAGGCGAGATAGCTCACGAGTAGTTTCCTTATGTGCCTCCTCAGGCATTTTCGCTTCTTCGATCTTGCGGAGCAGTTCAGTGATTGTGGCTTGCTCCTCGCTCTCCTCACCCAATTCGCGCTGAATAGCTTTGATCTGCTCACGCAGCAGGTATTCGCGCTGCATCTTGCCCATCTCTTCCTGCGCACTGGTCTGGATCTTCTTGCCTAGTTCAAGGATCTCCAATTCATGTGCCAGGAAAGTGCTCATCTGCTTCAGCTTCTCATGCACGGAGTCGATTTCCAGCAATTTCTGGCGCAAATCCATGTCCATCTGCACAAAAGTGGCAATTACATAGACAACTTGGCGAGGCTCCTCCAAATTCAATGTTGCAGCTGCTACACCTTCTGGTACGTTCTGTACCAAGGCTACAAGGCGCTGAAAATAACTGATCACATTGCGTTTGATAGCCTCGGTTTCGTTATCGACCTCTTGGGTATCGGGCTTCGACGAGACATGAGCCATCAGGTACGGCTTTTCCTGCGTTATCTCATCGATCGAGACACGCTCTAAGCCTTGTACGGCAATTTGCAGCGTTCCATCAGGCATACGGAACATACGGCCAACACGAGCAACCGTGCCGATTTTAAATATGTCATCTGGCCCTGCGTAATCGATCTCAGGCGATTTCTGAGCTACCAGTACTACTAGGCGGTTACTGCGCATCACATCATCGACCAAACGAATATAGCGGTCCTGCCCAAAAGCCAGCGGTTGAACGGAAAACGGATAGATTACCGATTCCTTCAACGGCAGGATCGGAAGAATTTCAGGAATGCTCAGGCTATCATCATCATCCTGACGCCTGTCAACAGATTCGCTATCACTTTGCTCATCCTCACCGGCGGAAGTGGATGCAGGACCATTGCCCTCATCTTCATCCTGGACATCGCCCATTTCGGTCATTGGAAGAATAGCACTCTGGTCCTCCACATTGTCCGTCTCGCTACTCTGGGGCTCATTGGGGGAAGTTTCACTCTCCTCGGTAACGTCAGAACTGGTCTCAGTCTTAGGAAACTCGTCATTATTGACAACAGCGTGATTCTGGTCCTGCTGCTCTTCCTGAGTGGTGTAATTATTCTCCATAAGATCATCTCTGCATTTTTCGTATATTACTCTATAGAACCAGCGTGACGAATCTGCACGCGTTCAGGCTGGCTGGCAGGTAATTTAGGTGACTGACTTCCTTGATTATGGCACGCCGACTATAAAATTGCAAGTGAGCATTACTCTGTATCGGCGCCTCTTGAAAAGTTTTAAGGATTCTCCAAATGCGTTTGACGAGTTCTTGCCAATGTGCTACTATGTTTCTATATTCCTCTTTGTGCTACTGGGTGTAATAGTTTGTAGTGCGATTTGAACTGCGGAGACACAGTGCCAGTCATCTCTACAACAGCGGCGGCGGAGGCCACCATTATCTGGGAAACCAGTGTGGGTTTGGGTATTCCCACACAAAAATGCCCTCCCGGCATCGGGGCATATCACGAAAGGAGGGGCGGCGTTTCCGTTCGCTAGATTGCGATGTAATTCGCTAGATCGCGACGCACCCCAGACTTCAGTTAAAGGGGTATTCACGCCGCAGTTCTTATGATCACACAAAAGATCAAAGCTTGGTTTAACAAACTGTTTGCGTGGTGGCCCTGGAAACGATCCTCAACGACGGCGTATCCTCAGGCTACCATCAATATGAGCAAGGGCATGACCCAGGAGCAAATGTGGCGAGAGGTGGTAGAGGCACCAATGCCACAACCAGGCATCACATCTGTCGTCGTTGAGCACGGGACAGGAGAAAATATTCCAGAGCCCCAGCCCCAGCCGTCACTTGGCGATGACTTCTCCGAACGTGTATCTCCCCCGGCAAAACACGATGAGCCGCCTGCTCTTCCTCGTGCCTTGCCAGACACATCGGCTAAAGACATGACTATCTTACCAGACAATGTACCAATGCCCTCGTCCAAACAAGAACAACAATTAGAGTTCCTGCGATATTTGGTTCAGCAAGGTGTCATCAACGAGGGTTTTGCCGAAGGGCAGGTTCCCACGCAATATCAGGCTAAAGAGGAAGAATAGGCTAAGCCAAGAAAACGGGGAAAGAAGCACATAGGATAACGCCTAGAACAGCATTGTGCCAGGACGAAAATCCTACCGATTAAGAAACATCGACATTGTCAGAGTGCTATGAAGCTAAAAACCTTCTGTAGCAAACTCGCTTAGTTGCAAAACAAGACGACAAAAGTGTAACATTGCAGAAGCAGACTCTAAGTATGCTTCATCGCTGGAAGCTGCAGCGGATTGCCGTGTGGCGGGTAAACGACGACGTAAGGCACGTAAGACTACCATCACATCTTCTTTCAGGGAAGTATCGAGGTCGCCACGTTGCATAAGGAGGATAACCTGACTCACGATAGAATCAACCTCACGACGCATCATATCTAAATCATTTATCCAGCCATCATCGTCGCTCTCACTACCTTCACCCCAAAACAGTGCATCAGTAAATTGCTCTCGTCGTTTGACATCGCCGTGAAGTGGCTTGCGAAGTTGGAGGTGAGTCTGAGGTTCTTCTTGCTTTACGCCTAGCTCACTTAACAGCACAGCTAGTTCTTCTTCCCAGCCAGCCATAAAAAATCCTTTCTGGGGACCCATCTCCAAAAGGCGGATGGGAGGAAAGAAAGCCCCTTGCGGGGAGCCATTTTCTCAAGAGCACCTCCTTGTGAAACAACCACCAATGGTGCATTGACATACGAGGAAGTCTCATGCGAAGTGTAACACAATGTTTCAAGCTTGTAAATGACCCAAATGGGTTAGGACTGGGGAGAATGACTCGTATTGTAGAGACCTAGTTTACCGCGTCCGTGGGCGGGAGAAAACGCATCTTGCTGGCTATTCATGCCGATGCACCTACTCTTTTTTAGAGTTTCAGAAAATTTAAAGGTATAGATGGCAGAATGGGAATGGCGGCTGTAATGATTAGCCCGATCATGAGCAGTATGGTAAAGAGTATCTCCAGCTTTAGCGTCAGGCGCATTACTAGATGGAAGCCCGCTGGAGCATTTGTTCGCATCACGCTGGTGATGGCAATCACTAGTGTGGGGAATGTCCATAATGGAAGCAAGATCAGGTGGGGGGCTTTATGGGGTATAGCCAAGTAGACAATAATTGCGTAAGCTCCCAGCACCAGAATAAAGTACAGGACTCGGCTCATGAAGAGTCCAACGACTGCTGCGAGGGTGTGTTTACCAGCAAGCGTATCCCCTTCGATATCACGCATATTATTTGCATGAAGTGTGGCAACTGCTAGCAAGCCGAGTGGAAGGCTATAAATGAGTACACTGGAAGGGAAATGCGGACCCATCTGCACCATATATGCTTCCAGAGTCAAGATTGGACCAAAGATGGCAAAGACTACAACTTCACCTAGTGCCCTTGAGGAGAGCGAATAAGCAGTGGCACTATAGAAGAAGGCACATAGCACTACAATCAAGCCAAAGAGGTAGAGAAGGACACCGCCATTAATAGCGATGACCATGTCGATCGCCGTTCCCAATCCCAGCAGTAAGAGCCCCACTTCCAGTACACGTGTAGGTCTAACATGTCCTTGATTGATCAACCCACCCGGTCCGAGCGTATTGCTAGTATCAACACCATGTAGGAAGTCATAGTAATCATTCACCAGCTGCGCTCCCACCTGGAGGAAGAATACAACGACGATCGTGCCTACAAAATGAGTTATATGGAAAGACCCAAGTGGTTTCTTTGGTGTGATTGTTGATAGCCAGGCCAGAAGGCTCCCTAAGAATATTGGCATGAGCGACAGTGGAAGATAGTTCAGGCGCATGCCATTGAGCCAAATCTTCACCCACTCTCTCAAGCTGCGCCGATACTCGGATGGTTGAACAACCAGTGGAGTCGGCAGACTGACTGCTCGTGTAGAGGCAACTGAATAGACTGCAACTTCTGGCTGTAGAGAACTGATAGTCTGAAGCGAGGCTATTGGGATCGTCGGTACCTCTTCTGCCTGTACAAAATCGGCTGTCACAATCTGGGTTACACTTACGATCTTCGGCTTGGTAATTTCCTGCTCTAGGTCAGCTTCCTGCTCTAGGTCAGTGTTAGTGACAACTTCGCTGTTTTTTACTTCTTCGCTTTGCATACGCCTCCTTCTGGCGTAGGTACGGCGGGCGCGATAAATCGGGCCCCTACCCATGGCGATCACCTAAAGGTGACACGGTAAATCGCGTTAAATGGGGTACGGCGGGCGCGATAAATCGGGCCCCTACCCAACACGCGATAAATCGCGTTGATCTGCACGATTGGTAAATGAGTAACTACAATTTTAAACAAAGATTACGTAAAAAAAGTTTCCTGATCTCAAACACCTATCTGGTAACTGTTGATAGTATACAAAGGCAAGAAAGCAAGAGTTTTTCAGTTTCAAAATAAGAGATATCGTTCCGCTAGAGGTTAATGTTGCTGGAGTTCCCTTTGTAATTGTGATTGCAATTCTAACAACGAGTGCTGTAGCTGTGACTGGACAACAACGGCGGTGAGATCCCCGCGCGTTTTCTCAAGCAGGCCCCGTGCAGCATCGGTTGATCGTCGCAGCCCCGAGGTGATAGCATCGGGAAAGTCCACTGTGATCAGGATAGCATAAATATCATCCATGTAGTTCAGGAAGACTTCGCAGTTCTCGACATTGCCACGGCGCAACTGGTCCAGCACATAGCGACGCAACTCCCCGGTGGCCTCGGCCAAACCATTGAGGTAGGCCGCATGGGTAATCGCCAGCTCTGGCGGTGTTGGTAATGACTGGTGCTGGGCAAGAGCAGCAAAAGTTGCAGCTTCAGCGTATTCCTTCTGAGCATCGTGTACGAAACCAGCATAATATATATCCTGATGATTGTGTAAATCTGCTTTCATCTCTGCAAGCAAAGCGGCGGCCTGCGCAATCAACTGAGCGGCAGTGGTGAATTCTTGGCGATGGGTAGCCCGAATACTATTGGCACAGTAGCGAATGGCGATGCGCGACTTGGGAAGGGCCTGTTCGCGAGCGGTATGCTTGAGAGTGAAGTAATCGATAGCAGCACGGCCAATGTTTTCTATCTGGTCAGGCATAGTTGTACATCCTTTTGTTTAATGACCATAGTGTATCATAATTGCAAGTTTAATGCTTTGCTTTGCACTGCTCAAACGTGGGTCTTGCTCACTGATCATCAAAATAGACCCCTCCCATCTATGGACCGGGTCCTCTGCCTACCCAGGTCGGCTCTATATTCTGTATACGTATAACCACGCTCTGAGGACCGATTTTGGATACTTTTGTCTTGTGTGGGGATCAAAGGGATCTTGAGGATCGATCAAGAGACTCCCTGGTTTGTTCGCAGTGCTACAATGATACTTATAGAGCCTATACTCTTGAGCACAAAGAGGCGCTTGTTTGGCGCTTCTTTTTTATATTAATGAATAAAGAGGTAATATGATGAATCAAACATTAGAGGTTACTCTTTTTGATTATGCCAACTATCCTACTGTGAAATGCCCTGCAATTGTCAAGAAAAGCACTGAGCAAGTCGTGCCACAGACGATAGCCAAGACACAGGAGAAGGTGGCTCCTTTGCAACTGTCTATCCAGGAGCCGTATTATTCGGTGTTCGCGTGGGAGCCAGTTCTGGCCTTTCTTGCCATCTTTATACCGTTGTTTCTCAGTGTGCTGATCAATGCGGACGGAATTATCTACATCTTTGTAGCTCTGATGGGGAAACTCTTGAGAGCACAATAGGAAGGAGATCTCGCTGCCTCATTTAGCGTAGCAGAGAAAAGGTAGGGGTTGTTTCCTCCAAGAGCACCAAACGTCTATCACACGTTTGGTGCTCTTTTTGCAAGCGGATCTCTCAGCTTAACGGAACCTTTTTCGGCCTGTGCGCTTATCTTCGTGCTGGAGAAGTGGATAGACTTCGATCTCGGGTGGGAAGGTCAGAGTCTGGATGTCGCCGGACCAGAAGAGTTGCTTCATCATTTCTGCGACGGCATACAGTAGATGTTGCAATGCGGCCTCACGTCCATGTTCGTAGGCATCGCTGCCTTGGTAGGCGGACATTTCAACAAAGCTGGCGTTGAGGGTCGTAAGATCGCTTAGGCGTACCAGGTAGATATCTGTCTTAATGTCACCTCTATCCACAGGGATCATAATGCGCAGTTCTGGCTTCTGGTCGATAAGGTCCAAGCGATAAAAGACACCATAATGATCACGTGAGGCCTGATGAATAGTGATTTCTGGGAACGAGTCACTATTATATTGCCTATCCTCTGGACGTTCCATTTCTACTCCTAGCTCTGCCAGAAAATTGTCAAACTGCTCATCAATATTCATAGTTATCACCTCTCGTTCATCATAGTGGTTGTGACACCTGTAACCATCAACTCATCTTACTATTCCACACCGATAACGAGAAAACGGTAAGGATGTTCCTTCTGTCCACCCGTTGGCTTTACTAGACTTTGCCTCATCTCACACGGCTATGCTGCTCGCCTGGGCAGAAATGCTACTACCCCGATATATCTATTCTACAGAACGGAGGTAAACGACTTCTCGTTTGAAATCTGACTTCTCTTGCGCAATCTTATCATTATGTGAGAATATTGCATTAGTATGTTAGAGAATGAAAAAAAGATTGCCTAAGAAGGGGTAGAACTAATTGAGAACATTACGTGATGTACAGCAAGATGTCGACCACTTGATCCAAGAAGAATGGCACAGCCATTACTGGGCTCCGCTCTCTAACTTGGCCCGCCTTACAGAAGAAGTGGGCGAATTGGCTCGTGAGATTAATCATCGCTATGGGGAAAAACCGAAAAAAGTAAGCGAGGAAGATGGCGACATTGCCGCTGAACTGGGAGATATCCTCTATATTCTCGCTACACTGGCAAACTCTATCGGTGTTGACCTGGATGCAGCATTTGATCAGGTTATGAACAAGTATCGCCAACGGGACGCACAGCGCTGGGAGCAACGTGAGACCACTACTGAGTCATCATAAGATCTCAGGTACTATCAACATCATCAATGCGATTTATCGCTCGTATTGTAGGGACCCGATTTATGACTCTGCGGAAAATTTTTGTCTGGACAACCGAATGGGCAAAAGTGAGCGAGCCCCCGCCCCACCCCGGCGGACGCGATAAATCGGGTCCCTACAACACACGCAATAAATTGCCACATAGCATGCAAAAGATGCAGAGCATCGGAGAGTCTCATGGCCCAGCCTTTTTCTGGGTTGTGGTCAATTGCCCACCACACAGAAAGGCAAATTGTTACTTAAAAGGTGATAATTGATATAGCAAGTTCCTATGGCAATTTATTGCCCGAGTGTAGGGACCCGATTTATCGCGTCCGTGGGGTGAGGCGGGGCAACACGCTCGCCACTCGGGACTCTCCTGCTTTCTTGTCCTGACATGCTTATGGTTTTTCTCCGCAGAGTCATTTATCGCGT
>Ga0193729_1000988_pt1 | contig 14766 bp, 15 predicted proteins | sample U1c2metaG_FD_143036 | JGI IMG/M metagenome (GOLD analysis project Ga0193729, IMG submission 143036) | Soil microbial communities from a riparian zone of the East river system, Colorado, United States - U1c2 | ecosystem: Environmental > Terrestrial > Soil > Riparian zone | place: USA: East River... | reverse complement strand
GCCTTCTGCGCCTTCGGAGGGTTCGCTGGTGTTGGCGACGGTCGCAGTCGTGCCTGCGTGGCGATGGTGATGCGAGACGTGACGCGAGGCGGAGACGGCCGAAGCCGGCGGCGTCAGCGTTTCCTCGCTTGTGATTCCCAGCACGCCCCAGGTGGCCGGGCCGACGACGCCGTCGACGCTCAGCCCGTGGCGCGCCTGCAGCCGGCGGATCGCCGCCTCGGTTTCCGGCCCGAACACGCCGTCGGCGCTCAGGTGCAGCGCGTTCTGCAGCCGCGAGACCGCATCGCCGCTGCTCGATTCGCCTTCTTCAGAGGGGGTGAAGTTGAGGGCATCGCGGCGCACTCCGGCGGCCGAGGCACGCGCGGAGGCGTTCGAACGTAGCGCCGCGGTCGTTTCCGGGCCCGCGATCCCGTCGACGGTGAGACCCCTGCTGGCCTGGAACGAGCGTACGGCTCCCTCTGTTTCGGGGCCGTAGATCCCGTCCACGACGATGCCGAGCGCTTCCTGCAGCAGTTCCACCTGCCGGCCCTGGCTTTCTGAGCTAAGCGAGATGCCGTGTTCGGTCGTCGTCGGCGGTTCGCCGCTCGTGGCGGCGACTGCCTGTCCCTCGGCCAGGCCGGCGGTCGGCCCGACGCTCAGCGCCGCCAGGGCACCGAGCGAGACTCGCTTGGCGCGCGAGCTCGCCGGTACGAAGCGCAGCTCGGCGGCGCGGCGACGCGCGCGCGATCGGCCCAGCGAGAGCTCCCACAGTTGCTCCGCCGCGAGGTCGCGGCGCCTGGGCGCCCACTCGCTCCTCAGCAGCGATCCGAGACCGAAGGCGTCGACCGTCGCGCGTAGGGGCGAGGTGTCGGTGGCGCTGCTCCGACGGCCACGCGCGTGGCGCGCGCGGCGTGCGCGGGATCGCTCCAGTGAAGCGTCCCAGGGGTCGACCACAGCAAGATCACGCGGGAATCCCGACATCCGAAAGCGTCCTTTCTCCGTTACTTGGCGCCTACGGGGTTAGCTGTCGGGCTCGCGTAACTTCTACGCTACGCCACACCTTGTGGCGATTCGCCCCCGCAGCCTCTCGACTGCACTGGGTCCCCCGATCCTCACCCCTTGGGGAGAAGGACTCGGCACGAACGCGCTGCAAAGTAGCATGTTTTTCTGCAAGATGCATCGCATGGGGAGGTTTGCATAGGTTCTTGCCGACGCGCTCGCAAGGTCAGCAGGCGCGTCCTGCAGCCGCCGCTGGTAAGTTCGCTCGGTGATGCCTCGCGCCGGCCTCAGGTCACACCTGCCGCGTTCGCCGCTCGCACTTGTCGCCATCGCCGGGCTCGCGGCGCTGCTCAGCGCCTGCGGATCGTCGAGCTCGAAGGGAAAGACCGCCAGCGCCTCGACGCACAGCGCCTACCGCGCCGAAGCGTCGTTGTCGCCCGCCGCCGCCGCGCCGTCGCTGGCGCTGCGCAACTATCTCGGCCAGCCCGTCGACATCTCCTCCTATCGCGGCAAGGCGGTGCTGGTCACCTTCATCTACGTCCACTGTCCCGACGTCTGCCCATTGATCACCTCCAACCTTCGCGTGGCGCAGAACCTGATGGGTGCGGCGACCGCCGCCAAAGCCCAGATCATCGCCGTGTCCGTCGATCCCCGCGGGGACACGCGGAAGACCGTCACGAGGTTCCTCGCGCAGCACCAGATGACGGGCCGGATGCAGTACCTCGTCGGCTCGGCGCGCGAACTCGCGCGCGTATGGAAGGCGTGGGGGGTGGGCTCCGAACGCGACGTCAAGAAACCCGACTTCGTCGAGCACTCCGGCCTGATCTACGGGATCACGGCGTCCGGCAAGCGCACGACGCTCTACTCGGCAAGCTTCCGCCCGGCCGACATCGCCCATGACGTGCCGTTGCTGGCTGCCCACTGACGCCATGCGCTGATGGCCCGTTCGCGGCGAGCGCTCATCGGGGTTCTGCTCGCGGCGGCGCTCGCGGCGCTGGTCGTGTTCGGGCTGGCCTCCAACCATTCGGGCTCGGTCGGGCGCCGCGCGCCGGCGCTTCCATCCGAACGCCTGGCCGGGCCGCCCGTGACGCTCGACGGCGTACTCGCCAGCGCGCGCGGTCGCGCCACGCTCGTCACCTTCTGGGCCAGCTGGTGCGAGCCGTGCGCGCGCGAGGCGCCCGCGCTCGAGCGTTTCTCGAAAAGCCAAGCCGGACGCGGGCGGTTGGTCGCAGTCGACTGGAGCGACGCGCTGCAGGGGGCGCGATCGTTCATCGGCCGCTACTCATGGACGTTTCCGGTCCTGCGCGATTCCGAAGGCACGGTCGGCAACGATTACCGCCTGACCGGATTGCCCACCACGTTCGTGCTCGACGCAGCGGGTCATATTCGGTCCGTCCTGCGCGGACCGCAGGACTCCGGCACGCTCGCCAGGGCGATGGCCAGCGTCGGGTCCGCCTAGTAGGAGGGTCCAGCGAGCAGGCGCGTTGCGAGGCCTCGTCGCCGGCTGCCTTGGACGGCCGCGCCAGGTAGGCTTTGGACATGTGCAGAAACATCCGAACACTCCACAACTTCGAGCCGCCCGTGGCGGACGGCGAGATACATGACGCGGCGCTGCAGTACGTGCGCAAGATCAGCGGCTCGACGAAGCCTTCGCAGGCCAACGCCGAGGTCTTCGAGCGGGCCGTCGAGGAGGTCGCGCTCGCCACGACGCGGCTGCTCGACGGGCTCGTGACCAGCGCGCCGCCGAAGGACCGCGAGGTCGAGGCGGCCAAGCGGCGCGCCCGCTCGGCCGAGCGCTTCGCGGCCTGAGCCGCAATCGCTCAGCGCAGGAGCTCGCGGATCGCCTCGATCGCTTGCGGCTCGGCCGGCAAGTCAGCGAGCGTCGCGGCGACCTCTGCGGCCAGACCGATCGTCGCGCCGGGCGTCTCGCTCAGCCAGCGCGCCAGCCACCTGCACGCCCACAGGTCGTAGTCGGCGCCCCCGTCGGCCACGAGGGCGAGGAGCCCGAGCGCGAGCTCGAGCCCGATCGGCCGGCGCTCGCGCGCGATGTCCTTGGCGATGCCGATCGCCATGTCCAGTTCGCGGCGCTCGATCGCGCCTTCCAGCTCGCGGATCGGCCGGTATGGCCCCAGGCCCATCATGCGAACACATGTTCGCATGACTGTCAAGCCGCGCTACGGCGCGGCTGACGGGCTGCCGTGCCCCTCGACCCGTGCCGGTCGACGACAGCCCGCCGGTCCGTCGCTCGAGTCAGATGCCGATCGCCTTACGCACGCGCGAGCGGATCGCCACCCTGTAGACGACGTCTGCCAACAGCGCGAGCAGCGTCGCCTGTCGAACGTTCGTCACCCCCGCGGCCGCCCGGCGCGGCCAGCGCGGAGCCGCGGAGCGTACTTTCCCCATTGTCATCCCTGACTCCCTCTTTTATCGCCCGATATGACCCTTGGACGATTGTTGTCCTCGTATTAGGAGTGTAAGGAAGATCGGCGTATTGTCAAGCAACGCCGCCGGTATTTCATCTGCAGGCGGCGTCGGCGGATCGCGGCCGGTGCCGACTTGTCATCGACGATGCAGCGACAGCATCGCCAGCTGGGACTCCCGAGGCGCCTGTCGCTGCAGTTCTGTCGCCGAGGCCCTGTCGCTACCGCGTTCAGTAAACGCTGCCGCGGCGACCGCCGCCGAAGAACACGACAAGCGCAAGCAGCGCAATCAGGAACAACAGCGGGTTAACGGCGATACCGCCTGCAAGGGCGATCACGAGCAATATGACAGCAAGAGCTACGAGCATTTTCTCCAACCTCCTTCTTGGGGTGAGCGCCTGTTTACCCAAACGACCCAGTTCCAAAACGGTCTCTCGGGGGGCTGCCGCGAACGAAAGGTAACGCGGCGTGGTGGGGGAGATAACGCGGCGTAGCGGCGCACACAGCTCGCCGGTTTGCGAGGCCGCGTGTTGGGTAAAGCAATGAAATGACCTTTGGTACATCGATATTCCTGATCGCAGTCGGTGCGGTTCTGCGCTATGCCGTCACGGCCCACGTCTCGGGTGTCTCGCTTACGACGGTGGGGCTGATCCTGATGATCGTCGGAGCGGCCGGTCTGGTGCTGTCGCTGCTCTACCTGCTCACCGCCGGGTCACGCCGAGCTCGTGGCGTAGAGCGCGAGCGTATCGTCGAGCGCGAGCCCTACTGAGACTCAGAAGATCGAGTTGCGCGGCGCCGGGCATCGTCCGCGGGCGGCGCGGCCGCGGGTTTGAATACCGCGACCCAGCTGATGAGCGCATCGACGATCCCGAGGTCATCGAACGGATCGCTGCGCTGGCGATTCCGCCGGCTTGGAAAGACGTGTGGATCTGCATGGACCCACTGGGTCACTTGCAAGCCACAGGTTTCGATGCGGCCGGTCGCAAGCAATACCTCTACCACGAGCGATGGCGCGCTCATCGTGATCGGCAGAAGTTCGACTCGATGGTGGCCTTCGGCGAGTCACTTCCGCGTCTGCGCCGGGCGATCGCGCGCGAGCTGTCCTTCGCCGGCGCGAGACCGTCGGCCCGGCTGCGAGCCGAGGGGCTCTCACGCGGGCGCGTCCTGGCGTGCGCGGTGAGGCTGCTCGACCTCGGTTTCTTTCGCATCGGCTCCGAGGATTACGCGGAGCGAAACGAGTCCTACGGGCTGACGACGATGCTGCGCTCGCACGTGACGACGGCGAATGGCGAGCTCGTGTTCGACTTCCCCGCCAAGTCCGGTCGGCGGCGGGTACAGGCGATCGCCGACCGCGAGGCGCTGAACGTCGTGGCGGCGCTCAAGCGCAGGCGCAGCGGACTGCAGCTGCTGGCGTTTCACAACGGCGGCGGTTGGTCGGAGATCCATGCCGACGACGTCAACGAGTACATCAAGCAGCACGGAGGTGGACCCTTTACGGCCAAGGATTTCCGCACCTGGAATGCGACGGTCCTTGCGGCCGTCGCATTGGCGTCGACGTCGAACCGCAGCCTGCAGGCCGGCCGCGAGCGCGCGGTCAGGCAGGCCATCGCGACCGTGGCGGCATATCTCGGCAACACTCCGGCGGTCTGCCGAGCCTCCTACGTGGACCCGCGGGTCATCGATCGCTTCCACGCCGGGGCAACGATCGCCGAAACTCTCGACCGTCCATTGTCAGACGCGCCCGACCTTGCCGACGCTCGTGTTCGCAGGCGCGTCGAGAGGGCTGTTCTTGCGCTGTTGGCCGACCCGGTTCAGAGGGCCGCGTGAGCCCGCGCGACGGGCGCGCGCATGTGTCGAAGCCGGTGCCGACGGGTAGCTGTAGCGCATGGCCGAGAAGAGAACGATCGATTGGGCGAGCGCCGAGGTGAAAGATGGAGTGCTGCTCGTCCCGCTGACCGGCGCCAGCTCGAAGGACTGGAGCGAGCGCTTTGAGGGAGTGTTGCGCCTGCTGGAGCAGAGCAACGGCGCCTGGGGTGGGGTCGGCTTGTCCAAGAAGGCCATCAAGGTCAACGCGGTTCACCCTGGCGCCGAGCGCGACCTGCGCCACTTCCTGGAGAGCGTGGTCGTGCAGGTCAACGCAGATCTGCCCGGTGAGGAGTCGGACGGCGAGCCGGCCCAGCCGCGAGACGATCGCGATCGACAGATGGCGGAGTCATTTCGCGCGCTGGCGGACGACGAGAGCTAGGTGTAGTTCCTAACCACAGCTAGGCGGCGTTGCATGCGAGCCGGTGGCCGCGCCGGGGTTTTCGCCGTTACCATCGTCCGGGCAAGCCCGGCTCGCTGGCCGTCTCGCGCGTCGTTGCTTGTGCTAGGCCTGCGGCTCCAAGCCTGCGGGCGCGTCGACGCTGGCTATCGTGTTCAGGTGCTCGCCCGCGCGCGTGACCGTCAGCAGGCGCTGGACCTGCTGCGAGCCCGGCGTGACCGCGAACTGCCGGCCCTGCTCGATGCAGCGCTCGCGAGCGGAGAAGATCGTCCTGAGGCCCGTCGAGTCGATGAACTCGAGCTCTCCTAGATCCAGCACGACCATCATCGCGTCGCCCAGGTCGAGCTCGTCAAACGCGCTTCGCAGCAGCGGTGCGTTGGGCAGGTCCAGTTCCCCGTGGAGCGACACGATCATCCGCTCGCCGGCGCGTGTGACCTCGATGCGAAGCGGTTCCGCGAGCCCCATGGACGTACTGTAGCCGTGGGATGCACTTGGACGGCTCGTGCCTCGCCCTGCCGCCCGCAGGCACGATTTCGAGTGCGCCCGGTCAGCCCGACAGCGCGGCGCGTCAGCCCCAGCGCGCGTGGCGCGAGGTCGCGCTGCTCAGGCCGGCGGCTGATCGCCGATCGGGCGTACGGCCACGAGCGCGATGTCGTCGTGCAGCCGCTCGCCGGCGCGCGCCGAGGCCTCGCGGACGAGTTGCTCGAGCATGTCGCGGAGCGCCGGCCGGCGGGAGCTGGCGCACAGCTCCAGCAGCTCGCGCTCGGCGAACTGCTCCTCTGAGCGACCGGCCTCGGGCAGTCCGTCGGTGTACAGCAGTAGCGTCTCGTCGCGGCGCAGCTCGACGGAGACTTCGCTGATGTCCAGCGGATCGACTACGCCCAGCAGAGTGCCCGCACGACCGACCTGGCGGGCCTTGCCATGCTCGTCGAGGAGCAGTGGCAGCGGGTGTCCCCCTAGCGCGATCGTCAGCCGCGGAGGATCGTATGAGAGATCCAGGGTCACCAGGCAGACCGTGCACAGATCGGCGCCCGCGGGCTGTCGGCGCAGGGCCCGGTGCAGCGTGTCGAGCATCTCGCTCGGGCCCTGACCGAGCATCGCGGCGGTGCGCAACGTGTGGCGGGCGAGCGCCGTCACCCCGGCGGCGCGCGGGCCCTTGCCGCACACGTCGCCGATCACGAACATCCAGCAATTGGAGTCGAGCTCGAAGACGTCGTAGAAGTCGCCGCCGACGTCGTTCAGCTCGCCGGCCGCGCGATACAGCGCGGCGAGCTCGACGCCCGGAATCTGCGGGAGCGCCTCGGGCAGCAGGGCCGACTCGAGCGTCTTGGCGATGCGCGTGCGCTCGGTGTACAGGCGAGCGCTTTCGACGGCGGTTCCCGCGCGGCGGCCGAGCCTCACCGCCAGCCCGAGGTCCGCGCGGGTCAGGCGGCGGGTCGAGTGCGAGGAGACCAGCGTGAGCGCGCCGATCGTCCTGGAGGGGGCGGCCAGCGGCACGATGATGGCCGCGCTCGCGTCGATCGCCCGCAGCAGCTCCAGGTGCTCGGCGTCGCGCGCATACGCGGCGAGCGTCTTGGAGTCGATGTCCGTGAAGATCTTCGCCTGGCCGGAGCGGATCACCTCGGGGACGCCGCTCGGCTCGTCGGGCGCGGGGTGATAGTCGCGCTCCAGGCGTTCGATCAGCGCGAGCTTCGCCGGAACTGCGTGATGCGTTGCGACGCGTTCCAGCTCGCCGCCCTCGCCCAGCACGTCGACGGCGCACCAGTCGGCGATCTGCGGGACGGCCAGTCGGGCGATCTGGCGAAGGGTCTCGCCGTAGTCCATCGAGGAGGCGAGCAGGCGGCTGGCCTCGGCCATGAAGCTCTCCGCGAGCTCGGCGCGCTTGACTGCGGTGACGTTCTCGAACACGTTGACGGCGTAGCGGACAAGCCCCATCTCACGATCGTCGATCGCCGAGGAGTGGACCAACAGCCAGCGCTCCTCGCCGCTCGTGGCGACTACGTGCCGCACCAGCAGCGGCTCGGCGCGCTCGCCCGCGAACAAGTCCCTGTCCGGCATCCGCGCAAGATCGAGCTCGCGTTCCTGCTCATCGCGCACGATCAGGCGCAGGACGTCCGAGCCGGGCGGGGCGCTGGTCAGCTCGGCGGGCGATCGCGCTTCGAACAGGTCGGCAGCGGCCTGGTTGGCGAACACCGTACGGCCTTGCCGATCGACGACCGTGACCGCCTCGGCGAGGTTCGCGAGGATCGCCTCCAGGCGCTGCTCGACGCGTTGCAGATCGGAGAACAGGCGCGCGTTGTCGATTGCCAGGGCCGCACGCCTGGCGAGCTCGCACGCGAGCTCCAGATCGCGATCCTCGTATGGCTCTCCTGCACCGAGTCGCAGCAGCGAGAGCGCGCCCAGCGTGCGTCCGCGCGCCTGCAGCGGAGCGACGACCGCCGAGCGGTAGCCATTGCCGATCATGAAGCGTGCATGCTCGGACCCCTGAGCGAAGTCTCTCAACAGCTCGCTGTCCATCTGCGCAAGCAGCTCCGGCTCCCCGGAGCGGATCACGCGCGCGACCGGATGCTCGCCGCTCGGGTCGAGCGGGTATCTGAGGCGCAGCTCCTCCAGTCCTGAGGCGAGATCGGGATCGGCGGCGGCCACGGCCACCTTCGTGATCGAGCCGTCCTCCTCGCTGAGGTCGATCACGCACAGATCGGCCAGACGCGGAACCGTGAGCCGGGCGACCTGGTCCATCGTCGTACCCAGGTCCAGCGACCTCGCCAGCACATCGCCGGCCTCGACGAGCAGCTCTGCGGCGAGGTCATCGCTGTGTTGAAGATTCAGGATCGGCTCGACTTCTGAGCTGGGCATCGTGCGCTCGATCGCCGTTGGCGGTGCTTGCGAGGTCAGTATCGCAAGATGCGTGTGTCGGAGAGCCGGGAGGGATGTGCCGCTGCTGCGGCTCGCTAGCGCTGCCCGGCGAGGCGCAGCGTGAGGACCTCCGAGCGTCCGGCCGGCTGTACCGCGTGCCGACCCTCGGTGAGACGCTCGAGCACCGGTCCGAGGCCCGCCACCGCCGAGTCGAGCACGAGCGCCTCGGCGCTACCGGTGCGCAGGGGGCCGATTTGCATCTCGAGGTTGCGCGGAGCGACGCTCACGCCGACGTTCACGTGGCTGGCGCTCAGCGAGCGGTCGATGCGGGCGATCAGCGCATCGGCCAGCAGCTGCGTGTCGGAGATGCGGTCGGTGGAGAAATCGGCGTGCACGGCGAGCGCGGCGAGCACGCGCGGCAGCACCGCCCGGGCGAGCCGGCTTGGAGCGATCGCGATTCGCGTGGTCTGCCCTGAGCCGTTGGGGCAGGAGGCCGACAGCTCTAGCCCGCGAGCGTCGCGCGGCACGCCAAGCGCGCCCGCAAGCTCGGTCTGAAAGCTCATGCGCAGCTCCGTTCCGCCGCCCGGCACGTCCTCGAAGCGAACACGGTCGCAGAGCGCCTCGATCAGGCGCAGGCCGATCCCGCGCTGCGACTCGTCGACGTGCGGGTCGATGCCGCCGCCGTGATCGCGAACGACCACGCACAGCTGGGCAGGCAACGCGTACAGCTCCACCTCGAGCGGCCCTTCGGCTTCGCCATAGGCGTGCACCACGACGTTGTTGCACGCCTCCGTGACGGCTGTGTTCATGTCGTTCAGCTCGACGCGGTCGAGCCCGATCGCCTCGGCCAGCCCGCCGAGCGCCTGGCGTACGAGCAGCACATTTGCCGGACTGTTCGCGAGCTTCAGGCGGACGTTCGGGAGCTTCTCCATCTCGTTGCGTGCGGGTGGCTTGCGACGCATGGCCACCGAACGCGCCCTCAGCAGGCTGGTGGGATTACCGCTGCCAAGGATCGCGCTAGCCCCCCTTGCCCGACTCGCTAGTGAGCGCACGCAGCTGCTCGATCGAGCGACGCAGCAGCCGCGACACCTGCATCTGGGAGATGCCGACCCGCTCGGCGATCTGCGTCTGCGTCAGATCGTCCACGAAGCGCAGATGCAGGATCAGCCGCTCGCGCGGCGAGATCTCCCGGAGGGCGGAGGACACCATCGCGTCCAGCTCGACGAGCTCGTAGCGCTCGTCCTCCTCGCCGATGGACTCCGCGTAGGAAGGGGCCTCGGTGGAGTCGTTGCCGCGCGGGGCCTCGAGCGAGACCGCCTGGTAGCTCTGGATGGCCTGCAGCGCGTCGAGCACTTCCTCGGTGTCGAGCTCGAGGTACTGGGAGAGCTCGTTGACCGTCGGCGAGCGCCCGTTGGCGTCCGCCAGCTGCTCCTGCGCGTCGCGCACCTTCAGCGCACGCTCCTGGGCACTGCGGGGCATGTGCACCGCCCACCCGCAGTCGCGGAAATAGCGCCGCATCTCGCCGAGGATCGTCGGGATGGCGAAGGACTGAAAGGCGCCGCGCTCCGGGTCATAGCGGTCCATGGCCTTCAGCAGGCCCATCGTCGCCACCTGCGCGAGGTCCTCGAAGGGCTCCGACGAGCGACCGTAGCGCCGCGCGAGCTTGCGCGCCAGCGGCATGTAGCGTTCCGCGAGCAACTCGCGCGCGGACTCATCGCCGTCACGCTTCCAGCAGCGAAACAACTCCTCCGTGTCCTGGGCTACGCCAGTAACGGCGCCGATCCGTGGCTTGACAGTCAATGAGGCCATCACAGCTCCCTTTCTCGCGAGGGTCTCTTATCCCCTCGTTCTACCCAGGCAATGCCAAAACATGCATCGCTGGCCGCATTGCAGCCGCTCGCCCGCGCCCGCTCGACGACGATCGGCAGTCGTCTCAAACCGCACAAGTCATCCGCGCCAAGCAAAACCCCGACGATCGCGGACGGCGGCAAGCGGCTGGGCCGCGCGCGGCCGGCTCCGGTGAAGGGTGGACCAGCGCCGCCTTCGCCGGCTGGCTCAAATAGTCGCAGCGCATGGGGCGGTCCGCCCGGCGAGCGGGCGCCTGCGCGCGCGGCCCGAGCACCCGTGCGTACGCGCAGCCACCAGCCGCGATCCATCCACGTGCGCGACAGGGCGACCTTGCCATGCGTGAGGTGTGGCTAACCTCGGAGGTGATGACGACTGCTGAGCCGATGACTGCACGTGGCGCGCACTACACGGCGCTGATCGAGACGATTGACGGTCAGGGCGCCACGAAGCTCCACGCGAGAGAGCGGGAGCAGCTGCAGGAGGCGGCCGACGCGCTGCTGTTCGGCGAGCCTGAAAACCGGCGGTTGCTTCGATCTGCTGAGGAGCTCATCGAGTCCCTGGAGACGAGCGAGCGCTGGTCGGCCGAGAGCTGTGACCAATTGCGCGAACACTTGTACGGCTGCGATGCTGCGGCCGGCATAGCGTGAAGCTGCGGACCGGGCCGATGACCGGGATCGATCGGTAGACGAACGCCTGCCGGCCCTGCGGGGCTGCCGGGCGATCGTTTGAAGTCGCCGTGCGGGGGTAATATGTTTGCGGGGTGGAGGGGTCATTTACACGGAGGGACGTGTTGCGCGCGGGGGCCGCGGCGGGAGTGCTGGCGAGCTTCGAGACGCTGGCCACACCGGCGCGGGTGCTCGAGAAGGTGCTCGCCGCTCCGACGGCGTGCGGGCCGCTGACGGACATCGAGCACGTGGTCATCTTCATGAACGAGAACCGCTCGTTCGACAGCTACTTCGGCACCTACCGCGGGGTCAAAGGCTTCCACAGCAAAGCCCTGCCGCTGAATGACGGCAGCGGAAAAAACATCTTCGCGCAGCCATTCCCGGGGCCAGCGGGCGAACCGTACGGCGGCCACCTGCTGCCATTCCGCTTCGATACGACGAACGGCGGCGACTGCGTCAACGACATCGCGCACGACTGGAAGGCGATGCACGAATGCTGGAACAACGGCGCCCTGGACGGGTGGGTGGATGCCCATCTCAAAGCGAATCCCCAAGACGGACACAACACGATGGGCTACTACACGCGCCAGGACCTGCCCTTCTTCCATGCGCTGGCCGACAACTTCACGATCTGCGACCGCTACTTCTCCTCGGTGATCGGCCAGACCGACCCGAACCGCCTCTACTCGATGAGCGCGACGATCGACCTCGACGCGACGTCGGGGCCATCGCTGGAGACGCAGGTCGCAAACCGCCAGCAGTACTTCGGCACGTTCACATGGCGGACCTACCCCGAGCAGCTGCAGGACGCGGGGATCAGCTGGAAGGTCTACTCCACGCCCGACGGCGACGCCGGCGACGGCGTGCTGCACTACTTCAAAGCCTATGAAGAAAACGCGCAGCTGGCCGCCAACGCGTTCGGCCCGCGGTTCCCGAACGACTTCTTGGCCGATTGTGCGGCAGGGACGCTGCCGCAGGTCTCCTGGGTGCTCGCTTCGTTGGTGGACAGCGAGCATCCGCCCGCCCCTGTCACCTACGGAGAGGTGGCCCTCTCTGAAGCTCTCAACGCACTCGTGTCAAACCAGTCGATCTGGGAGAAGACCGCGCTGTTCTACACCTACGACGAGAACGGTGGGTTCTTCGACCACGTGCCGCCGCCGACACCGCTCGAAGGGACGCCCGGCGAGTATCTGCACAACTTCCCGGACGCAAGCATCGGCGGCCCCAAGGGCCCGATCGGGTTGGGCTTCCGCGTGCCGATGCTCGTGATCTCGCCCTACGCGCGTGGCGGATTGGTATGCGGGCACAACTTCGACCACACCTCCACGCTCCGCTTTCTGGAGCGGCGCTTTGGCCCTCGGGTACCCAACCTGAGCAAATGGCGGCGCAATCACACGGGCGACTTGACGCAGGCCTTCAACTTCGGCGCACCGGCGGACCCCTCGGTGCCGGCGCTGCCGGCTCCCTCGCGGGCGGACACGCGCGTGATCCTCAGCGACTGCCCGACTCAGTCCCCGGACGTCGGCTCAGAATCATTCCCGACCGTGAAACGGTATCCACTGCCCCCTCCGCCACAGGCCATGCCGGCACAGGAAAAAGGCACGCGCCGGCGCCCCAGCGGCTGCTAAGGCGACGACCGGAGTCGAATCGCTGCAGTGCCGGCCCAGGTCACTAGCCGTCGACCGGCATGCCTGGGCTGTCTGAGCCCGCGCCCAAGGCGGGGGCCGTTGTGCTTGCGCCCTCTGCGGACAGCTCGGTCGGCGAGCTTTCCGGCTGGGTCGGGAAACCGGCGTGGAACAGGGCCTCGATCGCCTCGACCGGGGTCGGCCTGCCCATGAACGGTCCTTGAGCCATCGCACAGCCCATGGCCTGGAGGGCAGTCATCTGCTCGAACGAGTCGACGCCCTTGGCGATCACCGGCAGGGAGAGGTCGCGTCCGACGACGATGATCGCCTCGAGCAGCCAACTGCGGTAGTCCTCGTCATCTGAGGCGGCGAGGGTGCTGCGGTCCACCTTCAGGAAGTCGAGCGGCAGCTGGCGCAGTTCGGAGTGATAGGCGGAGCCGCTGCCGAAGTCGTCGATCGCGACGCTTACGCCCAGCTGCTTGATCTCCTCGAGGCGCACGGCGGCTGCAGCCACATCGCGCATCACGCTTGTCGCTCCGACCTCGAGCGTGAGCAACGACGGCTCTATGCCGGACTGCTGAAGCGCTCGCCGAACATCCGTGGCGAATCCCTCTCGATTGAGTTGCTGGTCGGACACCTTGATGGAGACGCCGACGCGGTGGCCCGCCACGTTCCATGCCGCTGCGCGGCTACAGGCCTCTTCAAGCATCCACCGCCCGATCGGCACGATCATCCCCGTTTCCTCGGCCGAGTGGATGAAGTCCTCGGGCTCGCGGATCCCTTGCGTCGGGTGACCCCAGCGGATCTGCGTCTCGAGACCCGCCAGCTTCCGGGTGGCCAGGTCGAAGATCGGCTCGTAGAGCAGGAAGAACTGCGACTCCTGGAGGGCAGCGTTCAGTTCAATTTCGAGTGTGGCGCGATTCTCGGTGACCGAGCGCATGTTGGCGTTGAAGACCGTGTAGCGGTCCTTGCCGGCGGACTTTGCTGCATACATGGCCAGCCGCGCGTCGCGCAGGAGGTCATCGGCGGTCGCATATCGGCCAAAGGCGACGCCGAGGCTCGCGGTCGCGACGAAGCTCGGCCCGAAATCGTCGAGTTCGACCGGCTCGCGCAGAGCTTCGATCACGCGTCGCGCGAGGGACTCGAGGCGCGCGCCGCGCGCCGCAGACTCGACGAGGATCACGAACTCGTCCCCTTCGAGGCGGCCGACGCTGTCCTGCGCTCGCACCACGCCCTCCAGCCGCTTGCAGACGATCGTCAGAAGCTGATCACCGGCAGCCTTCCCGATCTTCTCGCTGACGTCCTTGAACCAATCGATGTCGACGAACACGGCGCCGATCAGCAGCCCCGACTCGCGTCCGGCCCGCGCCAGCATGCGCTGGGCACGGTCCATCATGAGCGCACGGTTGGGAAGGCCCGTCAGGGGATCGTAGAGGTCCTCATGGGGCACCTCATGGGCGGGCGGCCCCGCGGGCGCGGGCGCTCGCGCCCTACCGCCGCCAAGCAGGAAGACGAGCAGGCCGAGCAGCACGCTCAACACGGTTCCGGCGATCAGGAGCGCTCGAGCGTTCGCGTCCGCCAGGACGCCGGCGCCGACCGGAGGGCCGAAGCTCCTCAAGGTCCAACCGTTTTGCAGGTTCGTAGCCCTGCTCTGCGCGTCAGGCTGTGGGTTACCGCTGGCGAACACGAGGTTCGAGGAGCCCGCCCGGTAGCGCAGGCGCACGGCGCTGTTCGCGTGCCCGCGCAGCGCCTGCGCCAGGACAACCCGCGGCTGCAGCACCTCACGCAGCCAGCCAACGAATGCCGCCCTGCGGCCCGCAACGGTCGACGGCACCACGCCGCCCCTGTAGATCGGTGTCAGGATTCCCAAGGCCTTGGTCCGGCCCGAGGCGACCGACGCGTAGCGGCTCAGCCCGGAGTCGCGGATCGACAGCAGCCCGGGGGTCAGCGCGCAATCGCCGGCGCTCGCCACCGAGCCGCCGGCGGAGCGCCGTACGAGCTGGGCGACCATCGCGCAGGCGGGCGGTTCGCTGGCCGGAGTGATGTGGAGGCCTTTACCTTCGCGCGCCGCCGACAGCGCCGTGCTCGCCCTCACGCCACGGGCGGTGCTT
>Ga0193729_1000987_pt1 | contig 14776 bp, 11 predicted proteins | sample U1c2metaG_FD_143036 | JGI IMG/M metagenome (GOLD analysis project Ga0193729, IMG submission 143036) | Soil microbial communities from a riparian zone of the East river system, Colorado, United States - U1c2 | ecosystem: Environmental > Terrestrial > Soil > Riparian zone | place: USA: East River... | reverse complement strand
ATCGGCGGTACGGGCAGCGGACCGCCGAAATTTATGGTTTGGTTCATTGCCGGCACGTCACCCGCAATATTGCGCGGGGCGAGAATCGTCAGCATGCTGCGGCCCGGGCCCATCCGGTCGCCCTGGATGACGCGAAAGCCGTCGTCGCTGTTAACGCCCATGAGGTAGAAACCCGCGGACGGGAACTCGACAAAGGTCCTGGCCACCCAGCAATCATTGTCCATGGTAACGCCCACACCCGGCAAACCTGGGGCAACCGAATCCGGATGGGAAGGCGTGTCGGTGCTTCGGAAGTCGCCGTTGTCCGTCAGTCCTCCGCTGGAGTTCTGCGAGAAGTTGATCACGGTGGAGTTCCAGAACTGGCCGTTATGAGTGAAGGTGCTCAGGTCAGCTTCATTGCCGGCGTAGAATCCTTCGGCTCCCTGGATGGCAAACTCAGGTACGTTCTGCCAGTTGTCGAGGATGTTAGTGTTGGCAGTCTGGTACGAGAACATCCGGAACCCGGGGTTGAACCCGGAGCCAACCGCCGTCATCACGTTCGTGCCTAACGTGACGAGAGGATTCAGGATGAAGGTCCAATAATTGCTGTGATTATTGCCGGCGCTGTCGCTCCAAACCACAGCGGCGTTATTGCTGCCCGCAGGCAAGAGATGATTGACGTCAAGGTTGAGGGTGAGGGTGGTGGGTGGACCACTGCTAACCACCGGAGCGGTGAGGGCCCCATTGACATAGAGCTGCGAGCCGGCGGCCACCGTGGTGCCATCGGGAGTCAGTTGGACAAAGACCCTGTTCGGCGGGGCGCCGACCGAGTTGGGGTTAGGCTGTACCGCCGAGAGAAACGCCGGCAACGATGGTCCACTGTAGAACGCGGTGATCCCGCTGAGATTCGTCACACTGGGATCATTGACGAGGTATTTGATGCCATTGGTGATGCTGAAAAACTCGCAATTGGCGCCGTTGCCGGCTTCGCCGGCACCGTTTTCCCAGGCCAAACGCACCGGGTAAATGCCCGCCGTCGGGACCGCCACCAGGAAGGTAACATCAGATGACCCTTTGCCGCCGTTGAAGCTGCCAAGCGCCAGCGAAAACCAATCGTCCGGGTTTTTGCCTTCGGAAACGATAAATCCGTCGTCGCTGTTGACTCCCAACGTGTAAACACCAGGGTTCGCGAACCGGAGGAACATGCGAATTTCTTCCGAAGAGCTGCCGTTCAAGCCGTTCAAGCCCGGGATGCCCGGGAAGAGCGCATCGGGATAATTGGGGCTTTGGAAATCGCCGATATCAGCACCACCCGTGAGCACCGGAGAAATGTTGAAATTGATTTCATTCGCGCCAGCCCAATCGATGTAGCCGCTATCAGTTGCCGTGGTCAGGTCGGCGTTGTTGATGTCATGCAATCCAGCCTGTTGCTCGAGCATCCAATAAACCGAGTTGGGTTCCCCCACACCGGCTGCATTGGGAGATTGCCAGGGGTGAATCCGGAACCCATGCAGTGCCGTATTCACACCCGCGACCGCGTCTGCCGCCGGGAGGATGGAGTAAATGGGGACTACGAAAGGCCGCGTTCCGCTGATGGTGTTGCCGTTGGTGTCCTGGCAGCTCACGAAGGCCTGGTTGGTCGAACCGGGGGGCAGGAGCGTCGGGAAGCCATGGTAAATAACCGTGGTTGTGCCGCCGACTTTATTGACCGAGGTCGGTGTGACCGGCGAGCCGTTAAGCTTTGTCGTCACCGTAGCAGGATTCACTACACTGACGCCGGAATCGCCGATCACTATCGAAAAGCCATCCGGGAACCCCGAAGCACCGCCCACGAGCGCCGTAGCGGCCGGGACGGTCGTGATCGCGATGTTGTCCACATGCTGGTTTTGCCAGGAGTTGCCAGTGCGGCCCGCGAAGACGATCCGGCCGGGGCTCGGGAAGAAAGTGGTTTGAAAATTGTTTACGATGAGAACCCCTTTCCATGTGACATTCAGTTTGCCGCTTGTGTCCAGTTGCACTTTCAGGTGCGCCCAGCCCAGACCCGCGGCACTGTTCGGATTGGCGGGATCATACGGCCCAGTCTGGAGAGAGGTTGCGTCGGCGACGGTGCCATTCTGAGTCGGGGTCGCGATCTGAGCGATAAGAAGGCTATCCACATGCACGTCGATACCGATGATGTCCGGCCCGATGTACGAGGGATCGGAAACACCCAGGCCATTGCAATAAGGCGCCGTGCCGCCGCTGTTCCAGGCGTCAAAACCAATGGCAATACCCGTCCGGGTGCCTTCTTCGGGCAGGTTGTTTTCACAGTTCGGACCAAAACTCCAGATGTCGTTGTCCTGGGAGGGGTCACCGAGGTTCGCCGCGTCCGTTAAGACGGGGTCGTCGGAGCGGCAGTAACTGACGCTAAAGCCGTCGGCCGGGTTTTGCGTCCCGTTGCCGATGCGCAGATCGGCTTCAAAAGTGAAGGCCTGCACCACCTGGCCGCTATCAAAGTCATCGAACACGATCGCGCTGCGCTGGCTGCCGGCGGCCTCGGTGACGGACAGGTAACCGTCCGTGGGACCGCCGCTAACCCCGCCTGATGGGCTCCAGGTGGCATTTCCGTACAGTTTCAATATCGACGTCGGGTCAGTGTTGAAGTCGTAGGTGACTGAGCCCGCCTGCGCGGATCCAACGCAAACCAAAAAGGCAGCGATAGTTTTGAGCATGAGTTTAAACATAGGTGGGATGCCTTTCCTTCGGCTTTTTGAGGGATGTTTTTTCATTTGATGCTTATGTTTTATTTGAGGGGACTGGACAGGTTGGACTTAAGTGAGATTTAGATTCAATAGCACATTACGATCTCCGCAACGCCTGGGCTTGCGCTCCGCAAAAATCGTCTAAAAAATTGGCTGCTACAAATTATGACGCGTCGGCCAGTGTGAAGGTTACAGCGTCGCTGCCGCGACTTTTCTTTTCCGATCCATGGATTCTTGACCTATGTTTGCAGACCTGCTCGGGAATGTCAAGAGCGCAAATGTCTTCGAGTTCGTTCTTTTTTTCAGGCTGATTTTGGCGGTTTTTGCTCGTCCTGGTTGTTCCACCGCAAAATAATAATGGCAGCGTGAGGGCGGACCAGCGGCGGAATGACAGCGCTAAGCGCGCGAGGAGTATTCATAACGGCACTTTATTGGGCTACATCATGAGCTTAACAAACTATCGCCTCCCACGCCAGACTTTTTTTACTGAGGAGCGAATTCCACAACTCTTCAAGTTCGGAGCGGCGGGTCGAATCTGGCTCACCGGGCAAAAATTCGGCGGATAACATCTTCGATTGGCACTTCCTGAATATCAATGTCGCTGACCGGCAGCTCATCCAGCAGCGCCTTGCAAACCGCAATGACGCGGTCGCGTTTGACTTTTAGCTGGATCGTCCCTGGATTTTGCTCGACGATTTCACCGTACTTCCCCAGGCGCTCGGCGGAACAGTTTGCCGCGCCTTCGCATTGAATCGTCACCAGTTTGAAATCCGCGAAGCGATCCAGCACTTCGCTCAAATGGCCGTCAAAGAAAATCGTCCCGTGATCAATGATGATCACGCGGTCACAAAGTTCCTGAATGTCGGTCATGTAATGGCTGGTGAGCAGGATAGTGGTTTTGTGTTTCGCGTTGTGCTCGCGCAGAAATTCGCGGACGGTTTTCTGCGATACGACATCCAGGCCAATCGTGGGTTCATCCAGGAAGAGCACCTTGGGCTGATGGAGCAGCGAGGCGATGAGTTCCATTTTCATCCGCTCGCCCAGGGATAGTTCGCGCACGCTCACATTAAGCTTGTCGCTGATCGTGAGCAGTTCGGCCATTTCCCTGACCGTGCGTTCGAGCACGGCGGCGGTAAGGCCGTAGATTTTGGCGTTCAGCTCGAATGATTCGCGGGCGGGCAAGTCCCACCAAAGCTGGTTCTTCTGGCCGAGCAGGAGGGCGAACTGCCGCCGATAGCCATCCTCGCGTTCCCACGGCACATAACCGAGCACGCGGGCGGAGCCGCTGGTCGGGTACAGCAACCCCGCCAGCATTTTCAGGGTCGTGGTTTTGCCGGCGCCGTTTGGTCCCAGAAAACCAACCAATTCGCCGGGTTCAACCCGGAAACTGACGTCTTTGACCGCGACACTTTGCTCGTACTGCCGCCGGAAGAGTCCCTTCACTGCGCCCGCAAAGCCGGGCTGCTTTTTGTAGGTGCGAAACGCTTTGGTAAGGCCGCTGACTTCAATGGCGGGCATGGGGAGGAACCTAACGCAAGAGGCAAGAGCGAGCGGAACACGAGGCGCGAAAACTTCCGCCGCTGACGCACGTTTGCATCCCGTTCACTGATTTGACCTAGCGGGTAAGCTGCTTTTCAAGGTAATGCACCACCTGGCGGACGTTGGGATCCACTTCCATCCGATCTTTGACCAGGCGGCAGGCATGCAGGACCGTGCCATGATCGCGGCCGCCAAAGGCCTCGCCAATGCTGCTGAGGGAACCTTCGGTCATCTGGCGGGAGAGGAACATCGCGATTTGACGCGGAAAGGCGATGTTCTCAGGCCGCCGTTTGCTGGTCATATCGGCGAGGCGAATATCAAAGTGTTCGGCCACCTTTTTCTGAATGAGTTCTATGCTGATGGAAAAGCGTCCCTCTTCATGCAGAATCTCCCGCAGCAGGCCCTCGACCACCTCGACGGTGCATTTTTTCCCCGTGAGCGCGGCATAAGAAGCCACCCGGATCAACGCTCCTTCGAGGCGGCGGATGTTGGTGCGAATGCGATTGGCCAGGAAATTGATGACGTCAGCGGGCAATTCCACCCCCATGAGCTGGGCTTTCTTTTGAAGAATCGCGAGCCGCATTTCCACGTCCGGCGGCTGCAGGTCGGTGACGAGCCCCCACTCAAATCGCGAAACCAGCCGATGCTCGAGATTCTGAATCTCGCTGGCAGGCCGATCGCAGGTCAGGACGATTTGCTTGTGCGCGTCATGCAGCGCATTGAAAGTGTGAAAAAACTCCTCCTGGATTCTCTCCTTGCCCGCGAGGAACTGGATGTCATCAATCAAGAGGACATCCGTTTGGCGGTATCGTTTTCGGAACCGCACCAGTTGATTGTTCTGGATGCCGTCAATGTATTCGTTGGTGAATTTCTCCGAAGACAAATAGGCAACCCGCGCGCCTTTTTTGTTTGCCGCAACATAATGTCCAATCGCGTGCAACAAGTGCGTCTTGCCCAGACCGACGCCCCCGTACAAGAACAGCGGATTATAAGATTTTCCGGGGGCCTGTGCCACCGCCAGAGCGGCGGCGTAAGCGAAGTTGTTGTTGTTGCCGACGACGAAAGTATCGAAGGTGTTTTTCGGATTGAAGCTTAGCTCCGGACTTAGGGAATTCCGTTCCGCAGCCGCTTCGGAAGTTTTCGCTTTGGCGATCGGGGCGGGGGGCGGCGCCGGGAGCGAAGGTGAAGCCGAAGCGACCTTGAATTTGACTTGCAACTGGCGGCCCGAAGCCAGCGCTACCACATCCTGCAGCAATCCCAGGTAATTGTCTTTGAGCCAGACTTCGCAAAAATCATTTGCCACCTCGAGCAGCAGCGAATTATTTTCCTGCGCCGCCGCGCGTAGCGGCGCGAACCATAAATTGTAGGTATCGGCGCTCAGCATCGAGCGAAGATGCTCCTGGGCCGAACCCCAAATTTTTTCGGCGGATGGTTGCATGGTTCTTAAAAAGCCCGATTTCCGGGCATTTTATTCACCTAAGCTATTACCGCCTGTTTAAAACTGTCTCCGAGCCCCGTTAATTCCAAATCGCCAAAGACACCTCGACCGCTCTTCCCAGAAAAACTACGGTTTTGCTCCTGAATAAACTTGCTCATAATTGTAAGTTGTTGTAAATAAACTGCTTAGAAATACTATCGAGACTGGTCTGCCCCGGGTGCTTCTTGCGGCCCAGATCGGCGGGACGAAAACTCCTGCCCCGCGCGATGTTTTTAGGTAAATCGGAGATAACTTGCGAGGACAACATATTAACTCTTATTCACGAGTTATTCACAGGTGGTTTTTGGCCAACAAAATCAGGCTTTTCTTCATTTTTCTCAACTGAACTTCTGCCGCCCGGACCCTTGCTCGCTCTTTCTCTTTCTTCGCCAGCTTCGCAAATCCAAGTACACTCTTGGGTAGGTTGTCGCCGCAAATATGCGGCGGCACTTCAAACTGCTTGCTCGCCCGTTTCCTCGGTGCGAATCCGAATCGCATTCTCGACCGAGCTGATAAAAACTTTGCCGTCTCCAATCTTGCCGGTCTTGGCGGCCTTGACTATCGCGTCCACCGCCGCGGAAACATGGCCATCGGCGAGCACGACTTCGATTTTAATTTTCGGCAAAAAATCGACGGTGTATTCGCTCCCGCGGTAAATTTCGGTGTGGCCTTTCTGGCGGCCAAAGCCCTTTACTTCGGAAACCGTCATGCCCTCGACGCCGACGCCGGCGAGCGCTTCTTTAACATCTTCGAGTTTGAACGGTTTGATGATGGCCTCGATCTTCTTCATGATTTTTTCAGCGTCGCGAAGGCGATACTAACAACCGGTGATGCGCTGTAAACAGGAATGTTGAAAATCTTAAAAAAAAGTCGACGGTCAAATCGCAACGAAAGAAATGTTTCGGGGTTAGCACAACTGGACTGATCGGCGGGAGAATTCGCTCAAGGGTCGAATCACAATCGCCGCGAAAATAATGGGTTGCCGCCCGATGAAAGAATGGGGCGATCAGCCGGGATGAAAAGATTTGTGAAATGGCGCAAATTAATTTTGAATATGGAACCAGGGAAAGAGGTCAAAGGTAGCGAAGGCCTTAAAGTTAGCTAAAAGCGGTTATGGCCATTTTTAATTGTTCTAATATTTTGCAAAACATATTTGACAACAATTAGATTCAGTGATTATATTGGCGTCAAGATTACGCCACTCAATTTCAGGCGCATCGGTAATTTGTTCTTTGTCAGCCTATAAAGATTTCGGTTGCGGTCTTGGTACAAACTGCAGCCGATGTTCTCCGTAATCCTACGATTGTACTTAATTCGAAAATTCCCCGGGCTTTTCGGTCACCCCCTGACTGTCTAGCCCGGTTTTTTTTGTACAAATTGCCCCCCAGCACCCCTCCGCGGGCCTGATTCTAAGCCTGGGAGGCCAAAAATGGTTTTGGCTGTCGCAGCAAGGTGACAATCCGTGTAAAACTCTCCGCCGAAAACCCCATCGCCAGCTTCAACTGGTAATCCCGCTCAAGCACATTTGGCAGGCGCTCACACCGGCGAAAGTTTTTCCAGTCAATACAACCGCGCAGCCAGGCAAAATGGCCGTGGACCGGCACCGGGAAATCGCTGCCATGGACCATTCGCTCCCGCAAAGGATCCCGCAGGCACTCCGGAATATGACGTCCGCGAATCGGAACATTGAATGCGCTCGTGTCGCCGTATAAATGCGCAAACTTCCGGGTCATCTCGGCGAAGATATGAAAATATTCCGGATCAAAAAGCCCGCTCTTCGTGCCGCAATGCGCCGCAATGACCGTGACGCCGCACTCAAGCGGCAAGGTGAGGGTGCGCGGGTCGGCGTACTCCGCGCGCATAACCGGGAGCGTGTGTTCACCGCCGGTATGCGCCAGCAGGGGCAGCTTCGCTTCGGCCATGCGCTCCCAAAACTTCGTGAACCGGCGATCATTGCAATTGATGTTCTGGCAATTGGGCAGGCATTTCATCATCACCGCGCCGGCGGCCAGGCAACGCTCCAGTTCCTCAAGCGCGTCCGGACGCGCCGGGTGAATCGACACCGCTGGAAGGAATTCCGGATTCTCCCTGGCCAATTTGAGAACGTAGTCGTTTGGCACATAAAACGAGCCGGCGTCCTCGATTGGCCGGCCTTGCTCGTCACGAACCAAATCCTGCGCCAGAATTACCGCTGCTCCCAAAGATGAAGTGCGCACCAGTGCCAGCAGCCGTTCCACATAAAGCCGGTCCAGATCCCCTGTCATCGCTTCGCTGGGCAAGCCGATGTGGCGCAACATCAGCGCGGCCAACGGACGATGCCATCCGCGCACTCGCAACCAGCAACCCGTTCCACCGGCGCCGTTGCCGACGACGTGGACGTGCATATCAATCGGTTTTATTCCCGCTTCCAATTCAAAATCACCTTGCCGGATTCGCCGGAGAGCATGGCATCAAAGCCTTTCTGGAATTCGGTATAATGGAAACGATGGGTGATGACGGGATCGATATTGAGCCCGCTTTGAAGCATCACGGTCATTTTGTACCAGGTCTCGTACATCTCGCGTCCATAAATGCCTTTGATCGTCAGCATCGAAAAGACGACGGTATTCCAGTCAATGGCCATTTCTTTTTCCGGAATGCCGAGCATGGCGATTTTTGCGCCGTGACTCATATTGGCGAGCATATCCTGGAAGGCGGAGGCATTCCCTGACATTTCCAGCCCGACATCGAACCCCTCATGCATGCCGAGCTTTTTTTGAACGTCTTTGAGGTTCTCGCGGCGCGGGTTGACAGCCACCGTGACGCCCATTCTACGGGCCAGATCCAGTCGGTATTCATTGACATCGGTAATGACGACATACCGAGCGCCCGCATGCCGGACAATGGCCGCGGCCATGATGCCAATCGGCCCGGCGCCGGTAATCAGGACATCCTCGCCCAGAACTGGAAACGACAAAGCCGTATGCACCGCATTGCCGAAAGGATCGAAGATCGAGGCGATGTCGCGGTTGATGCCGTTGCTATGCACCCAGACGTTGGTCATGGGCAGCGCGAGGTATTCCGCAAAGGCGCCCGGGCGATTGACGCCAATCCCCTTGGTGTCGGCGCAAAGATGGCGCCGGCCGGCCAGGCAATTGCGACAATGGCCGCAAACGACATGCCCCTCGCCGCTGACAACCTGGCCCGGAAAAAAATCCTTCACGTTCGCCCCCACCTGAATTTCCCCAACGAATTCATGGCCCACCACCATCGGAACAGGGATGGTCTTTTGTGCCCAGGCGTCCCATTTGTAGATATGCAGATCCGTGCCGCAAATCCCGGTGCGATCGACCTGGATCAGCACATCATTCGCGTCAAGTTGCGGCTCCGGGACGTCTTCCAGCCACAAGCCGGGCTCGGATTTTCGTTTGACCAGGGCTTTCATTATTCAGCGTGAAAAAACAGAAAATATCCGCATATGCGCAAAATCTAACGACTCCAGATTACAATATACAAGAATAATTTCCAGTATTGTGGATAAGCAAAACGCCCTCGATCAAATGGCTTTCCCGCTTCACGCGCCAATCGTTCTCCGCAGCAACTCTATGCTCCTGGGCACGGCGATGTCCGGATTCTCCTTGCCCTCAAACTCGAGTGAAATGTAGCCGGTGTAGCCGGCGTCGTGGAGAATTCGTGCTATCCTCGCGTAATCAAGGTCGAGGGTGTACCATTCGCCGCCGCCGTAGTAAGTTTTGGCCTGCGCATAAACAGTCTTGGGGGCGATTTGTTTCAGCTTATCGTATGGCTCCTCCATGAAATTGCCGGTGTCCATCAGCGCGCCGAGCCACGGCGAAGGCACCGCATTGATGAGCCTTAACTGGCCTTCCGGGGTCCGGCTCAGGCCCCAATGATTCTCCAGGGCCATAACCACGCCACATTGCTCCGCTTTCGGGATGCACTTTTCGATGCATTCGATGCACCATTTGAAACCGTCATCTTCAGTGTAACCGGGCAGAATGGGTTCAATCCCGCGCGCCTTCATCAACTCATCGAAATCCTTGATTGTGTTCCAACGCCCGGAGTTAAGCCGGATGCACGGAACACCCAACTCGTAAGCGACTTCAAGGCATTTATGGGTATGCTCGACCTGTTTTTGGCGCTCGGCGGCGTCGGGACTGACGAAGTTTTGGTGAATCGAGAGACAGACCGGCGCGATCCCGTTGCGAAACGCATGGCGTTTGAGCTTTTGCAAATAGAGGCGATGCGCGGCGGTCAGCGGCTCCTTCTCCGGGATGTCCATCTGCCGATGCAAAATATCCAGGCCCTCGACGCCAATCTCGGCGGCCTTATCAATCACCGTTTCGATGGGCACCTTCTCGGTCTTGAAATGCCAATACGAGTAGGTGGCGATTCCAAGTTTAATGCGCTTTTTGTGGGCTGCGGGCGAGGTTTTGACTTCTTGATTTTCAGCGCCCAAAGCAAGCGAGGCGCCGAGACTGGCGGTGGTGGCGAAAAATGACCGGCGATTCATAGGCGGATTTCGGTTTCGTCTTGATGGTTGATTGAAGGCAACTCTGGGCCAATCGAACAAAGCTGGCAAGGGACAACATCCCGTGAATGCGGAAGTCTCGGCCTATTTCGCCTTGACTTCGCAGCCCCTCTGGATACACTCAGCTCCGTGAGCCCCGTCAAATTGTTTTGCGCCCGCGCAGGGGTCCGAGACCCCAACGGCTGAGCGATAGCCTCGTTGAAAGCCATCGCAATATTGTTGTTCCTAGGGGTTTTCCTGACGATGGGCATTGCCACCGCCCGCGCGCAGGCCAATCTCGAATATTGGACCCAACAATTGAACATCGGCCTGAGCGGCGTCACCAATGGGATCGGCCAGACCAATGGAATCGTCGCGCGCGTCAAAGCCGGAAACCTAAGAATTTCGTCGAAGGAGGTTATCAAATCGCTGGAGAACAAGCTGGTCTTCGCCATCAGCAAAGGGATCACCAATTTCACCGACGTGGTGGCGAATCAGGTTGGCCATAGCAATTTTTTTACCACCAACCTGGTGGTGATGGCCTACCCGATTTTTACGCCCACGATCAAAACTTCCTACTCGGAGCAAGCCAAACTTCTGGTGCTCCAGCCGCTCGCGACAAATCAGCAAAGTTCCCTGGTCGTAATCCGGGACGGAGCGCCGCCGGTGGATTATTATGTCGGCCCTTATTTCCAGATCGCAAAAGTAAGTTTCGACGGCAGAACCAACAATTCCATCACTGAGGGAAGGTTTGATCTCGTCCACGACGTGCTCGCCGCGACCGATTACAGCATCGAAAACGTCCTCTTTGACGATGGCGGTTTCAGCGTTTCGCCGCCAGCGGGGACCTATTTCAACGTTCAAGGTTTCAGCCGCGAGCAGCAATTCAGCTTAATCTCCGGCGGCGTTGTGCTGGCGAACGAAGTGACGAAGTCCGCGGTCATGGCGGTGGCGGGAACGGGGCAAGTGAACACGAACGGGTTCACGGTGTTGCGCGGGGTAATCGCGCTCACCGGCGGCAAGCACGAAATCAAATAGGGAACCTTTGCATGAGCCAGGTCCACCGATTACAACAACGCCGGTTCGAGATGAAGTATCTGATCGACGAAGCAATCACCCCCGGGCTCAGGGATTTTGTGAGCAGCTACCTTGAACTGGATGATTATGGCGTGGGCCTGAAAAACCTGTCCTATCCGGTCCATAGTTTGTATTTGGATTCGGATGAGCTAAAAACCTTTCACACTTCGGTCAATGGCACCCGAAACCGTTACAAGCTGCGGCTGCGCTATTACGATGACCGGCCGCAGACCCCGGTGTTTTTCGAAGTGAAAGCGCGGTCGGACAATTGCATTCTCAAGCAGCGCTGCGGCGTGCGGCGGGCAGCCGTGCCGTGGCTGGTTCGGGGCCACCTTCCTGAGCCGGGACAGCTGTTTTCAAAGGGGCCAAACGAACTCGGAGCGCTCCAGCATTTCATTCTATTGATGTGCCAGATCAAAGCCCGGCCCAAAGCGCACAATAGCTATCTGCGCGAAGCCTGGGTCAGCCCCGATGACGATTCGGTGCGCATTACCTTCGACCGCGACATCCGCATCGAGCCCTCTTTTTTGCCCGAGGCGGTGATTGAGATGAAGCGTCCCACCCGCGTTTTTCCCAACCTGGTCGTGCTGGAACTGAAGTTCACCGCGCGGTTCCCCAATTGGTTCAAGGAAATGGTGCGCCGATTCAACCTGATGCAGTTCTCCTCGGCCAAATACGCGGAAGGAGTCATCCTCCTGGGAGAGCAGCAGTTTCATGATGGGGAGAAGCCGCTTGACCCGCGGCGGTGGATGCCCGATGAATGGGCAGCCCCGGACCTGATGCACGCTTCCGCAAGCCAAAACGCTGCCGCTTATGAATGATTGGTTTTTACGCGGCGATTACGGCGCCGCACCGACGAATTACGCAACCCTGCTGATTGCGATTCTCCTCGCCTTTGCCTGCGGCCACGCCGTTGCGTGGGTGTACATGTTCACTCATACCGGCCTTTCTTATTCGCGCTCTTACGTCACCACCTTGATCCTCATGCCGGTGATCGTTGCCCTGGTAATGATGATCCTCGCCAACAACCTGGTCCTGGCCTTCGGCCTCATGGCCATTTTTGCCATGGTCCGGTTCCGCAGCATTCTGCGCGACACGCTCGACACCGCCTATGTTCTGGCCGTCATCGTGATTGGCCTGGCCTGTGGCACGCTCAAGTTCACTTCCGCGGTCATCGGCACCGCGGCGACGACGGCCATGATGTTCTATTTCTGGAGCACGTCGTTCGGCACGCGGCATCGCTACGATCTCATCGTGAACATCCACTGGGTGCGGACGGCGGCGGAACTGGCCGAATTGCGCCAGTTGTTGTCGCGGCATTGCCGCGACACTCAATTCGCCAGCCAGCGCTCGGGGGAAGGTTATGGCGGGATTGATCTTTCGTGCCGGCTGTTGTTGCGCGACCCGGAGCGCAGTCACGAACTGATGCAGGAACTGGGCGCCCTCAACGGCGTTTCGCGCCTTTCCAGCCTGCAAGCGGCCGACGAATCAGAGCTGTGAATACCCCCGCCCTCACCCCCATTCCCATTCCGTGGCGCGAGCGTTGGCGCGATATTCGCCTCCGCATCCTGCCCGTGCTCGTGTTTGGCTCTGCCGTTGGCCTGATCGCCCTGCTATGGAAGGACCACGTGGCCGCGCCCACGATGACCGGCCAGGCCGAACCCGTGCTCGCCCAGGTGAGCTGCTACAAACCCGGCTTGCTGGCCGAGCTTACCGTTACCCGCTTTCAAAAGGTCAAGACCGGCGACCCGATTGGCCGGGTCGTCATCACCGATCCGAAAATCCTCGCTTCCTCGCTCGCGGTCATCCAATCGGAGCTTGAACTGCTGCGCGTGAATATGAAGCCGGTCGCCGCGCAGCAACACAACGCGATGGATTACGACCATTTGCGGCTGGATTGGATGAAGCAACGCTCCCGGCTGGCTTCTGAGCGCGTGGACCTCCAACTGGCCGAAGCGGAAGACCGCCGCATGGCGGAATTGTTCAAGGACAAAATCGTTTCCGAACGCGTGTACGAACAAGCGAAAGCGACCCGGCAGCGGCTGCAGAGCGAGGTAGAAGAACTGGCGTTGCTGGTGAGCGAAGGCGAGGCCAATCTCAAACAGTTGCAACTTACCAATACGGCCAGCCTTTCCAACATCTCCTCCGATCCTCTGCTGGCCGCCATCGCCGTCCAGGAAGCCAAGCTGCGCCTCACCGAAGATGAGCTAAGCCCCATCCTGCTCAAAGCACCCATGGACGGAATTGTGAGCACAATCTACTGCCGCTCGGGCGAGGCGGTGATCGCGGGACAAGCCATTGCTTCCATCTCCACGCTCAGCCCGGTTCGGATTGTCGGGTACCTGCGGCCTCCCATTCAGGATGAGCCGAAGGTGGGAATGCATGTCCAGGTGCGTACTCGCGGCCTGCGTCGCGACGTCGGCCTGGCCACCATCATGGAAGTGGGGTCGCAGTTGGAAGCTGTGCCAGCGGTTTTATTGGGCTCCATCAAACTCAGCAGCTCCGAGCTGGGCTTGCCCATTGATATCAGCCTGCCAACAAATCTCAAAATTCGACCCGGCGAACTGGTGGATCTTCAGATCACCCAGTAGCCCGGTGGGTAACCCCTCAGTTATGGCGGGTCTGATTCGTGAACTTCTCCCTCTCTTCCCCCAAGGGAGGAGAGGGATGGGGAGAGGAGGCCGTTCTCTCGGGCCCTTCTCCGCCGTCACTGACCAATTACTCCGGTGGGCCGTTTCCCCTTGACCAAAGCCCTTTCCGCTCTCATTTTTCGCGGGTGTTCGCCAGGACTCTTACAATCCTTTCGCTGATGGCCTGGACGGCTGCCTGCGCGGCGGCCGATCCAGAGAAGTCCGTCGTGCAGATCATTTCCTTCATGCAGCAACCCTCCTGGGATGCGCCCTGGCGTTTCGATTCGGTTCGGCGCGCTGGAGGCTCGGGCTTCGTCATCAAAGGCAAGCGCATCATGACCAATGCGCACGTGGTGAGCTGGGCGAAACAAATCATCGTGCGGCGCTACCAGGATCCGCGTCCCTACGTGGCCGAGGTGGAATTCGTCGGGCATGATTGCGATTTGGCCGTGCTCACGGTTGAAGATGCGCGCTTTTTCGACAATTTGCTGGCGCTCGATTTCGGCGAGCTGCCTAGAGTGCGCACCCCGGTGGTCACTTATGGATATCCTGCCGGTGGAGAAGAAATATCTTACACCCGGGGCGTCGTTTCGCGCATCGAGTTGGAGCCCTACGCGCACATCGGAAACCGCCAGTTGCTCAGCGCCCAAACCGACGCCGCCATCAATCCGGGCAACAGCGGCGGGCCGGTCATCCAGGACGATCGGGTCGTCGGCGTCGCCTTCCAGGGCACGCCCGGCTTGGAAAACACGGGCTTCTTCATCCCGCCGCCGGTCATCGAGCATTTTTTGAAAGATATCGAGGATGGCCATTACGACGGCTTCCC
>Ga0193729_1000986_pt1 | contig 14782 bp, 12 predicted proteins | sample U1c2metaG_FD_143036 | JGI IMG/M metagenome (GOLD analysis project Ga0193729, IMG submission 143036) | Soil microbial communities from a riparian zone of the East river system, Colorado, United States - U1c2 | ecosystem: Environmental > Terrestrial > Soil > Riparian zone | place: USA: East River... | reverse complement strand
CCGACCGCGCCCTGACCATGCTCGAAATCGATCGCGACGGTTTCGATCAATGGGACAAGCGCATCATCGAAACGCTGATTCACAAATTCAATGGCGGTCCCGTCGGTTTGAATTCGCTCGCGGTCGCGATTGGCGAAGAAGCCGGCACGCTCGAAGAAGTGAACGAGCCGTATTTAATCATGGAAGGCTACATCAAACGCACGCCGCAAGGGCGCGTAGCCACAGCAAACGCGTATCGCAAGCTCGGCTTGAAACCACCGGGCGGCATGCAGGCGGAATTACTGTGAATCATGATCGGCAATTTGTGGATCGTGATTCGTGATTCGTGATTCGTGAATCGAGAATCGATGTAACGATGTAACGTTTTAACGATTCACGTTCTTCACCATGCAACTCACAAGCGATCTGTTCCAGCAGACGTCGAAGGTTTTCACCGTCGCGGAACTGACCCGGCAAATCCGCGGGACGCTCGAGACGAAATTCGGCGCGGTTTGGGTACAGGGCGAAATCTCCAATTACAAATTGCACCCGAGCGGACATCAATATTTCACGCTCAAGGATCAGCGCGCCCAGATCGCGTGCGTGATTTGGCGCGACACCATGTTGCCGCCACGACAACCTCTTGTCGATGGAACCCAGGTGCAGGTTTACGGCACGGTCACGGTTTTCGAAGCGCGCGGACAGTATCAGCTTAACGTCCAGATTCTCCAGCCGCGCGGAGTCGGCGTGCTTCAGGCAAAGTTCGAAGCGCTTAAGCGCAAGCTCCAAGCTGAGGGATTGTTCGCGCCGGAACGGAAGCGGTCGCTGCCGAAATTTCCGCGGCGGATCGGAATTGTGACGTCACCAAGCGGCGCAGCGATCCGCGATATGCTGAACGTGCTCCGTCGTCGCGCACCCTGGTTGCAGATTTTGATCAGCCCGGTGCGCGTCCAGGGAACGGGCGCGGCACAGGAAATCGCTGTTGCGATCCGCGAGCTCGCCATGCCGAACGAGAATTGGCAACCTCTCGATCTTATTGTGGTCACGCGCGGCGGCGGAAGCATCGAAGATTTATGGGAGTTCAACGAAGAGATTGTCGCGCGAGCAATATTTAATTCCGCAGCGCCAATTATCTCGGCGGTCGGCCACGAAATCGATTTTACTATCTGCGATTTCGTCGCGGATTTGCGCGCGCCCACACCGAGCGCTGCGGCCGAATTGATTGTGCCAGATATTATCGATCTTCACCGGCGGATCGATGGTTGCGTGCGCGGGCTTGCGCGCCAGTTGCTGAATCGGACGCGCGACGCCCAACAACGGCTGGATCATGCGCGCGAGACTTTGCACCGCTGTCTCGCGCACAAGATAGACAGTTACAAGCGCGGCCTCCTCCACATCGCTGCTGCGCTGCAGGCGTGCAGTCCTGCGCGCGAACTGATGATGCGCCGCAACCGTTTTGTCGATTTGCATCGCCGGTTGGTTGCGTCTCCGGAGCGATTGCTCGAAAACGCAAGGCACCGTTTTCGCCGCATCGAAGGAATTTTGCGCGTGCTCGGGCCGGACGCAACGTTGCGCCGCGGGTACAGCATCACAATGAATGAGCGCGGAAAAATCATCGGAACAATCGCGGCAGTCCGGCCGAAAATGAAAATTCGCACCCGGGTAAGCGACGGCGAATTCGGCTCAGAGGTATTGTAGGTAGGGCGTGACCGCAGGGCGCGCCGCAGCGAATTTCCAAAAACTTTGCTTGACGGGCAGATGACGGGCTGGGCAACATCCGGCTCCCTTAAATGTGCCCCTGCTCATATGTCTTACTCCCCTCTCCCCGGACGCCGTAGCCTTGTGCAAAGGCGGGTTCCCAGCACCTCGTAAATAAGTTTGGTTGTAGCGACTTTGCCTTCTTAAGGGGTGTCGAGAAGCAAAGCTCGGTTGTGCTGCCGTAGCAACGCAGCAAACCTGCTGTCCGAGCGCAGCGCGTCTAATTGAGGATCATACCGAATAAGAGGGTCTATCATCTGACTCGTCTCCAACGCTTTGGCGAACCATTCAAACGCAGATTTCTTCTCGCCACGCGCCGCATACAACACGGCAATGTTGTAAGGATCAGCTTTGCCTGCCGTTGCAAGATCCAGAATTTCTGGCATCATTGAATCCGCTTCTGGCTTACGCCCCGCTGAGACCAGCACGGTCGCAACCCAGGCGAGAGCATCCCCTTTCTTGTCCGGATTGAGTGCACCTACCCTTTGATAATGTTCGATCGCTTGTTGATACATGCCGTTTAAGGCATATGCGATAGCTAGGTTCTCCTGTATAGGAGCCTCGTTGGGGGCTAACTCCGCCGCCTTGTAACAGTAATCGAGAGAGGACGGAAACTGCCGAGCATAAACGAGGATCATTCCCAGAGCTGTGTTGTTCGTAGGCGAGAGCGGGTCGAGCTCCTGGGCTCGCTTCATTTCCCGTACAGAATCATTTAGCCGTCCAAAGGCAGACAAGCACCAAGCATAGCGCAGGTGCGCGATAGCCAGATTCGGGTTCAGCTCCAGTGCGCGGCGAAGTGACTCCATGGTTAGGCGACCCTTTTTCTGCAATGACTGAACCATCGCCCTGGCAACATGACCTTCCGCAACAGAATCGTCGAGGAGCAGGGCGCGTTCGGCTGCCGCGTTCGCATTGGCAATGGTTTCTGGTGCAGGGTTGTACCTGTAATAAACCTGCAGATAGTAACAGTCTGCCATCAGTGCATAGGCAAGGGCAAAATTCGAATCCTTCTCGACTGCTTGCTGAAAATAGTTGATCGCCTTTTCAAGCCCATCCTTCGATCGCTGACCCCAGAAATAAAGCCCCATGAGATACGAATCATACGCGGCGGCGTTGGTGGTATAATGTTTTCTCAATTGCTTCTGCTCGTCGGCAGTCAGGTTAAGTGCAAGTGATCGGGCTACACTGTCGGAAATCGAGTCCTGAATACCGAAAATGTCGGTGAACGTCTGGTCGAACTTCTCGGACCAAACAGTGTGGCCATTGCGTACGTTGACAAGTTGCACAGTGGCGCGGACGTGTTCGCCGGAGCGCTGGACGGTTCCACTTAAAATCGCATCTACTCCGAGGGCGCGGCCCGCCGCAAGCGGATCATTCGCGGGTCCCTTGTATTTTGATACTGCACTGGTCGGTAAAACGACGAGTTGCTTTAAGGAGCTCATCCTGCCGATTACCGCATCCGCCATGCCTAGCCCCAATAATTCATCATTCATGTCCTGACCAAGAGGCTCAAACGGCAATACCGCGATCGAGCGGACGGTATCTTTCACGTTTGCGGGCGAAGTCGCAGGAGTCGCGTTTCCGATTCCGTGTTTCTCAAGCCAGCTAACGCTCAGTCGCGGTAGCACAACTGCAGCGGCGATTACAATTATGGCGAGAGCTGCCGCGGTGATGTACCAACGGCGACGCGAGCTGGCTGCGAGATTTAAGTTTCTGGACCCACTTTCCGCAGCAATGGTAGCTCTCGAGAAATGATCGGAGCGAGGCGCCGCCCCGTTAAGATATCGTTCAATATCCTCGGCCAAGCCGGCTGCGGAGGAATATCGCTGTGCCGGATCGCGCCGCGTCGCCGTTGCGACAATTTGATCGAGCTGACCCTGTAACTGTTGTTTCGTTTTCGGATCAGTAACAACGTCGCTGGGGAGCGGTGGTGCGATTAAATGCTCAAATTCGACGTCCGCCGAAGGAGTGCTGTCTGAATTGCGACGTGGGGGCTGCGCTGTCAGTAGTTCGTAGAGAAGTGCACCGAGCGAGTACACGTCGCTTGCGATGCTGGTTGATTGCCCCGCGTTCTGTTCTGGTGATGCGTACAAGGGCGTAAGCCTGCGCTCGGCCGGCATCGTGATGTCAGCGTCCTTGCTGTTTACGTCGAGTAATTTACCGATCCCGAAGTCGAGCAACTTTGGTTCACCATCACGTCTCACGAGCACGTTGGTAGGCTTGATATCCCGGTGAATGATCTGGTTTTGGTGCGCGAGATCCACTGCAGAACAGATCTTCAAAAAGAGCTTAAGTCGGCCTCGTAAATCGATGTTTTCCAGCTGAACGAACTGTGTGATTGGGGTGCCTTCGATAAACTCCATAACGAAGTACGGTAAACCGTCATTCGTAGTGCCGGCGTCTAAAAGCCGCGTGATGTTCGGATGCTCGAGATTGGCCAGGATCTGCCGCTCGATTCGAAAACGCCGCAGCACTTCATCAGTATCTGTGCCTCGTTTAAGTACTTTAATCGCGACACGTTTCTCAAATTGTCCATCGGCGCGCTCGGCAAGGTAAACTGCGCCCATCCCGCCGCGCCCGAGTTCTGTTACGATGGCATAGGCGCCGATTCGTTCTCCGATCCGGTCGCGTTCGTCGTGCCTAAGGTGCGTCGCTGCGAACTCTGCGAATTCTTCGAAGGCCGCGGTATCGTGGGCGAGGAGCTTTTCAGCCTCACGGAGAAGGGCCGTGTCATCAGCACACGATCGTCTCAGCACGGCCGTGCGCTCTTTGAATGAGGTCTGCTCCAACGCGTCGGCAAGGATATTTTTAAGGCGCTGCCAGTGTGCTGGATTCGACTTAATTTGCGTCGTGGTTGGTTCAGTCTTCTTGTTCACGCTATTAACAAGTCTACTGCCTCAGTCGGATAATCGGCTACGCAGCCACAACTTTGCTGTGGCCCAATCCCGCTTCACCGTTGCACGTGATATTTTAAGAGTGGATGCGATCTCATCGACCGTGAGACCCGCGAAAAATCGCAGTTCAACAATTTGTGCCTGCCGCGGGTCCTCAAGTTCAAGTTCCTCAAGCGCCTCATCGACTGCCACGATGTTAAGATCGCGCTCAACGCAAAAATCAAGAGCTTCATCCAGGGGCAATCGTACCAGTGAGGATCCGCCTCTTTTGCCACGTGTGCGAGCGACTCCATAGCTGATCAAAATCCGTCGCATCGCCCGAGCTGCGAACGCGATAACGTGCGTTTCGCTGCGCCAAGGATGATCCGGGCATTTGAGTACGCGCAAAAAAGCTTCGTGCACCAGGGCTGTCGGTTGGAGGGTATGACCAGCACGTTCGCTTCTGAGATATTCCGCGGCCAGGCGGCGTAGCTTTTCGTACGTTTCAGCCGACAACTCACAGGTATCTGCGCCAAAGCTTGCATCCGCGTCCACAGGGGAAGCTACTACATGTTCGACCTCTACGGACTCGCCCATGATATGCCAAAAAGAACGTAATCTGAAGTCGATTATCCGTCTAGTTCGTTAATCGATGAGCCGTTTTTGTCGGATTTGTTGCTTACCCTTGTATGGGAACAATAATCGCCAACAACTCGCACCCATCCGATTGGACTGTGGACCGCTCGAAAGCCGTTCAAGCGCGTGCCGCCTCGACGGTTCCGAGGTCTAATGTCCCGGGGCGAACTAATGATTAAAACAGAAGAGGAAACTATGAACTCATACAGATCAAAAACGACAACTCCACTCGCAAGAGATTCGATTAGCCGGTCGCCTTTACGATACGGTTTATTTCTCATTCCGCTCGTGCTCGCTGCATTCGCGCTTTCGCCGACAGCGCAAGCGCAGCTATCGCCACCACCGGACGGAGGCTACGCCGGTGACAATACCGCTGAGGGCACTGATGCCCTCTTCAGCCTCACAACCGGCACGGACAATACGGCAATAGGTTTTGATGCTCTCTTCGGCAACACAACGGGGGATTCTAACACGGCCACCGGTTCTATAGCGCTTATGAGCAATACAACCGGCGTTAGAAATACGGCCAACGGTTTTGCCGCGCTCAATAGCAACACAACCGGCGAACGCAACACGGCTACTGGTCGTGCAGCGCTCACTTTCAACACAACCGGCAACAACAACACGGCCGATGGTCATGACGCGCTTTTTTCTAACGGCACCGGCATCCGGAACACGGCTACCGGAAGTTTCGCGCTCTTCTCCAACACAACCGGACCGGACAACACGGCAATTGGTTATTTTGCGCTTTTCTCCAACACAACCGGCAACAGCAACACGGCCAGCGGTTATGATGCGCTCTTGAATAACACAACCGGTATCGGCAACATCGCGTTGGGCAATTTCGCCGGTGCAAATCTCACCACGGGCGACAACAATATCGATATAGGGAACCAAGGTGTTGCTGGCGAGGCCGGCACCATCCGCATCGGCGTGGTAGGAACCCAGACAGCCACCTATATCGCTGGCATTATGGGGAAGACTGTTCCGAGGAGTACGCCAGTTTTCATAAACGCCAATGGCCAACTCGGCACGGTGACTTCCTCGGCACGTTTCAAAGATGAGATCAAGCCAATGGATAAAGTGAGCGAAGCGCTCCTTTCGCTGCGACCAGTCACTTTCCGCTACAAACCGGAGCTGGATCCCACTGGCATCCCGCAGTTTGGCCTTGTGGCCGAAGAAGTGGAAAAGGTCAATCCCGATCTAGTGGTGCGCGACGCCGATGGAAAACCCTACACGGTGCGCTACGAAGCAGTGAACGCGATGTTGCTTAATGAGTTCCTCAAAGAGCACCGCACGGTACTGGAACTAAAGAAAGAAATCGCGACGCTCACTGCGACTGTGACAGAGCAGGCAGCGCAAATCCAGAAGGTGAGCGCACAAGTCCAGATGAGCCGCCCAGCGCCGCAAATGGTCGGCAACAATCAGTAGCTCGCGCGGTTCTCAGCATCCTTGCAGTGAAGTTCGAGCTTGACCCATAGCCCAGCCTATTGTGAAACAGAACGGCGGGACATCCCTGCCGCCATAACGCGGGCCACGGAACCTCGGCTTTCGTTTCCGCCGCGGCAAAACAAAGCCCATAAGGATTTGAAGATCGCGGTGAATGTCTTGACGAAATCCGCCGAAACCGCTACACCTCGCCCGGTATGCGCGGGCTGGTTCGGATTCAGGTGATCGGTGTTGCTGGGGCAATCCTGTTCGCGCGATCGGTCGTAGCGGACGATTGGCCATACTATCAGCATGATGCCTGGCACACGGGCGATTCGAGCGCGTTCGTTAACCCGCAGGCGCTTTCGCTGGCGTGGACACCGCCCTCGTCGCCCACTGGATATTCCACGCCGGTCATTGTTGGAAATAACATCTACGCCATGCAAAACCAGGGGGGGTTCGGTGAATGGCAGACGACGGTTAGCTCGTTCGACGTTTCGACTGGTGCAATTAGCTGGAGTTACATCGGCAATTTTGTATTCCCGTCGCAGCCAGGCATTGGCGGCGGGTTTGTTACGTTTGTCGGATCCACTATTTCCAGTTCATCGCTCTACGTGCTGGATGCAATAACAGGCGCGCTTCGCTACACGGTGGCGATTCCAGAAGGGCTGACTTCGATGATGCCCACCGTTGTCCAGGATCCAATCAGCGAAAACGTTACTGCGTTTGTGGCTGATGGCTCACAAGTGAGCGCGGTCTCGCTCGGGCTGGTGAGCGGATCGGTGCTTTGGACGCAAACTGGCAGCTTCGGCGGTCAATCCATTCCAACTGTCGTCGGCAGCTCGATTGTCCTCGTTGGGCCGGGTCAATATTACGCTTTCGATCAAGCGACTGGCGCGCCGAACCAATTCTGGTCGGGCGGGATTATTGGCGGCGGAGGCACCACCGTTGCCTACGACGCAGCGCGCCAGCAGTTCTACGTGCTCGAAGATTATAACGACCCAACCCCGACGATCTCGGCCTACCAATATACCGACAACGCCCACATCACGTTGTTGTGGCAACGCATCGGCGCAGGCGTTGGCGGTGGTGGCTCGGTGGCGATCGGCCCAAACGGGAACGTCTATTCCGCGGGAAACAGCGTGATCTGGGAGCTAGATCCAGCCACCGGGACAACGCTTCGGTCTATTCCCGGTTCGTTTGCAAATAGCGTGACGCCGGCATTGACGAACAATGTTCTTTGGATCATCGGCGAGAGCCAGGTGTTCGCTTACGATCTGCCCACGCTGCAATTGTTGCGAGCTTTTAACGGTTCGCGGGGAAGTCTGAATACAGCCTACGACAGCCCCGGCGCATTCGCTGATGGTCATTTTGTACTCGATTACGGCAACATTTTCGGCAGGCACAGCTTCGATGTTTACAGCGCACCAACTCCGACCCCAACGCCCACTCCGACTCCGACTCCCACGCCTACACCGACTCCGACTCCCACACCTACACCGACAGCAACGCCTACGCCCACCCAGACACCAAGCGGGATCACGCTCAGTGCGCATGGGCGCAGGGTGCAGGGGAGGCAGACAGTGGATCTCTCCTGGAGCGGATCGAATGCGGCCAGTATCGACATCTACCGTAGTGGAGTAGTGATCGCTACAGTGCCCAACACCGGGACCTATAAGGACTTCATCGGTGTCCGAGGAGGCAACGCGCGCTACATTTATAAGGTATGCGAAGCGGCTACACAAAACTGCTCCAACGAAGTCACGGTCAGGTTCGGCGGCCCGCCCCTGTAGAACGAATTTTGCGCGTGCTTGGCCCGGACGCCGCGTTGCGACGCGGGTACAGCATCACGACGAATGAGCGCGGAAAAATCATCCGAACAATCGCGGCAGTGCGATCAAAGATGAAAATTCAAACCGTGTGAGCGACGGCGGATTCGGCTCAGAAAGCCTGTAAGTAGAAAATGTTGAATGTTTAGACACGACTGCATTGCCCATCTCGAATCTACCCTCGTTAGCCCGTTGTGGCAAGTCACGGACTCGCCAGATAGCGAGCAATGTAGGTGACTAGGAAGCAATAAGCAGCCACGGAAAGAATGGTTTTCCCCCAGAAAAAAACAAGGGAAACCCAATTGATCGCGTCAGGCGCATGAATTTCACCTTCGAGGTTGTTTTCGTTTTGAAGTTTCTTCTCCTGTACCCGATGAAAGATTCCCCAAGCCGCCGAAGCGTAAGCGTAATGAAGCAGATCGAGGGTTGCAGAGCCAATCAAAAAACCCAGGGGCCATAGCAAACAATTGCTATACGGAATGCCGCCGGTCTTCTCCCCAGTTCGAAACAGCCAGATCACAGCGATTCCAGCAAAATTAAGTTGGCGGACCACCTCGCTCAGTTTAGTTGAGCGCTGATAATAGATGTCGCGAGCATCTTTTAGTTTCATATCTGCTACTTCGCTGGCCCTCCAGGCCCACCGCTATCCGTATGTTCGGAGAGAAGTTTTGCCAGTTCGAACATGCTCACCTGGCTCTTGCCATTAAATACCGGCCTGAGTGAGTCGTCGGCGTTGATCATCGTTCTTTTCTTTTTATCCTGACGACCGTGCCTCTTGATGTAGTTCCAGAGCTTTTTGGTAAGCTGGGAGCGCGGTAACGGCTGCGACCCGACGATGGCAGCAAGCTTATCATCAGGCTGCACGGGTCTCATAAATGCAGGATTCGGCTTGCGTTTCGAAGGTTTCTTTTTAGAAGGTCTCTTTTTGGTCTTCGGCATGATCGACTGGCTAATCCTCGGGTTGAAATAGAGCAATACTAAATTTTAAAAGAAACGAGAGACTTTCGACAAAATCTGGGCCGTCTTTCGGTTGCGCTGTGGTACAGCGAGCCAAACGCAATCACAAACGCAATCGGCTACGCGAAGTTCTACAGCCGTTCACATCGCGTTTACGATGAGACGGCAACATGATAGAAACGCACGAGCCTGATGATGAGCTTTACTGTCAGGCGTTCAGCATGATCCCAGACGATTATTACATCGCCAAAGCTGGAGAGACCAAAGGCCCTTATTCAAAGGCTCAACTAAAATCAATGTGGGATCGCGGTCTGATTACTTCAGACACCCAATATTGGAGAGAGGGGATGGACGATTGGTATCTCGTGGAGACGCTGCTAGAAACCGAGAGCCAAGACTCACACCCTGATCCTGCAAAGAATCGGCAAGCTGACGGCACTGCTGCGCCTGTTTCACCGGAGCACGCGCTATCCGGAACACCTGTGGGCGCGCCGACGTTCAGCTTCTTAGCAGAGCTAGTGTAAAAAGGGAATTTGGCTTGTGTCCAATCGAAAACCATTTTGCGAAGCTCGCACCACTGGGGTTTTGCCGATACTTCAACGACAACGATGCCCGGTTTGTTTCCGGTCGCATCTTGGAGCGCGATGTGTAGGTCACCGTCCGTTTCGACTTTGAGAGCAACTACGAATTGGAGGTATTTGCCACGCGTCAGATCGCTACGGCGACAGCGGCTTTTTTAAGATCACCTTTTTGCGTTCGGGCAGCACTGTTGTCTGATCGATAGGTGTCCCTTCCCGTGGAGGCACGGGGGAGACGGATAGCTGCGACTCGCTTCTTGGTCGCTTGGCGCACGTGCAAAGAAGCACAGCGAGCATCGCCAGCGCAATCAGGGCAAAGACAACTGCGCGAAAATTAATCGATATTTTCAAGGTATATCAGGTTGTTTGAGTTTAATCGAAGATCCCGGCAGAAATGTGTACATGGTGGGAAGTAAACTCCCAGCGCTGCTGACAGCCCATCGAGGAGTCCGAGACCGTTCTGAGGAACTGCGCTGCGCCGCCTTCTGTGAATCCAACTATCTCCAAATCGTCATAGTCTCCCCAATAGCCGCGAAGGTCTGGACATACAGGAATATCGTCGATCGCGTGAAATGGGAGATAAATTCGCGTACCGTTTGGAAGATAAGCCAAATTACCCTGTTCAAGATCCACTTCGTCCGCCGCATTGGGATCGCGATTCATAAAGGTTGCTTTCCAGATTGGTGGCAGACCGATAAATCCTCGCCATGCGCGGACGTTCGGGTTGAATTGGTCGCCTGGGGTATTGAGGTTCCCCGGAGTAGTGCCCCACTGTGGGGCGGCCCAAAAAGCGGACAAGTCCGGTTTTCCATAACTACCAGTTACAAACAGGCGGCTGGTTTTCGCATCGCGCTGTGTGTACATGACACGAATAGCATCGCTGTCGTCGTCTGTCGAAGCGGCGCCGATATCGAAGGAAAACTGAGGACCCGTGCGAAGCTTGGTTCCAGTAGTAAATTTCATCTCCGGGTATAACTCTACTGGACCATTGCTCGCCCGCACCGGCGGACTCCATGCTTGGCCCGTCCATCGGGTCATGTAGACGGCCCAATCGGAACCTTGTGCCGCGACATAGAGCGCATCATCGTGGGGCTAATGCGAATCCGCGGATGACTGAACATTTTCATGTCGGGAAAAGGATTCGGCATTGGCGCGAATTGCGCGCTGTCATTGGGCGCACGCCAAACATCAATTTGGTTGGTGTCTACGTCGACGAAAGCGGCGAAGATTTCACCTTTTTTCGAAGCAGCCATGCTACCTCCGTCGTAAAAATGGCTTTGATTGGATAGCATCTGATGGACCTGAAAATATTTACCTCCGTCGGTTGAGCGGGCGATGCAGGCGCCACCCAAAAAGTCATTCACCGGACCGCTAATTCCGTTCTGCGGCATTTTGCTGGACGGGATCGCGAGGTTCGACATGAACACAATGCTGTAATGTGTGCCGGAGGTCGTAATGGCCGGATCGCCCCAAAGCGCTGCCCAATCCTTGGGCGGCAAGACCTTCCCGCCATACTTCCAACTCTGTCCTTTATCCAACGAGTACGACCATCCCATCATGCTCGCGCCCGGCAGGACCGTGCGCGTCTGGGATGTGTACTTAACCGTGGAACTGGTGTCGGTACCGTCGTTGTATGCCACGACCACGATGTGTTGCGCGTTAGAGTACGCCGTGGTCAGGGCAGTCTCGGATTGATCGAACTTGGCTTCGGCAGCTTCGGGATTCTCAGGTGTGACGGACCGTTTAGAGGTGCAAGCGCCCAAGCCACCTAAGGACAAACAGCATCCAACCAAGACGAAAACTAGCCAAATTCCACGGGAGGCGTATGAGCACTCGTGCATACTCTTGAGGAGATACATATCCTTTTAACGGCGATTTACCGGCCAGAGCAAGCCAAAAAACTCCTTCGTCGCGCGCGTAACTTTGACTGACACAAACGATGAAGATTAAAGGCCGAATGGAGTTCATCCCGGCACAAGCGCTGTATCGTTTGGGTGTGGCTGAAGCCCGGATTTTGTGGCCTGTCTTCTTTCGTGCTTTTTCTTTTTCCGAAGCGGCAATCGCGTCGCGTTGCTGCTGCTCGTATTCTCGGACCGATTTGCCTATTGATTCGGCGATTCGTGCTTGCGGCGAGTTTACTTGACAAGCTGGCCAGATTTTTTCCAAACTTGGCGTCGTTAAACGGATTCGAATCAGGCGGAGGACATTTCCCCGCTAGGTTCTTCGCCCCTTCCGGACCCGCAATCGCAGAATTAACACGGCGGGGAGCCAGAAAGGAAATATCTATGAACCCATTGATTCAGCTAAAAAAAGCAGCTCCAGTATTTTTCGTCGCGTTGGTTTGCTTCGGCTTTTTGCCGACAATGCAAGCGGTTAGCCCGACACCGGACGGAGGCTATCCCGGCGGGAACACGGCGGAGGGAGGAAGTGGAGCCCTCTTCAGCCTCACTACCGGTACCAACAACACGGCCGCTGGTTCTAGCGCACTCTTTAGCCTCACCACTGGCAGCCAGAATACGGCCGTGGGGGCCCAAGCGCTCAAAAACAACACGGCTAGCGACAACACTGCCGAGGGTTTTCAAGCGCTCGTTAATAATACAACCGGCTTCGGCAACACGGCTACTGGTTGGCGAGCGCTCTTTCAGAACGCCACCGGTTTCCATAACACGGCCGATGGTTTTTCCGCGCTCTTGAGAAACACAACGGGAAACCATAACACGGCCAATGGTGACGAGGCGCTCGGTAGCAATACAACCGGCAATTTCAACACGACGGATGGCGCTCATTCGCTGGAAAACAGCACCACCGGCAGCGGCAACACGGCCTTGGGCTTTGGGGCCGGCGACAACGTCACCACGGCCAATAACGTTATCTGTATCGGTTCCGGGGTCGAAGGTGCGAACGTAAGCAACAGCTGCTATATCGGCAGCGTCTTTGGTCAAACCTCTTCCGGGGGAACTGCCGTTTTCATTAATTCAAGCGGTAAGCTCGGTACGATTACCTCCTCCCGGAGGTTTAAAGAGGAGATTAAGCCAATGGCGCAAGCCAGTGAAGCGCTCTTTGCGCTTAAACCGGTCATCTTCCGTTACAAGAAGGAGATAGAGCCACAAAAGATTCCGCAGTTTGGGCTGGTGGCCGAGGACGTGGAAGCGGTTAATCCTGACCTGGTGATCCGCGACGCTGACGGAAAAGCTTACACCGTGCGCTACGACGCGGTGAACGCGATGCTGCTCAATGAGTTCCTCAAAGAGCACCGCACAGTGCAAGAACAAAAAGCCACCATCGCTCAGCTAAAGCAAAACTTCGCGGAGCAGCAAAGGCAAATTGAAACGCTTACTGCGGGCTTACAGAAGGTGAGCGCGCAGCTTGAAGTGAGCAAACCCGCGCCGCACATGGTCCTCAGCAATCAGTAACCGCAATGCAGTGAAGCTCGAGCTTGACCCAAGTCCAGCTTGGTGCTGATTGCCTGAAGACATCCGCACACCAGTTTTCTTGAACAGGTTACTCTTAGTTGGCCAGCTAATCGTCGCTTTTAACGTTGTCTCAACGTCTGTCGCGAAAGCAGCGGAACCGTCTTTCAAGTTCGGCGGCGTTCCCTTTTCTCCAGGTTCAATTGTCCGGGCTAATGTTTCTCTGAACGCGCAGGAAAAATCATATGCTGGGCAAGGCGGCAACCCCATGCCGCCAAACGCAGTTGCCGTGCTGGCAACGCCTGCAAATTTTGATCCGAGAAAGTCTTCGCGTCGTGCTCCAATACCTGTCGAACACTGAAATTGGTAAGCATACCATAGACCAACGCTCATCTGACTGGGCCTTCTTCTCGTTGCTTAATCACGCACTACATTTCTCTGTCCGCTTTCGTTGAACGGGATCTTGCGTTCCACCATTGCCAGTTGAATTGAGAATCCGATTCGGCTGTCTCGATAACCGCCCCGGATTCATCGAACACGCGAATGATCGCCGGGTGCGAGCGCGAGTAAAACTTCGCGTAATTGACCGCGTCGCCAATTGCGTCCGGTCCTTCAAACCACAGTAAGCCCAATGGCAGCGAGTCCCCAATTAGGTCAAGCCCAGGCCGATCTTTGCGCGGTCGAATTTCGTAAATGTGTTGTGAGCTGGTCATCGTTACGATGTGGTTTGATTCCAACCGTTAAACGTCCAGCTGGGAGCAGCAGGACTAAGTGGATTGAAAGGAATGAAAGCTTACCATATGCCACCGCTCATTTGAGTTGACGCTACGTAATTACAAGGCGCTTGTAATAAGCATCTTAAATTGGAGCGATTTTTGTGAGGACTAATCTCACACGCGTTTTTAAGGACGACGGAATCGTAAATTGTTCCGACGATTCACCAGCAGTGCGATGGGAAGAGTATTACGTAACAACCATGGGAGATGGAGATTACAACGCCTAATGGAAAAACGTGCGGACTTCCGACGAACAACACCAAAGGAATATACGGTTCGGTGCGATCAATAGCGCGCCAACGTGTAAGCACTGGAGTTTTTGAGAACTTGGGCCGGCAAATCTCGGAGAAGAATGATGAAAGGCGATTGATTTTGATAAAGCGACGAGCATGAAATTCGCAGCAGTGTTTATATTCATTTCCCTTGTGCTTGCATCGCAGACATTCGCGGTCTTGCGCCCGCTCTTTCCAGTCAAACCAGAGCCGCCACTTCGCGGCGGAGTGATCGTAATAGGAGATGAAATAATTCAACGCTCGTCCAAAAATAGCAACGTCGCGG
>Ga0193729_1000984_pt1 | contig 14801 bp, 9 predicted proteins | sample U1c2metaG_FD_143036 | JGI IMG/M metagenome (GOLD analysis project Ga0193729, IMG submission 143036) | Soil microbial communities from a riparian zone of the East river system, Colorado, United States - U1c2 | ecosystem: Environmental > Terrestrial > Soil > Riparian zone | place: USA: East River... | reverse complement strand
TGGCGGCGATCGAATTGTCGTTACTTATCGACAAACCGAACGCGCGCTACTTTGCCGTCACCATCCTAGCGGTCGGCCTAATCCTGCGCGGCCTTGTGCAAGAACGCCGCGCAAAGAAAGAGGCGAAGCCGCTGCTCGTTCCGGAAAAATTATCTGTCGACACCCAATCCGGTGTGGTGATTGCGCGAGGCGGCGAGCTCGATGTTAACTTGGGCGCCGAGTCGATTCTCTGTGCGATCCGCGGAACCGGCCGCACGCTCGACTTCGCCTTGCGCGAAGCGCGCGACACGAGGAACCGCCTCTATCTGCTCTTCGTGCGCGAACAACCTTTCATGACCGAGCAGGACGTCAAACGCAAATGGCAGGAAGACCCCGAAGCGAGTTCAATCTTCGCCGAAGCCAAAAGCAAAACTGACACGGATCATCCGCCGTTGTTTTGTTACGCCGTTAGTCCATCCGCCGCCGAAACAATCGTCGATGTTGCCGCCACTCTCGGCGCATCTCGCCTCATCCTCGGTGCACCAAAACGCAACGCCCTCCTAAATCTTCTTCGCGGCAACGTCATTCGCGAAGTCTCTAATCTGCTGCCCGAAGAAATCGACCTGCTCGTTTACGCGTAACTGTCAACTTGGCAGCACCGATGGTGTTCGCAAATGGGCCGGGACTTCGATCTCGGCAGTCTCCGAAAACATGTCGAGTGGTGTCACCGATTCGATGGCGAATCTTTATTGTAGCAAAACATTTCGTCGACGCGATAAATGTCGTCGAGGGTCAGGTCGGTTTGAAGCCGAGTAAAATTTTGGGCCTGTCGGAATCTCCATTCTTGACGCACCTGCCCTAACGAGTCAATACTCACTGCCTACCGGAGGACAAGTCATGCTACATCTCGATACTGGTAATACGGCCTTCACGCTTCTATGCGCGAGTTTGGTGATGTTGATGACACCGGGGCTGGCATTCTTTTATGGCGGACTCGTGGGGCGAAAGAACGTGCTGGCGATCATGATGCAGAGCTTCGTCTCGATGGGCTGGACCACGGTGTTGTGGTGGGCGTTCGGATTCTCGCTCTGTTTCTCCGGCGATCAGAAGACCAGCACGGACTTTTTCGGAATCATCGGCAACCTGAACTGGGCCGGCCTGCGCGGCATCACCCTGTCCACGCCATCGCCGAACGACACGATCCCGATGATCGTTTTCTGTGCCTATCAAATGATGTTCGCCATCATCACGCCGGCGCTGATCACTGGCGCATTCACCAACCGAATCACCTTCAAGGCTTACATGCTCTTTCTGACGGCGTGGCTCATCCTCGTTTACTTTCCATTTGTCCACATGGTGTGGGGCGGCGGCATGCTGGCGCAGTGGGGCGTAAAAGATTTTGCCGGCGGGATCGTCGTGCACAACATCGCGGGAATCGCCGCACTCGCGTCCGTCCTGTATGTCGGCAAGCGCAAGGTCCTTGACCGTGGCCCGCACAGCATTCCGCTCGTTGCGCTCGGCACTGGCTTGCTCTGGTTCGGTTGGTACGGGTTCAATGCCGGATCCGAGTTTCGCGTAGATTCGACAACTGCGGTGGCGTTTATCAACACTGACATTGCCGCGTCATTCGCGGCTATCGCGTGGATGTGCGTGGACTGGCGAGTCTCGAAGAAGCCGAAGTTCCTCGGCTTGCTCACCGGCGCGGTCGCGGGTCTCGCCACCATTACGCCCGCGGCCGGCTACGTGTCGCCGGCGACCGCCGTCATCATCGGTCTCGCGGCGGGCGTTGTATGCTATTACGCGTGCGCGCTGAAGAACAAGCTCGGGTGGGATGACGCCCTTGATGTATGGGGCGTGCACGGCGTTGGCGGCTTCCTCGGCATCGTGTTACTGGGCGTGTTCGCTTCGACGGCGTGGAACCCGGCGGCCAACGGCGGCGTAAACGGATTGCTCGCCGGGGACCCGAGCTTCTTTCTGAAACAACTTGGCGCTGGACTGTTTTCGTCTGTCTGGGCGTTCGTTTTCACGTTCGGGATGCTATGGATCATCGACCGTGTCACAATTGTGCGGGTTGAAGATACAGCCGAGGAACTCGGACTCGACGAAGCGATCCACGGCGAGACAGCTTACGTAGAAGTGGATGTAGCCGTGATCCGGCCCGGCCAACCGCTATGATCGGGACTTTGGCGGGACGAATATTGCCTAACGACGTCATCATCGGCTTTTAGCGACCTCGCGGCGCAGTTCCAGGTGCACGACGACTTCGATTTCGGCGGTTTGCGGAAACATGTCCAACGGCGTGACCGAATCGATCCTGAAACTTTGTTGCAGCTCAGCGAGGTCGCGCGCCAACGTAGGCGGATTGCATGAAACATAAATGAAAGTGCCCGGCGCAAGATCGGCAATCGCTCTTCGCGTCTTCGCGGTGAGACCTGTGGCCGGAGGATCGGCAATGACTGTAGTGGCGGGCGTGCCGCCCGCAATTCCACCGCGTTTTTCGGCTGACACAGCCGCCTCTACACCATCAATTTGTAGAACACGCTTAAGTTCAACATCCACGTCTCCGACAATATAATTCTCCTTCGCAGTAGCATTTTCCATCGCGGCTTCAATCGCGAATCTGTCCCAATCGATTCCAATAATGCGCTCAAACTTTTCCAAAAGTCGCTTCGCGAAAAATCCTGCGCCGCAGTAGGCATCGATCAGCAATTCCTGATCGTCTGGAATCAGCCGCGCAATCAAATCGCGCAATGCATTTGCAACTGCGTCGTTCGCTTGGGAGAAAACGCGCGGGCCGGATTGGGCGCGCAAAGTGTAATGGCCGTCGCGCGCCGCGCGCGCGCGCAACTCCGTGAGTGCTTGATTGACCTGGTCGAGCGAGATCGGACAGCGCTCGATGTCGATTAAACGATGGGAATCGCGCCGAAAAAACCCGATTACGCCGTCCTGGGCGTGGACGGTAATGCGATTGCGATATGCATACGAGATGGGCGAGGGGATGATAGGCCGCATCGGAATGTCTTTAAGCTTTCCGATTCGTTGCAGAACGTCGCGTACCTGCCGCCACTTAATTGCGAGCTGATATTCGTAATCAATGTGCTGATAACTGCAACCTCCACAGCGACCGAAGTAGGGGCACTCCGGATTGACGCGATGGGGCGAGCGTTCCTGGAGATCGACCAGTTCCGCCTCGGCGAATTGCTTTTTCTCATGCGTGATCTGCGCCGAGATCACCTCGCCATCGATGGTAAACGGAACAAAAACAGCCTTGCCGTTTTCACGTCCGACGCCTTTGCCGCCGAAAGCGACATCTTCGATTTTTAGATCGACAGTGCGCAAATCAAAATGCTCGCGCGAACTTATTGGGTCCTGCATCATTTGGGCGCTTCCGCTATTTCCAGTCACCGCAGATTTCTGAGACTGAATTCCGCAGTTATCAATAGTGCGAAGGGGGTTGGGCTCCGATCACGCGGCCAATCGCTGCCTCAAGCGCTTCAAGCTTTATTGGTTTGACCAAATGCTCCGAAAAGCCTGCCTCGAGACTCTTTTTGATGTCACCGTTGTTGCCGAAACCGCTGATGGCAATTCCCGGGATGCCGGATATGGCGTGCAGTTGCATCATCAGTTCCAGGCCGGTTCCGTCGGGCAACGCAACATCGCTGATGAGGAGATCGCATTGATTGCGGACCGCAGTTTCCATGGCTGAGCGCATATTGTGCGCGGTTGCAACGAAGTGACCGCGCCGGATAAGCAACCGTTCCAGAGCCGTGCAGGTGTCTTGATGATCGTCCACCAGCAAAATTCGCAGAGCGCGTGTCTCCATCGGAGTGATCTCCGGCTCCTTTTCGCGCTGTTGCGGCGCCGGAACTGTGCTCATTGTCAAAACAAAGGTGGAACCGCAATCGCGTCCCTCGCTTTTGGCAACCAGCGTGCCGCCATGGGCCTGCGCCAGCGATTTGGAAATGGCCAATCCCAGACCAAGTCCACCAAAACGCCGCTGGAACGAGCGGTCGCCTTGCTCGAATGGATCAAAAATTAGTTCTATGATTTCGGGTTCGATGCCGACGCCGGTGTCGTGCACGGCGATGGTCAAAATTTGCGGCGAAGGATTTGCGGACGAAATCGTGACATTACCGTTTTCATTTGTGAACTTGATTGCATTCTTCAGCAGGTTCCAAATGATTTGCTGGAACTTCGCCGCGTCTGCCGAGACGTAATGAGCGCCGGCCCGCAAGTCGAGATGCACCTGGAGCTTCCTGGCGTCTGCTTCCGCACGGCACATTTCAACCACGTTTGAGATTGCCTGATGCGCGTCGATGGAATCGAATCTCAATTGCAATTTGTCTTTCGCGATCTGGGTGAGATCGAGCAGATCGTCAATCAACTGGCTCTCGAACTCGACATTGCGACGGATCATGGCCAGCGCGGCTTTGGATTCCGTGGATTGGGAGGGCTCGGTTTGCAGCGCGTCCAATGCAGCCATCACTGGCGTAAGCGGCGTGCGTAGTTCATGTGAAAGCATGGCGAGGAAATTATCTTTGGTCCGGTTCGCTGCTTCGACCACCGTCTTCTGCTGCGCGATGGCTGCTTCGGCGCGCCTGCGCTCGTCCATCGCTGCCGCGAGCGCCATGGCGGTGACCGTTAACACGGCGGTGGAAGTTTGCAGAATAAGCAGAGATTGATTTTCCGTCTCCATGACGAAGGGACCGAAGCCATGGAGCGTGCCCCAAATTGCGATAGCGGAGAGGACGAAAATTCCAGTAGCAGTTTCGCGTTGGGTAAAGCGGAAGGCAGTCCACAGCACGACTGGTCCGCAAATGAATGAGATGGGATAATTTTGGGCCGAAATCGGGAACCACCCGCCAAAGACCGTTTCACCGAGTACTAACAGCAAGATCAGAAGCAGAATGACTTCGACAGCTTCCCGGCGATTCCACCGCCAGCTCGGTGCGACCGTCCAAAGAATGATAAGCGGAGCAACGACGAGATCGCTCGTTGTGTCGCCCATCCACCAGGTAATCCAGATCGCTCCGTAATTTGCCCAAGCAGCGAAACCGCCCAGCGCGAGACTGGTCACGCCCAGAGTCGGACTGATCACCGTGCTCGTCATCGCCGCGAACGCGAACTTGAAGACATCCTGAGCCCGATCGAAAACGCGAGTGCCGCTGGCAAACCGATTGACCAGCCACGCGCCGCAAAGTGCTTCAAGTGTATTGCCGGTGGCGATGCAAAGTGAAGTCGCGATGTTCCCCGCAGTCGTGACGTTTACCAAAAATGCGCCGAGGAAAATGGCGGGCCAGGTGCGGTACCCAAGCACGAGCAGAGCAGCGAGCGCGATTCCAGCAGGTGGCCAAACCGGCGACGCGCTCGCGTGCAAAAACGCCAGCTTCAACCCGAGCTTGCCGGCGATGAAGTAGACAACCGTGAGGATGCCGATGGCCGGCAGCGTTGAAGAACGTCGCGAATGCATCGCCCAACCGTCTGCGAATCGTTCTACCTCTACGTCGCTGCGCAGTGCGGTCAACAACGGAAGATGGCCTTTTCCGCTGTCAAGGAAGACAGCCCAGGACGTCCGTGTTCCTTAATAATCGCGCACGTAGGGATATTTCGATTCGTTGCCGAGCTCGGGCGGGAATTCCGAGTAGCCAGCGTGAATCCGCGGAATATCACTGGGCAAAAGCGGATAATAACTTTGCCGCCACGCCGGAACCGGCCAGAGCAGAATTTCGAGAAAGCCCGCAATGTGTCGAGTACCCGCGCGTCCCAATCCGCGCACTACCCCGTAGCTTGCGGCCGCGGCGTTGCCTTCGTCTCTGTCGATCTTCGCGATTGTCACCGGAATTTCCGCCGGAGCGAAAAAGAAATTGGAAAGGCCGCGGCCAAGCTTCCGGGTCGGGCCGTAGTCGTTAGAGGGTGGGTCCTGAATGTCCGCGAAACAACTTCGCGCAAGACCGACGATCAGCGCAGCGACAACGAGGTTTTTCATAAGATGCTCTAAACACTAAGCAAATTTTGAGCGGCGAATGCAACACTTCATTTTCGATTCTCAGCGTTGGTCCGCTTCTGCGTCACGATCATTGAGACGGTGATGGTAACTGCAAGAATAAATAGGATCACGGCGAGTGAAATTGCATTCGGCAATGGGAAGAAGTCCCCGACGATCATCTTGATTCCAACAAAGGCGAGCACAAGCGCAAGGCCGGTTTTCAAATAGATGAAGCGGTCGATCAGGTTTGCGAGCAAGAAATAGAGCGATCGCAAGCCCAGGATCGCGCAGATGTTTGACGTATAAACGATAAACGGGTCGCGCGTGATCGCGAAAACCGCCGGGATGGAATCGACCGCGAAAACCAAGTCCATTACGTCGATGACGATGAGGACAAGCGCGAGCGGGGTCAGCATCCAGCGATTGTCGATCTTGGCGGTGAAGTCCTCTCCGTGAAATTCATTGGTCACATGAACCGAGCGCCGGACGAGGCGCATGACCAGGCTGTCCTCAAACTCCTGCTGGCCGTACTTCCCGGAAAACATCCGCACGGCAGTGACAAGCAGGAAGAGGCCGAAAAGGTAGAGAACAAAATGAAAATGCGCGACCAGTGTGACGCCGAGCCAGATCATCACACCCCGCATGACAAGCGCGCCGAGGATTCCCCAGACCAGAACGCGATGTTGCGCGATCGGCGGCACATGAAAATAGGTAAAGATTAGAACGAAGACGAAGATGTTATCGACGCTCAGCGAGTACTCGATCAGGTAACCGGTTAAGAAATCGAGGCCGCGTTGTGGGCCCTGCCATTGCCAAATCAACGCACCAAAGGCGAGGGAGAGCACCATCCAGATTGCACTGCGTTGGGTGGCGGCGCGCATACTCAATGCTCGCGCTCGCCGCTTGAAACTCGCCAGGTCTAACGCGAGAGCGATAAAGACAGCGACGTGAAATGCGATCCAGAACCAGATGCTCGTGTGCGCGGGCATGGCGCGTAGCGTTTCACGCGATCAGCCCGGCGGCAATTGCAAATCGCGACGTGGGATCGGCCGCTCCGCGGGCGATCCCAATGCGACGCGGCTTCGCCGCCAAATTTTAACATCGAGCTTGCCGATGGACGAGTCCGTCCGACTGGCGGACTAGGGACTGCTCGATTCACCTGCGCGCTAGACAATCGTTCCAGTTTTCTCTCGCGCGGCGTCGCGTTCTTCGTAACTTGTGCGACCTCGCATGGATGCGGAATTGGAGAAACTAGTTGAATCGGGAAAACTGACCGCGAAAGCCGCCGATCAACTCGACAAACTCAAGCCGGGCGCGTTTTGCCTGCACAAAAGTTGGGGTTTCGGCCGCGTGGCCGAATGGAATCTCCTCCTGAATCAAATCGTCATCGATTTCGCTGGGAAAAAATCGCATCCGATGCAACTGCAATACGCGGCGGACAATCTCACCGTTATTACCGCGGAACATTTTCTCGCGCGCAAGGCGAGCGATCTCATGTCGATCAAAAAACTCGCCAAAGAAGATCCGCCGGCGCTTATGCGAAATATTCTGGAGAGTCTCGATGGGGAGGCGACCGTGCAGCAGATCAGCGATTGGTTGATCGGTGATCTTTTCACCGAAGCAGAATGGAAACGCTGGTGGGAATCGACCAAGAAATTACTCAAATCGAGCGGCGGTTTTTCGATTCCCGCGAAAAAGACGGAGCCAATCCAGTTGCGCGGCGAAGGATTCTCGCATGCGGACGAGCTGATTGCGTCTTTCAATCAGGCGCGGCAACCGAAAGAGCAAATCGCGACGCTCGAGCTGATCATCAAGTTCCATCAGCAATTCAAGGAGCCGGAAAAACAGTTGCAGCCAATTGTCGCCACGATTGAGAATGCCGCGGCGCGCAATCAGAAATTGCATCCGGAGCTTGCCTTTGAATTGATTCTGGGCCGCGATGATTTGCTGGAGCGCGTTCCACAATTGGGAACGACCCATATCGGCCTGACGCTGGTGAAACTGATTTCCGATGAGGAAACGCGTTTGATCTCGATCTTGCCGAAATTACCGGCCGCCAAGGAGAAACGGGTTTTGCAAGCGTTACCGGCTGCGCTCGGGGAGCGCTGGACTACGCGCGCGTTGCGGTTGATGCAAGGAGCTCATGGCCGAATGGTCGCGCAAATTCCGCATGTTTTCAGCGACGCGGGGCGGCACGAGGAATTCCGAACTGCGCTTGAGCGCAGCGTTCGCGAACATTCTGCCACCAGCGAGATGCTTGTGTGGTTGTGCAATGAGCGGCACGAGTGGCACGAATTAATCACGCCGGAATTGCTGGCCGCGATTTTGGCCGCGGTCGATCGCGATCAATCCAAAACTGGCGCTCGCGGCAGCAAATTGCAGCGCTTGCTGATCGAAGATCGACAATTACTCGGCGATATTTTTTCCGGTAGCGACATCTCCATTGCCCGTGATGCGCTGCGGCGGCTTCAACTCACTCCATTGTTCGATGAGCTGACGAAGCGTTCGTTGCTCGCGCGCATCGTCAAACTTTATCCGGAACTGGAGAGCATGATCACGGGCGCGCAGCCGGAGGAAAAAGCGGTGCCTTTGATTGTCTCATGGAGCAGTCTGGAAAAGCGCAGAGCGGAACACGAAGAGCTCGTGAAGAAGAAAATCCCTGAGAATAGCAAGGAAATCGCGCTCGCGCGATCCTACGGTGACCTCAGCGAAAATTTTGAATTCAAGGCCGCCAAGCAAATGCAAGCCGTCCTCATGCGACGCAAGGCGGAACTCGAACAGGCGCTGGACAATGCGCGCGGCACCGCCTTTGAAAATCCCGACATCGCCCGCGTTTCTATTGGCACAATCGTTACCTTGCGTGACTCGGATTCGGGAACAGAGGAGACTTACACAATTCTCGGCGCGTGGGACGGCGATCCCGAGCGCAACATCATCTCGTATCAAACTGCCATTGGTCAGGCGTTGCTTGGCCACAAACCTGGCGAGGTTGTGACACTCAATACCGAGCACGGCGACGGCCGTTTCGCAATAATCTCAATCGAAGCCGCGCCGGTAGATACTGCTGTGCCTGATCTGTCCCTCACCGAAGTCGCCGCTCTGTAGGGGAAGCTGCACTGCTCGCGAATTCTTTCGGAGTCAGCTTCCCGTTAGCCGCTGCAACCCTGAATCCGCTTGCAATCGAAATTGCAGCCGCCGGATAATCGAGAAAATCCTATGAACAACAAAATCAATCATCTTGCCGTTTGGATCCTGATCGTGGTTTATTTCCTCATTGGCTGGGGCTGGTACGCCATCTTCGGCGAGACATGGTTGAATCTTCACGCCAAGACTGCGACCGACATCGAACGGACTCATAGTGTTTCCGCCTACGTGCTCGCGTTTGTCGCGTCGATCATTGTCAATTACGCGCTGGCGTGGTTGATCGCGCGGTGCAATGCGCAACGCGCAGTGTGCGGTTTCGGTGTCGCAATGATCTGCTGGTTCGCGTTTCTCTTTGTTGAATACGCGACCATTTGCGTGTTCTCGGCGTTCGAGACAAATCCGTGGCCTCTCGTTTGCATCGATATGGGCCGCCCATTCCTCGGCTTCGCCGTCAGCGGCCTCGTTCTTGGCGCCTGGCGCAAATCCGCATAAGCTGTAGCGGTCTATGACCGTCGCATTCTCGCATCGTAAGCCGTTTACGATGCGTCGGATTTTGTGAGTTCGAGATTGGGCGTTGGACGTTGAGTAGCCTGCCCCGAGAGTTTTTCGGGGTTGAACGTTTTCTTCGCTCTACTCCTTAGGCGGCTCAGGCATCGTCCGAAGCCCGACGCGAGCCAGATATTCATCGGCTTGCAATAAGTCGGTCCCGGCGCGCTCGATGATTTTGAGCAGATTATCCATCGACGAAACTTCCTCGAGTTGCTCCGTCAGGAACCACTGCAAGAAATTGATCGTGATATAATCGTTTTGCTTTCGCGCCAACCCCACCAGCCCGTTGATTTGCTGCGTGACGTGAATTTCCTGATCGAGCGAAAGCTTCACCGCGTCGCGCGCCGTCTTGAATTTCGATTTCGGTGCATCGATTGCCGGGATCACGACTCGGCCGCCGGCATCGACGACGTATTTGATGAAGCGCAGCGCATGACCTTTCTCTTCCTCGGCTTGCTGAAAAAAATGCTGCGACAACTGCGGCAGCGCCTCCGCCGCGAAATGCGCTGCGATCGCGTAATATTGAAGCTCCGCGCTGAACTCATAACCGATCTGCTCGTTGATAGCGTCGATGACTTTTTGGCTGGTAAGCATGTGAATCCTTTCGCTGTGGAGGGCGATCAAAACTGACTAGGTCGAAGATTGCGCTTTGAGCCAATCACGCAAGCGATTAAACGCGACGATGTGATTCGGATCCAATGGCAATCCCGATACAAATTGCATCGGCACCAGCGTGCTTGGCACCAAAAGCGGAATGACAGTGAGTTTCGTCGATGATGTTTTTGAAACGCGTCTAAGTACGTCAACGCGTTGCCGCAACCAGGCGCAGCGACGCATGTGCTTCGCAAGACGGTCCATTTCCTCTCCCCGGAATTCTCGAAGTTGTTCGCCTACCTCGCCGACAGTTCGCGCAAAGCGCAGCCGTTTGCATTCGACCGCATAAAAGATGCTTCCGCTCGTCGTCCAAGCTAGCGCGTCTAAATCCCCATAGCTTTCATCTGCGCCGAATTCAGTCATAGGGCGCGACGACAATGCTTGTAAGCCGCAGGCCTTGAACTCTTCCGCGACCGCGATTTCGAATTCGTCACCTCGCTGCCGCGTCACCTCACCAATCCACGACCGCATTTCTGCTGATCTAAAATCGTCTGCTGGAAGGCGACCAGTTAGCAATCGAGTAAGCAGGAGGCCAAATCCATCGTGAACCAAACCAGGAGCGAAAATAATGCTTCCTTTGCCGTCAATGTCGCGCACGAACGGTCTCATGATTAAAGACAGACGCCTCCTGTATCGCCAGGGGTACCAGTCTTTGGCAGAAAATCCGGCAGGCGTGCTGTCCCAGCGGTCGCGCGGCTGCAGAGTAAAATTGTTAATAAAAGCATCAATGGCGCGTTCGCACCGAAACACCGGCGCAAGGATTTGGCGAAAACGGTCGCCAGTTCTGGTCACTACAAGAACTTGTTCGGGCATCGCATCGTTGGCGAGCGCATGGTACGCGGCAAATAGCTCATCCGGAGTAAAACCAAACTCAGCTTGAAATGCCTCTACGAAACCGCTCGGGAAATCTGATGGAGACGGCTTCGGCATGTCGCGCGGGTCGTTGAAGTACTTCGGATATGCGCTCGCGCTCGCTGCGAACTGCTCGTTAAAATGCTCTTTAACGTAAGGTATCATCACCGTCTGCTGATATGATCGATCGACTGCAAACTCACCATTTGCGAAGATCGTGATTTCTGGCGGCGTTAGTGCGTATCGAATTGCGTCCGACGCATGTGCGCTTGAGATAAGGAGCTCGACGAGAGCTAGCAGTTCGTGGAAATCTGCTTCGGTAATTATCCGCCCGCCCGACTGCGGGGAGTTGCACGCTGCCATTTCGGCCAAAACCCGGGTCGTGAGTGCTGCTGCCGATCGATCGTTCTCGCGTTCGTTTGCCGCGCTCACCACGTCTTCGCGATCCTGATGTACTGCTAGGAGCGCACTCGCTGTTAGTCGCCACTGTTCTTTGTCCAGCTCAATGGCTTCCACGTTCCGTAGCGCACGTGAAACAACGGAGCTCCGGTCAAACTTAACTAGCCTTTCAAGGATACGGCTCCAGCTATCATCTACTACGGCATGTAAGAATTTGTTGCATGACGTTTGTCCATCGATTGTGGTCTGACTGGTTTTGAGTAGTCGGTGCGACAAGCCGATACTGACAAAGTTTGAATCGCCTTCAAAAACGAAATGTGGCTTGGGCGGATCTGACGCGGCCACGTTTTGTCGATAGTCCTGCGCCCACACGAGGTGGAAGAAGCGCGCTTCCGAATTCGTGACGACCTTTTCAACAAGTCGATCAAGTTCAGCGCTTCCGGAGTCACCGCGGACTAGCGCGTTTACACCGACGAAGACGGCTTTGACCAATTTTCTGTCCGCCACGTTAGCGGGAACGGCGAAATGTCTAAAGAAGCTAAGTGGAACAGTGATGCGAATACAATCTGCTCGACGGTTTACTGCTACCGTTAGTTCCCCTGCTGGGGATGGGAGATCGTCCAGTTTGTGGGATATCCAACTGTCGAGTTCGTGAAACTCAAGATAGATCTCAATTGGACCGTTGATTTCTTGCAGGAGCGGTTCTGCAAGTGGTGCAATGCGCTGGAGCCAGGCCAGTCCCGCATCCCAAACTCGATACTGGATATTCCTGGCCAACCGGGTTTGCTGACGCTGAGGTGAAGAAATCCACCACGCACGATGGTCGGTTTCGACGGCTCCTCGAAGTTGTCCGCGTAGCATGCCTGCTTCGTCGACGTAAGCACGCGAATCCAGCACCTCTTTAAAAAACGGATCGACATTCTCCCGGCGAACAGGAATCCACATGTCTGGATTCCTGCGTTCAATTGCGTGGAGATTGTATCGGGAGCGCAAATCACGCCGAACTTCGGCGAGAAAGTCTGTGTCAACGCCGATCATGGCGCCCTGCGCAGGAGCGTCACGCGGAATCAGACGTTCACCTTGCTGTCGGTAGAAACCGAGAAGGTTCAACTCACCATTAAATTCCATTATGCGCACCTTGCGCTTTTCAAGTTCATGTCGGCGATGATGGAGTTTCCAAATCTCGAGCAGACTGACGTGACGAACTCGCCCGATCGCCAAGAGATCCGGCAATCGAAAACCGGTTCCGTACCAGTCGTGCGGCAATTCCGGAAAGCCCCAAATAAAAGCTCGTCCGAGTCCACCAAGAACGCCAATGGTCAGGCCACCGGTATAATCTGGCCTCGTGGCAAGAATGTCGGCACACTTTTTGGTGTGATCGATTAGGGCACTGATGGCCGCATCGTCAATCTCGAGAATCCCAGACATGCCGGTCTTGAGGAATTCCAAGACGCTATCCTCGAAAAAAATCACATGAGCGAATTTTCCTTCATCGAAGCGTGCAATTTCCTGGGCCTTGGCGGGAGTACCTTCTGGCAGCTTCGGCAAAATCGAAGCGTCAACCGGGTCGCTATCCAGTGCCCGCATGCCTTGGTTGAAGAGTTGGTGATATTGCTGCGCCAGCAGGACGCCCTCGTATTTCGTTACAGCGTCCGCGCTAACTACTCTTTCCGCAATGTACTGGCGCAACGCGGGACTGACAGCGGTTGGCAAGGCGAAAACCACGCCGCCCTCAAACATAACTAACGGCCGGCGTTCCAAACTGGATTTTCCAAACGATCCATCGGCTACGGTTTGGGCGTGAATGAAAGGTTGCACCGTTTCGACTGGGACATGTAGCTGCTCTAAATCCGCGAATGAGAAGCGACACATTGCTGCGCGGTTCTCAAGCTCATGTTGCGGCGGTAGTGTTAGTGCCTCGTGCGCATCGCCGCTGCCCATGCCGTACCGCTCCAACGCACATCGCCCTGCTAGTGCATCACTGAGCTGTAAGAGGCCGAAACATGCGGCGAACGTTTCCTTTGCCCACTGCTCATTTTCAAATTGGCGAAGGGCGTCGAGTGCCTGTTGCAGCCAGAAATCGTTTGCCTCCCAAATGCCTTCGAAAATGCGACTGTTACCGATGTGGCTAACGACGTTTGAGATGAACACGTCTTCGACTGGATCTTCCATCCGCGCGGCCCAAGTTGGGCCGAGTTCTTTGTTCAACCAAAGCGAGAGCCGGTGAGCCGTGGGCTTGTTTGGCCCGTTTGCGTTTCGGTGGACGAGGTTTTGGAGAAGCTCGAGTCGCACTGTGTTCGCATGCAGGGAAGGAAATGTCAGCAACCCAGCGATAGCCGACAGGGTTGTGGTGCGGTCGAAGGCAGCGATTTGTTTTTGGAGCTTTGGATTCTCCGATTCGACCTCAGCAAAATTTGGTTGGTTAGCGCCAGCCATTACGGCCTGAAGGCGGAAAAATGCATCGCCCTTTCTAAAGTCATCAAGGATTTCTGTCGGCCCCATTATCCAATAAGAACAGCAATGCTCGCAGCTTCTCGCAAATTATTTTCTGCGCGAGTTCCGAAAAAATAAAAACCCCGCTGGTTTTCCCCAGCGGGGTTTTTACTCTGGCGACGTCCTACTGACTCGCGTGCTCCCGCACGCTCGCCCGCTGCCCCCGCGGGGTTTGACCATCTAGCCGACGGCCTCCCGGCGCGTCGTCTTCTCTGCTCGGGTAGGCGACGCCACAAAAGCGAAGAGCCCGATGAGATAAACTCACCGGGCTCTTTGTTCTGGCGACGTCCTACTCTCGCACAGCCTATCGCCGTACTACCATCGGGGCTGCAGCGTTTCACTGCCGTGTTCGGAATGGGAACGGGTGGGGCCACTGCGCTAGTGTCACCAGAGAAGAGAGTTGATGGTTGAGAGTTGATGGTTGATAGCCATCAACCGCCGGGTCACCGCTCATCTCTGGCGATTCGCATTTAGGATTTTCAAAAGAACAATCAGCTATCATCTATTCACTATCAGCTGTTTCGCTGGTTCTCTGATATCTACATACAGGACCCGCTTTCGCTAAAGCTCCGGCGTGGTAAAAGTGAAAGTAACAACTTAATCTGAGTTTTGTTTTAGGATCATTTCCCTTCTGTATGCCGTCGTCCGCTTGCGCGAACGACGGGTTAACAAAAAAGAAAATGATCAAGCCGAACGGGTTATTAGTACTCCTGAGCTGAACATGTTACCATGCTTACACCCGGAG
>Ga0193729_1000983_pt1 | contig 14804 bp, 10 predicted proteins | sample U1c2metaG_FD_143036 | JGI IMG/M metagenome (GOLD analysis project Ga0193729, IMG submission 143036) | Soil microbial communities from a riparian zone of the East river system, Colorado, United States - U1c2 | ecosystem: Environmental > Terrestrial > Soil > Riparian zone | place: USA: East River... | reverse complement strand
TAATCTATGACGCCCGCGTGGTGCGCCTGGTTACGGCAATTCTCAGCAATCCCGCCTGTCGGGCCAGCCAGAGAGTAAAACGGTTGAGTCGCAGCGTCAAACTCACCCGAAAGCGCAAAGCTTCAGGAAATACCGCAGCTACGGTCGCGCGGCGGCGCTGCTCCTTCGCCAGAGCGAATCCAAACGCCTGCCGCCAGCGGTCTGTAACAGACTCAAGATTCCCATGTAGCCATAACCAAAACAGAACAGCAGCAGGAACGCGATGGGACCCCACATGTGCATGCGGATCGCGTAGGCGATCGCGAACACAAAATAGAGGGCGAAGCTCAATTCCAGCAGCGGCAGCCAACCATGCTTTCGTTTGTACTTCTTGCGCTTCCAGGATTCATCATCAGTCTTTTCGACGCGATACTTGGGCGTGCGCACGAAATCTGATTTCACTCCCATTAAGGCTTCGAGCACGGCGCGCGCGTTTGAAAACGCCAGACCAATTCCCAGCCCCATCACCAGCGGCAGGTGCAACATGCGCGAACCGCGTTTTATGTTGAGATACCAAACTGCCGAGCCATAAAAAAGCACGACTGAAACTGTCGAGAAGAAGAGCAGCGGTACGTCCAACATCATCAATTGATGCAGACCCTGATTGTAGCGAACCAGCAGCAGAGGAAATTGCATGAAGCTGGCAACGATCATCAGCGGGTAACTGATGTTGCCAGTCAGCCGGAAAAACATTTCGAGCTTTACGCGTAACGGCAAGTCGGCGTACCAGATGCGCCGGTACAGCTTGAACCAAACTTGCAGCACGCCTTTGGCCCAGCGACGTTGCTGGGCTTTGAAGGCGTTGACCTCTACCGGGATTTCCGCGGGCGCTTCTTCATCAAGCAGGTAAACGAATCGCCAACCCATCAACTGTGCGCGGAAACTTAGATCGGTATCTTCAGTGAGTGTGTCGTGCTGCCAGCCGCCGCTCAACTCGATCGCTTCGCGCCGCCAGATGCCGGCCGTGCCGTTGAAATTGAAAAAATTGCCAGTGCGATTGCGCGTCGTCTGCTCGATCACAAAATGGCCGTCGAGCATGATGGTCTGCAAGCGCGTCAGCAAATTGTATGAGCCGTTGATGTGGGCCCAACGCATCTGCGCACAACCCACAATCGGATCGGTGAAGTGATGAACCAGCTTACGTAGAAAATCCGATTTCGGAACAAAGTCCGCATCGAAGATCGCAATCAATTCACCCTTCGCGGTCTTCATTCCGTTTTCCAGGGCGCCGGCTTTGAATCCGGTGCGGTCGTCGCGATGAATGTAATGAATGTCGAAGCCCTGTGCCGCATAATTCTCGACAGTTGCCCGGGCGATATTCACCGTCTCGTCGGTTGAATCATCGAGTACCTGGATCTCGAGGCGATCGCGCGGGTAATCGATCTCAGTGACCGCCTTAACCAGGCGCTCGACGACGTACATCTCGTTAAAGAGCGGAAGCTGTATGGTGATGTGCGGCAAAATGTCTTCCGCGAATGTATCTTTCGCCTTGGGTGGAAAACGCGAGTAGCGCCAGAATTCAATCACCTGCTTGACGCGATAGACGCCGTAGATCGCCAGCACCGTGAGAATGCCGAAGTAAATGATCAGCACAGTCCAATCGAAAGCATCGAATTGGTAAAGCGGACTGATGTTCGCCGCGGTCTTGTACATCGAGTCGCAGTAGCTCGGCATGTCGGTGCAGAGATACCCGTTCAGCGGCGGCGGGCAATACCAACCGTGGTCGAGGCACTGCTGGACCCAATCGACTGGCGCTGTGATTAGAGCTAACACGGATTTGTAAGATGAAACCTTCGCGGAAACTTCAGGCGTGGCATTCTAACGTAGTAAGCTACGCGGCTCAAAGAGGTCAGTACCATTTGCGTGAGCAAATGGATTAAGGCACTGCTCTAACTCGAGACTCTTGATCCATCCGCTCACGCGGATAGTACTCACTTCTTCCCACACCACCGCATTCATTCAGATTGAAACATGGAGCGTTCAACCTGACGCTGGGGGGCGGAGCGTAGTTTGCGGGAAAACAATCAATTTCCTAAGAAATTAGACCTCTTGGAGTGCGGAACAGGCATTGCAATCGCGCGAGCGGGTCTTCCCCTATGACTCGACCATGACCCGTACCCGAATCAGTCAAGTTTATCTTTGGATCATCACAACCGCCGGCGCCGCGGCTTTGCTGTTTTCATGCGCGCGCCTCTCGCGAGACCAGGTTGATATTCGTTTCCTGCTGCTCGCCCTCGCCACGATCCTGATTGGTCCCCGCCTCAGCATTCCGATCCCCAGGGTCAAAGCGCACATCTCGGTCTCAGACACTTTCATTTTCTTATCGCTGCTGTTGTTTGGCGGCGAGGTAGCGATCCTGCTGGCGACCGCTGAAGCCGTCTGTGCTTCAGCGCGGATTGGGCGACAGCCGCGCACGCATTTCTTTAATGGCGGTGTCATGGCCTGCGCCACGTTCATGACAGTTTGGACGTTGCGGCTGTTGTTCGGCGACACGCTCAAAGTCCACGATTTCTATTCTTCGAATTACCTGGTGCTGCTGTGCACGATGGCGGTGGTCCAATATTTAGTGAACTCGCTATTGGTAGCAGCGAACTCGGCGCTGAAAACTGATGAGGCAATTTGGCGATCCTGGAGCAAGAATTTTCTGTGGACGTCGATCACCTATTTTGCTGGTGCTTCGGCGGCCGGCCTCATCGCCCGCTTCATCGGTAACATCGGCTTCTTTGCGTTCAGCGCTACTATCCCGATCATTGCGATTGTTTACTTCACCTATTGGACCTACATGAAAAACGTCGAAGGTGCAGCCGCCCAGGCCGAGCAAGCGCGCCGTCACGTTGAGGAACTGAATCGGCACATTGCCGAGCAGGAACGCATCAGTAAGGCTTTGCGTGAAACGGAAGAGCACTTTCGCAACGCGTTTGATTACGCGGCGATTGGCATGGCGCTCGTGTCGCCACAGGGAACATGGCTCCGCGTGAATCGGTCGCTTTGTACGCTGCTTGGATACACAGAGCACGAAATGCTCGATTCGAACTTTCAAGCTGTTACGCACCCGGACGACATCCCTAATGATCTAGCCAACCTGTATAGATTACTGCAAAGCGAAACCCCTACCTGTCAGGTTGAAAAGCGTTACGTCCATCGCGACGGTGAAGTTGTGTGGGCCTTGAACAGCGTATCGCTCGTGCGCGACGTGGACGAAAAGGCAGCGCATTACATCTTTCAAATTCAGGACATCACTGAACGCAAACGCGCGGAAGCTGCTTTGCAGAGTCTGTCACTCATCGACGAGTTAACGGGACTCTACAACCGGCGCGGGTTCCTGGCCGTAACTGAGCAACACGTGGCGGCCATTCGACGAGACAAGAAAATCCCGATTGTGGTATACGCGGATCTTGACGGCTTGAAAGAGATCAACGATTCGTTTGGTCACCACGAAGGCGATCGCGCGTTGGCCGGTGCGGCTGAGATCCTGAAAGAGACATTTCGCAGTTCGGACATTTTGGCGCGGCTGGGCGGTGATGAATTTATTGTGCTGGCGGCCATCACTCAGGACGAAAGCGCCGAATTATTGACGAGCCGCTTGCAGGAACAATTCGGCATCAGCAATACGCTCAACGGCCGGCCTTATGATCTCTCGGTCAGCGTCGGCGTCGCGCATTTCGGCGATGACGATCGCTATTCGATCGAAGAGTTGATGGCCCAGGCCGATCGCGCGATGTACGAAGATAAGCGACGCAAACCTTCCCGCCAGAATTATCCCCGCCAGTTCAGCCGGCCGCTAATGGAAGCCGTTGCGTAATAGCGCAAATTGTTAATTTGCGACCTCGCGAGTCAACAACTTGCGCCCCTAACCCTTTGCGTTACAATCGTGCGCCTTGCACGACGCCTTTCAATCTTCAACCAACACCGTCAATGGATCTCGCTGGCGAACGCTGGCGTTACTCGCGATTGCCGAACTGCTCGGCATGTCCTTGTGGTTCAGCGGGTCCGCGGTCGTCCCCGCGTTAACCAGAGAATGGCGTCTCAGCGAAACCGCCGCTGGTTGGTTGACGCTATCCGTGCAAATCGGATTCGTCGTGGGCACGCTCTTGAGCGCACTGTTCAATCTTCCCGATATCATCAGTCCGCGACACCTGTTCACGCTCACGGCGATTTGTGGGGCGATTGTGAACGCCGCCTTTGGATGGTTTGCGCATAGCGCCTCAGTCGGAATCACTCTGCGGTTTTTAACCGGGATGTTTCTTGCCGGAGTCTATCCGCCGGCGATGAAAATTTTGGCGACCTGGTTTCGTCACGGCCGCGGACTGGCGCTCGGCGTTCTGGTTGGCGCGCTGACGCTCGGGAAGGCGACGCCGTATTTGATCAATGGCGTCGGCAGTTACAACTGGCGCACCAATGTCACGTTCGTTTCATTGCTCGCGGTCATGGGCGGTGTGGTAGTGCTTCTATTTGTAAGCGATGGGCCATTCGCGCTGCCTGCCGCCCGATTTGATCTCAGCCAGGCTGGAAAAGTTTTTCGCAATCGCGGCGTGCGACTCGCGAATCTCGGCTACCTCGGTCACATGTGGGAGCTGTACGCAATGTGGACGTGGATTCCGTTCATGATTCGCGCGAGCTTGTCCGCCCGCCACAGCAGTCCCGCTTTTGCCGAAGTCGGATCGTTTGTAGTGATTGGTTGTGGCGCGGTTGGCTGTGTCGTAGCGGGTCTAATCGCCGATCGAGTCGGCCGGACGATCGTCACCTCGGTGGCGATGGCGATTAGCGGCAGCTGTTGCCTGGTCATCGGATTTTTCTTCGGCGCCAATCCCATCGCTCTCTTGATCGTTGCGGCCATTTGGGGGGCAAGCGTTGTGGCGGACTCAGCACAATTCTCAGCGTGCGTGACTGAACTCGGCGATCCGCAATACATCGGCACGGCGTTGACGATTCAAACGTGTCTCGGATTTTTATTGACGACGATTTCGATCGAGTTGATTCCGCGCTTAGAGAAACTCGTCGGTTGGCGATACGCGTTCGTGATTCTGGCGCCGGGACCACTGTTTGGGGTGCTGTCGATGCTGAGATTGCGTGGCCTGCCGGAAGCAGAGAAGATTGCGCATGGACGGAAATGAAGTCAGCACCACCGGCGTAAGCAGGTGGGTTAAGGACTCATTTGCGAGATCGAGTTGTTTGATCCATCCGCCTGCGCAGATGGTACTGACTGGGCGCCGCAAGCTAACAGCTTGCGCTACATAGTTGCAGTCCTCTCGTTCTGAGCGTTTAATATGCGAAAGAAATGATCGGCGCGAAACTTGGGAATTACCGTATCCTCGAGAAGATTGGCGCCGGTGGTCAGGGAACAGTTTACAAAGCGACCGACACCAAGCTGGGTCGCGCTGTCGTCATTAAGGTCCTACCGCCGGAACTAACTGTTAAAGAAGCCAACCTCAAACGTTTTGAGCGCGAAGCCCGTCTGGCTTCGGCGTTAGACCATCCGAATATCTGCACGATTTTCGATCTCAACGACATCGAAGGCGTTCACTTCATCGCGATGCAATACGTTGAAGGCAAGAACGTTCGCGAACTTGTCAATGGGCGTCCGCTCGATCTGCGCAGCGCGCTGTCGATTACTATTCAAGTCGCCGACGCGCTCTCTGCGGCGCACGAACGCGGCATCATTCATCGCGATATCAAAGCCGGCAATGTGATGGTCAACCCGGTCGGGCAAGTGAAGATTCTAGATTTTGGTTTGGCAAAGCTGGTGGACGACAGTGCGAGCCCGGGCGGCATTCACCACACTGATCTGACTGAAGTTGGCATTCCCTACGGCACGGCGACTTACGCTGCTCCTGAACAAGCGCGGGGCGAACGCGTCGACGCGCGCGCCGACATTTTTTCGACCGGCGTGCTGCTCTACGAAATGTTGACTGGCACCTGGCCGTTCCAGGGAAAGACCAGCGTCGACGTGCGGCATGCGGTCTTGCATGAAGATCCGCAACCACTAAGCGCAGCGCGACCCGGCGGCGCGCCCTGGCAACTGCAAGCGATTCTCGATCGCGCGATGGCTAAGGAACCAAAGCACCGCTATCAAAAAGTCGGCGAGATGCGCGATGACTTGCGGGCGGTGTTGCGCGAAGTTGAAGCCGGTGGTGCGCAAACCTTCGAGGCCATTACGCCTATCGCGCCGAGGCACATGGCGGGCACCGGCCGCATGGGCCGCGCGATGCGCTGGTTGCGCGGCATCACGGGCGAACGTAGCTCTCAACAAAGGGTTTCGACGTCCGAACAATCATCTGCCCACGAAACACCGGTCACCAGCGTCAGCGATCACGAGCGCAAGAGCATCGCGATCCTTCCTTTCAAAAACGTCAGCAACGATCCGGAATCAAGTTTTTACGAATTCTCTCTGGCGGATGCGGTGATCACGGAACTCGCGCGCGTACGCTCGCTCATCGTGCGGCCGTCTTCGGAAATCGCCAAGTACCAGGGCGTGCAAGTAGATCCGCGCCAGGCAGGCCGCGACATGAGCGTCTCTGCCGTGCTGTCCGCGGGTTTTCTACGCGGCGGCAATCGGATTCGCGTGACGGCCCAACTGGTCGACGTCGCTTCCGGCGATTTGCTTTGGAGCGATCGCATCGATGCGGACGCAACGGACATCATCAGCGTTCAGGACACGATCACGCAGGAGATCTGCGAGGGCTTGCGGCTCGAGTTGTCCTCGGACGAAAAAGATCGTCTGGTCCAACAAGCGACTGCGAATGCCGAAGCCTACGAAGAGTATCTGCGCGGGCGCGATGCGCTGGGCCGCTACGTCTATCACACCGTCGCGCGCGTCGACATCGATCAGGCCATCGAACATTTCGAGCGCGCCGCTTATCTCGATCCGTCATTTGCGTTGACCCACAGCGCGCTGGGCTCTGCTTACGCCAGTCGCGTCATGAAAGGCTTTGGCGAGCCGGAAGATCACACACTTGCCCGAGAGGCTTTTGATAAAGCGCTCACGCTCGATCCGCATTTGATTGAACCGCGGATGAACATGATCTTCATTTATCTATCCAGCGGCGAGAAAGCGAAAGCACGCGCGGCGGCAGACGAGTTGAAGCGCGAAGCGCCGAACGATGCGAGCATACATTTCATTCGCGGTATCGTGGCGCGTTTGGATGGTGATTACGACAAGGCCATGCGCAGCCTCGATCGAATGCTGCGTTTGAATCCCGCTGAGCGCGTGGTCGTCGCCTATAATCGCGCGCGGCTCCTGACCTACCAGGGTCGCTATGACGAGGCGCTGGCCGAACTCGATCAGGGCGCTGCCGTCGAAGCCGATCATCCGCTGATCAAAACTTTTCGCGCGCGCGCGCTTTACTATCGCGGCGACGTGGTCAAGGCGGCCGAGATTCTCGAGCAGGTGCTCGAGAATCAGCCGCAGCTCGACGGCATTCGGCCAATCTATGCGACGTTCCTCAGCGCGCTCGGCTTTAATGAAGAAGCGCGCGCGCAGCTCACCGATGAAGTAAAGAAAACTGCTGACACGGATCACGACGTCGCGTACTGGCTGGCATCGGCCTACGCGATGGAAGGCGAGCGCGATGAAGCCTTGAAGTGGCTGCGCCGCGCGATTGAGTTAGGAAATGAAAATCGGCCGTGGTTCGAGACTGATAAGAATTGGGATTCGCTAAGAGACGATCCGGAATATCAAATGATTATTGGATCGATCAGTACGCCGGTGACGGAAGTAGAGGAATAAAGTATGGAGGTTCTCCTTCAGCCGGCGCCGCCTTCAGCCAGCGCCGCCCAAAGGCGGGTCTCCCAGCTATTCGTACCTCAGACACTCAATCGGATCGAGTCGCGAGGCTTTGCGCGCTGGCCAGACGCCGAAAATCAGGCCTATCGCCACGCTGAGCGTCAGTCCCGAGATCACGGCCCACAAAGGAATTGAGGAAGGCAGGCTCGGGATCAGGAGCCCGATGAGTTTGCTAATGCCAACCGCCGCCAGCACGCCAATCACGCCGCCCAGAAAAGTCAGCGTCATCGCTTCAAATAAGAACTGACCGGTAATATCTCGCCGGCGGGCGCCCAGGGCTTTGCGAACCCCAATCTCGGCCGTGCGTTCAGTGACGCTTACCAACATGATGTTCATCACTCCGATTCCGCCCACCATCAGGCCCACTGATGAGATCGCGATCGCGATGATGCCGATCATCCCGAAGATGCTGTCGAACTGGGTGATGAAAGCGTCTGCTGTCTTTAAGTCGAAATTGTTCGGCTCTGAGAACTTCACATTCCGGCGCGTGCGCAGAATCTCCTCAGCTTGATTGAGGGCCTCCGGCAATTGTCCTGACTTGGCACGCATAACAATGATCAGAAATCTTCGCCCGGGAGCGACCTGCAGGCCCGTGCGAAAGGGAACGAAGACGGCGTTGTCCTCCTCGTTCTCGCCGAAGACGGTCGTCTGACGCTTTGCCAACACGCCGATGATCTCCCAGACGTAGCCCCCCATGCTCACGTGTGTTCCCACGATGCCCGATTCCTGATCGGGAAACAGGGCCTGTGCGGCATTAACGCCAATGACCATCACATTGCGGCGGTTGAGATCGTCCTGCTCAGAGATAAAGCGACCCTCTTTCAACGACGCATTATGTATGTCTGCGTGATTAGCGGTGACTCCCTGCGTGTTGCCTCGCCGGTAAGTCCGGCCATTGATCTTGATGGTGTCGTCAAAGCCACAGCCACCACAGCCAATGTTTGTCGACTCGAGCGCGACCGCATCCACTGCCGATGCCTGCTGGGCGATGGCATCGCCGTCCTCCGGAGTCAGGGGCTTACGCGCGCGCTCTGCCTGATCGCGCTCGCCCACCTGAGGACCCGTTGTCAGATGGAAAGCATAGATATTGTTGGTGCCGTACTCCTCGACCATGTGGACGATGTTGGCCCGGAGACCGGTCAGAATCGAGGCGACTACAATTGAGACAATCACGCCGATGACTATGCCGAGCACCGTCAGCGCGCTGCGAAACTTGTGAGCCCGGACGCTGTCGAGCGCCATCAGAAGTGTTTCGCGCGGAATAATACTGGGCAATCTGAGTTTCATTTTCTTGCTCCCTCTCCCTTTGGGAGAGGGAATCTCTTAAGTCGTCCTGGTCAACGCAATGATCGGATCAAGCCGCGAGGCTTTGAACGCGGGATAGATGCCCGCAATCATGCCCACTGCGGTCGAGACGCCAATCGCGAGCAGGATGTAGCCCACCGTGATCGTCATCGTGATCGGCGTGAGCACCGTAACCACCCAGGAAATACCCGCAGCCGCGACGAGACCCAGCACGCCGCCGAGCGCGCAGAGCATTGACGACTCGATCAGAAATTGCAGCAGCACCTGTTTGCGGCGCGCGCCCAGCGCCTTGCGCAGACCTATCTCGAAAGTGCGCTCGGTCACAGAAACCAGCATGATGTTCATCACCACGATGCCGCCGACGACAAGTGCGATCATAGTGATCGGCGTGACCACCAAAGCGATTGCGCCGGTGAATTGGTCGATCTGGTTACTCAGCGTTTCGGTGTTGACCAGGCCAAAGTCATCCTCCTCGCTGCCGATTAGCTCGTGGTAATTGCGCAGCGCAACGCGGGCGTCCTCGATGGTAGCCGCGAAGTTTTGGCGTTGCTGCCCTTTCCCGTGGATTTGCAAATCGAGGTTGCGTCCATAAATGCGCTGAAAGGTCGTCAGCGGAATGTAAACGTGTTTGTCGATCAAATCACCAAAGATAGGACCACGCCTCTCTTCAACGCCGATGACGCGCATCGGTAGACCCATCACCTTGAACTCTTTGCCGATAGGGTCAACGTCCGGATAAAACTTGTCCTTGATATCCGCGCCGAGCACCACCACCAGCTTACCGTGCGAGACTTCTTCGGCCTGGATAAAGCGGCCATCCGACATCGTCTTGTCTTCGATCTCAGCCATGTTCGAAGTTACCCCGAAGATGACGCCGCCAAAGAAAGTCTTGCCGTCCTGCTCGAACTTTGTTCCTTGCCCAGCCTCTGCCCCGACAGCCGAGCAGGTCTCGCAGTATCGTTGCAGCCACTCCATGTCCTCCCATTTCAATTTCTTGTTGCGGTGGTTCATGCGCTCTAATTCTTCCTCTGACAACTGCCCCTGGCTGGCGATGCGCGCGATCATAAAGTGATTCGTGCCGAGCACCTTCGAAACTTTTTCGACGACGTAGGTGTTGAGTCCGGAGATCGTAGCGCCGACCACAACTACCGAGGCCACTCCGATGATGATTCCAATGAGAGTTAGAAACGCGCGGAGTTTATGCGCCAGAATCGATTGCAGGGCGATCCGGGCAGACTCGGAATAGACTGAAAAGAGATAAGCCATGATGGAACAGTCCGAGATTCAGTACGACCGGCCACAGACAAAAGTTTGGACAAGATCGAGCAGGTAAAGTTCCAAGTGGAAGACGTTTGAGCTGGGTGATTTATTAACGGGATAAAGTCAGTACCTTCAGCGTGAGCGGATTTAGACGGGAGCGCAAGCGTCCTCGCTTGCATGAGCTTGTTACGAGAGGCTGCAACCGGGACGGTTGCGCTCCAGTCGGTTCGACCCAACCCGCTTACGCGTCCAGTACTGACTCGTATCCATTCGGATGGGCCTGCAACCAATCCCACGCCGTCTGAATGATCAACTTCAAATCCTGGAATTTGGGGGACCACCCAAGTTCGCGTTTGATCTTCTCAGAGCTGGCGATTAGCACCGCCGGATCGCCAGCCCGACGTGGCACGACGCGCGTCGCAATTTCTCGACCTGTGACTTGCTGCGCCGTATCTATCACTTCTTTCACAGTATAGCCGTCACCGCCGCACCCGAGGTTGTAGATCGCACTCCGTTCATTAAGGATGTCGAGGGCGAGAATGTGCGCCCGAGCCAGATCGATTACGTGAATGTAATCGCGGACACACGTGCCGTCGCGTGTCGGGTAATCGTCGCCGAAGATTTGCACATCGGCACGCGTTCCGTTGGCTGCCTGCAGCACGAGTGGAATCAAGTGCGTTTCAGGATCGTGTTGTTCGCCGAACTGTCTGCTCGCGCCGGCTGCGTTGAAGTAACGCAGGCTGGCGTAACGCAAGTTGTAAGCGTTCTCGTACCAGTTCAGCGCGCGCTCGAACGCGAGTTTGGATTCGCCGTAAGGATTCGTCGGGCTAGTCGGATTCGTTTCTTCAATCGGCTGCTTCTCCGGTTCACCATAGGTTGCGGCCGTTGAAGAGAACACCAGCTTAAGCACCCCACACTCGCGCATCGCATCGATCAACTTCAATCCGGCGACGACGTTGTTCTCATAATATTTCGCGGGTTGCTCGACTGATTCACCAACAAGCGAATACGCAGCCATGTGAATCACGGCTTCGATCTGATTTTCTTTCAGCGCGCGTCGCAGCGCTTCGCTGTCCATCAGGTCCGCCTGTACAAATTTCGCGCGCTGATCGACGGCGGTGCTGTGACCCTTGACGAGGTTGTCGAACACGACCACTTCGTGGCCGCCGTTCAAAAGCTCTTCATTAACGACACTGCCGATGTAGCCCGCGCCGCCGGTGACCAGAATCTTCATCTAGTGAACGAATCCTTTCCTGACCAGCCAGTCATGCACGACATTTTTCTTGTCGCGCTTGGCGCCATCAACTTCGTAATTTAATTTGCGCATTTCGTCGGTTGAGATCGCGCCGGCTAGTTTTGAGATCAAGGACATCAGCGATCCAGGTTTTAGGTTTTGAGTTTCCTCAAGACCAGCCGGCGCCCAATCCTTCACGTCTCGGCGGATCATGAAGACCGCTTCGTACGGCGGAAAATATTGCCGATCATCTTCCAGTTGGACCAGATCCAGCGCCGCAATTCTTCCATCCGTCGAGTTTCCCGCAATCATATCAACCTGGTGCGACGCGAGCGCCGTGTATGTTAAATCAAGCGACATGTCGCTCACTCCAGCAAATCGCAAACCGTAGGTCCGTGAGAACCCCGGATAACCGTCCTGACGGCTGATAAAATCATGGCCGAACCCCGCGTGCCAACCCGGCGCCTGCTTCGCGGCGTCTGAGATCGTTTTCAAATTCAATCGGCGGGCATCTTCACCGCGGACGAGAATCGCAAACGTATTATCAAAACCGAGCGGCGGACTAACGTCTAAGTTGAACTGTTCGGAGTATTCGCTCTTGACTTGATCGTAAACCGCTTTCGGATCGGTGATCGGTTGATGATGAAGAATCGCCGTGAACGCTGTGCCCGTGTACTCAGGATAGAGATCGATCTGACCACCGATTAATGCGCTGTGCGCGAGATTGCCGCCGAGATCAAACTTACGATCGACTTCGACATTCTGAGCTTCCAACATCTGGGCAACGAGCTCAGCCAGCAGGATCGATTCGGTGAAGTCTTTTGAGCCAACAGTAATGTGTCCGCGATTCGCCGGCGCCGTCGAGCGAGCGCGGAGACCACGCCAACTGACAAAACCGATCGTCATCACCACCAGGACTGCGATCACCCAAACAGCAATGCGCATCGATCGCTTGCCGGCGCGCCGGGCCGATGAATCGAACCGCTTTTCGATCACGCCGATACCAAAATCAGCAATCAAAGCCATCAGCGCCGAAGGCACCGCGCCGGCCAGCAGCAAGCGATTGTCGTTCAAACGCAAGCCGCGAAAAATATATTCACCTAAACCTCCGGCGCCGACTTCGGCGGCGATAATTGCCACGCCGATCGTGATGACAACTGCGACGCGCACGCCGGTGAGGATGACGCTCATCGCCAGCGGCAGTTCGACTTGAAACAAAACCTGACGGTCGGTCATGCCCATGGCCACCGCGGCTTCGCGCACCGATTTGTCGATGCCGAGAATCCCCGTGACCGTGTTGCGAATAATCGGCAGCAGCGCGTAGAAGACCAACGCGACAATCGCCGTGCGTGGGCCAATGCCGCCAATGAAAGGCAGCGGGATCAGAAAACCAAACAGGGCAAGGCTGGGAATTGTCTGCATCACGTTGGCGATTGCCAGCACCGGCGCACGCAGGCGCTTGCGTCGCGTGATCAAAATACCGACAGGCAACGCAATCGCCACTGCGATCGCTATTGAGATGAAGACCAGCCAGACGTGCTGCCCGATATGCGACAGAATGTCGGACCAGTTGGCTTTCAGGAATTCGATCATGAAATGTGTCAGAACCGCCTGCGGTAGCGGGCGGCTAATCTCGGATTACCAAATTGCGTTATCAAAATAAGATCAACCGCCCGCTATCGCAGGCGGTTCTGCCAGTGTTTCCAAATAAGCTCGCGCTAATTCATTCTCAGACTTCACAAATCCTTTCGGCTCTTCCAGCAAAACGATTTGTCCTTTATCCATCAGCGCGATCCGCGATCCCAGCTGCAATGCTTCGCGCACATCGTGCGTGACGAAGATGACAGTTTTCTTCAGACGCGATTTCAACTCGGCAAATTCCTTTTGCAGCGAAGCGCGCGTCAAGGGATCGAGCGCGCCGAATGGTTCGTCCATTAATAAGAGTGGCGGGTCGGCCGCGAGCGCACGCGCCACACCGACGCGTTGCTTTTGTCCACCCGACAGCTCGCGCGGATACCGATCGACGAATTGCTTTGGTTCGAGACCAACGAGCGACAGTAATTCGCTTACTCGATTGGCAATGCGATCGTCGTCCCAATTTTCCAGGCTCGGCACCAGCGATACATTTTCCGCGACCGTGAAGTGCGGAAACAAACCTGCTTCCTGGATGACATAGCCGGTCCGACGTCGCAGGCGAATCACGTCCCATTCTGTGGTTGCTTTACCTTCGACCAGAATTTCGCCGGCAGTCGGTGTCAACAATCGATTGACCAGACGCAGCGTGGTGGTCTTTCCGCATCCAGACTCGCCGAGCAGCACGAGCGTCTCGCCTTGCGTCACTTGCAGACTTAATCGATCGATGATGGGACGACCGCCGTTGACGGCGTAACTGACATCGCGGAATTCTACGAGCGGATCGGGATCAAGGTGGTCGATTGGGCTCATTAAGGTAAACGTGTCATTTCGAATTTGAGCGTGGTAAGCTTACGTCATGCTTGTCACAACCGGAAAGGTCAAGGGTGGCGCGATCGAGTTTGAAGCAGACAGTTTGCCAGATGGCGCAACCGTGACGATTCTGGCAACCGAAGATGGCGAGTCTTTCGAACTCAATTCTGCACAAGAGGAAGTGCTTCTCACCGCAATTGCCGAAGCTGATCGAGGTGAACTCGTGAGCGCGTCGGAAGTGCTTCAACAGATTCGGAAATCTTGAGCGATCAGCTCCCGGTTCGCATAGTTAGTAGCGCGGCGCGCGCAATCACAGCCGCAGCGGAGTGGTGGTCTGCCAATCGACCTAAGGCGCCCGCCGCATTCGTCGACGAATTGTAACGCGCGCTCCAACTCATTGCCTCACAACCATCCGTCGGCGCGCGTGCCCTGAATGTGAACCTTGCTGGTGTGCGGCGAATTCATCTCGCGCGCGTCCATTATCATTTGTATTATCGAGTTACCGCTTCACCCAGGACCGTCGAAGTGCTTGCGATTTGGCATACCAGTCGCGGCTCCGGCCCACCAATTTAGCCTGCCAGCCATTTCGCCAGGCATGTCTTAGAATGGTAAAGTTCTTCACCTGAATGCTTCCAAAGACGAGAGTCTGAATGAGCCAAATCGATCACATCCACGCCCGTGAGATTCTGGATTCGCGTGGCAACCCAACTGTTGAAGCCGACGTGATTTTAGTTAGCG
>Ga0193729_1000982_pt1 | contig 14810 bp, 11 predicted proteins | sample U1c2metaG_FD_143036 | JGI IMG/M metagenome (GOLD analysis project Ga0193729, IMG submission 143036) | Soil microbial communities from a riparian zone of the East river system, Colorado, United States - U1c2 | ecosystem: Environmental > Terrestrial > Soil > Riparian zone | place: USA: East River... | reverse complement strand
TTCTGCGTACGAGTCGTTGACGATGCGTGCGATTTCCGGTTGACGTTCAGCATCCGTGAAGAAGACATTGGGCGTTGAGAGCGAGACCACCTCAACATCGATCCCGACGCGGTCCATGTCTTCGAGACGCCTGGCAACATCAGTCATCGCCGGCGTCACGCCAAAAAAACGCGCGCCGCGATACGTGATGATCGTTTGGCCCGAGGGACTCTTGTCGAACGAGAACTCGGAAGGCAGTTCGCGAATCTTTTCGAAGTAGATCGGCGGATAGTAATGGGTGTGTAGATCGAATTTGCGAGACACGTGTGTGATGTTATTAGTCAAGTGACTGGCGAATTATCTTCTATTAAATCAAAAAGCCGATACTCCAGCGCAATGCAGCAGGCGCGTAGCTATTTCTTAAAATCATATGTCAGGACGCCCGGCGTTCGAATGGGGACACCCGATAAAGTTGTCGCACTGAAACGCGCTTTATACGCTGCGCTCTCGGCCGACTGCCACAAGAGGGGATTTCCGCTTACCGCGCAGGCGTTAAGCACTGAGCCCTTTTCATCGATTAGAAGCTGAACGGTTACCTTGCTTGAAACACCGGAATAATTTGGCTTTGGCGAGGAGAGAGATCTACCGAACTTAAGACCGCTCGCATCTGCGCTGGCACTCGAACGGCTTGCGCTGTTCGACTGTTGCGGAAACTGCTTGTCGCTATTAAGTTGGCTGGCAGCTTCTATTTGTTCAGCATCCTTTTCTCGATTTGTCTTGCGCAGGATACAAGAGTAGCGAAATACCGTGACCACGGTATTGACGTCGCCAGCCTTTAGTAGTTTCTTTCTTATTGTCAAAGCGCGTTCGTAAAACATACCCGCCTTCTGAAAGTCACCTGTCATTTGATAAAAATCGCCGAGGTTAAAAGTAGATTGGGAGGTCTCTAGTGAATCTGCGCCGGTCGATTTTTCTCGGATCCTGAGAGACCTCTGCAGTAGTGGTTCAGAATCCGTGGTTTGACCTTTGATTAAATAGATCTTCGACAGGTTATCTAAAAGCATCGCAATAAACGGATGGTCCGGACCAACTGATCTCTCAGCGCTCGCGCGGGCTTGAATGAGCAATGGTAGTGCCTCATCGTACTTATCTTTTTCGTATAGCTTCATTGCCAGGTCGTTCAAACGCATAGCCTCGGTAAGATCTGATTGCGATGGGCGCAGGCGTGCAGATGCGGGGGTTACCCCCACGAACGCTATACTCATAAGGGCGAACAATAAAACCGCACTTACTCTAATCATAGTCCCAACCGGAAAGGCCCAGATCGCCAGTGACTTCTTCCAGCGGGACTGTCGGAGCATCGTGCTCTTCACCTTTAGCGGTTCTAAGCGAATTAAGATCGTCAACGTCGGCCACTGCCTCCGGAATCGCGGCAAACTCGTCGTCAGGCAAAATCACCAACTGTTTTCTCAACCTTCCTTGGTTACACTAAGGGTAAATCGCTCAATTCATAATCGTCAAACCCGACAAGCCTCGCATGCTAAACGGCTGATTGGACGGGTTCTTTACGCCCAGCGCCGTCTGCACCAAATCGATCTCCATGAGGACGCGCATCTCAGGCCGGCCAATCTGATCGGCCAGCGTACGCGCCCGATCGAAATCATTTCGCCCCAGTCCCGCCAGTAATTGATCAAGCATTCCGACCATGTTCCCGAGGTTGTTTACGCCCGGCATGATCCACTCACCGTCTTTCAAGTAATGAAAATCGATTCCATCGAGCACTACCGCGGCCGCAACCAATTCATTCAACCTGACGACGACCGGTTGCAGGATCCCAAAAGCCTGATCTGTATCCAGACGTATGTAAGCCTGGGCGAGGCGCAACTGTGCCGTCAATTCGGCGGCCGATTGCGGAGTTGACGCCAGCACCGCTTTCGCTTCGTTCAATAAATCCAATGCAGCTTTCTTGTCCCCGCCCGCGTTCACGATCGTGTTGGCGGTTTGTAAAAGGATATCGAGCTTGCGATTGACCGTGTTTGCCTTCTCGGCCAGGCGATGCGCTTCGACAACTTTATTGTCGCCTTCGGCAGCCCGGGCCGCTTGATTGTCGATTTGGTCGGTCACCTGTCGTCGCTGAACCGGATCGGGAATCTTGTCGGCGATCTCTTTCGCGCGCGCGGTATCGCCACTGGTGACAGCTTTCCAGGCCGCATTCTGATAAAGCATATTTTGGAATTCAGGTGGGTACTTCGACGCCAGCGCCAACATGTCGTCGACAGTGCCCTTCTCGCTGATCCGGCGCATCTCCTGGTACATTTTTGCGGAAGGATCGAGCGTGTGTTCGACGCCCTGTGACCACTCACGCAACTCGGCCGCTCGGGCCGGCGCGTACTTATCAACCAGCGGCATGATTCTTTCAATCTGGTAGTACATATTCTGCGCGACGTTCATGCCCTGGGCCGTCTGTCGATTGCTGGTGACGATGTAGTTGAGCATGGACGTCAACAGATCACGATACGTGTCTTCGTCGGCTTTCGGCGGCTCAAACGAGACCAGCAGATTCCACGCGTTATTCGCAAGTTCTGAGTTGCGAGTGACATTGTCATCCTTAATTCGCGCCACGATCTCCTTATACAAAGTTTGCGCAGCGGTCGCGTCCTTCTGATAAAGCGTGGGCAGAAACGCAATCACGTTCCACGAGACACCCCGCGAGAGACTTGCGCGCGCCAGCTTCAGCGCAGCCGCCGGATCTCTTGCAGCGATCACGTTCGCCAGCATCATTTCCAGATTTGCTTCATTGTTGGCGGTCCAGTTTCCGCCATAGCGCGAACGATTGTCACCCTGCATCCGCGTTAGCTGCAGAGCACTGATCGCCAGGTCCGCATCGTGGGGCGCGATCCGCAGGACCAGTTCCTGCCGCGATAAGAGGATGCGTTGCATCTCGTTATAGACCTCCGGATCGCCGTAATCCAATTCCGAAATCTGACTCGCCAGCTGCGTCACCGCGGCAGTGAAGAGTGTGCGGGCGCGCTTCTCGTCCCGGACCCACAACAGATCGGCAACTTCTGATTCAGCTCGTATGCGATTCGCTGAGGCATGAAGATTTACTACCTGCTCAGACAGCGTCTGAACCAGATCGAGCGCTTTCTTTTCCGTTTCCGGATCGACTTTTGGCGGCGGGGGCGCGCTGTCAGCGGGCTGGGGAAACTGCGTAATGATCGGTCCTTGCATTACCTGGCCGTGGCAAATGCCGCATCCGAAGAAGACGATTAGGGTTAAGAGGAGTACGCTTGGGCGGAGCATGTTTAGCTTCCTTTCGGTTTTGTAGCGCAAACTGTTAGTTTGCGCGCAAGCTGACAGCTTGCGTCACGATCAGAGGTGCGACTGATTATACCCTGCTGGTTCGGCGTCGGTGCTTTGAAGCACAGATAGCAGCGCACGTTTCCTGCCTTAAGCAAAAAACGCCGCTGAATCTTGATTACTTTGACGCCGCGCTTTGAGTATTGTTCCGTAAATTACTAGACTTAATTCGATGACTGACCCCCAAACAAGAGCGATCCTGGACAAGACTCTCGACGGCCAGCGTATGAGCGTCGAAGAATGTACCACGCTGCTCCGGTCTTACGACATCGCGGCCATCGGAGCTGCCGCAGATGAGGTTCGTCAGCGTCGTCATCCCGATAACATTGTCACCTACATAATCGATCGCAACATCAACTACACGAACGTCTGTAATGTCGTCTGTACGTTCTGCGCATTCTATCGCCGGCCCGGCGCGCCCGACACTTACGTGCGCACGATGGATGAGATCTGCGAAAAGATCGACGAGACAATCGCGCTTGGCGGCACTGGTGTGTTGATGCAGGGCGGATTGCATCCGGATTTTGGCGTCGAATGGTACGAAAATCTTCTGCGCACGCTGAGCGCAAAGTATCCTGGCTTTCAACTGCATTGCTTCTCGCCGCCTGAGATTCACAACCTTCATCTGATCTCCGGGCTTGATTACGAAACGATCATGCAGCGCCTGAAAGATGCGGGACTCTATAGTCTGCCGGGCGGCGGCGCGGAAATTCTCGACGACGAAGTTCGTAAGCGCGTGGCGACTAAATGCACTACCCAGGAATGGCTTGATGTGATGCGGGCCGTGCACAAGGTCGGTTTGCGATCATCGGCGACGATGATGTTCGGTATCGGCGACCGAATCGAGCATCGCGTGAATCACTTGCGGCGCATCCGCGATTTGCAGGATGAGACGGGCGGTTTCTTTGCCTTCATTCCGTGGACTTTTCAGAGAGAAAACACGGCGCTCGGCCGCAAGATCAAAACAGAGCCGACAGGAATCGATTACCTGAAGATGCTCGCTGTCTCAGTTCTTTTCCTCGATAATATCGAGAACTTCCAATCATCATGGCTGACGCAGGGATTGAGATTGGGACAAGTGGCGTTGCGCTTTGGTGCGAACGACATGGGCTCGATCATGATCGAAGAGAATGTGGTGTCAGCCGCGGGAGCCCACAACCGTTCGGATGAAGAGACTCTGCGTTATCTGATTAGTGAGGCGGGATTCATTCCGCAGCAGCGGGACATTCTTTACCGGCACGTCACTCGCGATCGCGAATCACAAGAAGCAGCTCCGGAAGCCGCAATTGCTTAGGCTGACTTCGACTTCCGTGGCTTTCCAAAATCCGCGAGTCGTCTTAAACGATCTGGTTGCTCTTCCTGGTCGCGAGTCTCAACCAAAACTGGCTCCAGCTTGGCGGCAGTCGCCAGCAAGCCCGTCCCTTCGGCTGTTGGTTTCACTTTAGCCAGCAACACGCGCGCGATTCTTTTCGGCATCAGCAGCGGCGCGATGGTCGCCGCCGATTCGGCAAGTTGCACAATGTCGCCGCCGCCGCGCCAGTGTTCGCGCACGATGATGTCATCGGTGCGATCGATCAGGCGCAGCAAGGTAAGTGAGATCAGAAACAGATCGTCAATCTGTCCGACGAAGGGAATCATGTCGGGAATAAAATCAAACGGAATGATCGCGTAGATGACCGCCGCCGCGAATAACGCGCGTTCGGTTCGCGGCACGCGTTTGTCGATCATCAGCTTGCCGCACAGAATCACCATGTTCGGCAGGAACATGAGCAGATTCTTCATTCGACTCTTGAGTTCGCGCTTTCGCATTTGCTCACGAGTCTAGCCGACGAGGTTGAGCTGAGCAAGCTTTCCGGCCGCGACGTCTCATGATAGATTTGCCTCGATCTAGTTCCTTTGTAAATTATTAATCGTATCGCGGACACCGAATGGCTATTCTTGATCAAATTCGCCAACGCGCTGCTTCGAACCAGCAACACATCGTCCTGCCAGAGGGCGAAGACCCGCGCACTGTCATCGCGGCGAGTCTGGCTGTGCGACAGCGGCTCGCGCGAATAACGATTTTAGGATCTGAAGAAAAGATTCGGGACGCCGCAAGACAGGCTGGTGTCGATCTCGGCGGCGTCGAATTAATCGATCACGTTCGCGCTGGCGACTTTGACAAGATGGTGTCGTTGCTTTACGAAGCCCGCCGCGCCAAGGGGATGACCCTCGACGAAGCGCGCACGGCGTTGCGCGATCCGTTGTATTACGGGAACCTGATGGTGCGCGATGGCCGCGCCGATGGATCGGTGGCCGGCGCCACTAACACCACTTCGCATACGGTGCGTGCGGCGTTGCATTGCATCGGCGTGCGGCCCGGGTTCAAGTTGGTATCCAGTTTCTTCCTGATGGCCTTGCGCGATCAATCGATTGGTCATAACGGCGCGATGATCTATGCGGACTGCGGAGTGGTGATCGAGCCGAGCGCAGCGGAACTCGCCGAGATCGCGATCGCTTCTGCGGATTCGTGTCGCGCGTTGCTGGGCGCGGAACCTCGCGTCGCGATGCTTTCTTTTTCAACTAAAGGATCGGCCCGACATAAATTGATCGACAAGGTAGTGGAAGCGACCCGCACGGTGCGCGCCCGTGTGCCGGAGATCGAAATCGATGGCGAGCTGCAGGCTGACGCTGCTTTGGTTCCCGCGATCGCGCAATCCAAGGCGCCGGGCTCGGCCGTGGCCGGCCGCGCTAACGTGCTCATCTTCCCCGATCTGCAATCAGGGAACATCGCTTACAAATTGACTGAGCGGTTAGCGGGAGCGACTGCGATCGGGCCGATTCTGCAGGGCCTTGATCGACCTGCAAACGATCTCTCGCGCGGCTGCAAAGCGGAAGACATCGTCGACGCAATCGCGATTACCGCCGTGCAGGCGCAGGCCGGCAAAGCGCGCTAATGTAGCGCGAGTTGTTAACCAGCAGGCAACGCCAACATACAGCCTGCAGCATCCAACCGGCGTTAGATTCCTGACTAAAAAGACGGAGCAAACCGCTTGCGCTCAGTTTTCCTAATTCTTCTGCTCGTTTCGCTTTCGGCAATAGAGATCCGCGCGCAGAGGGGTTTGAGACCGTCGCCCTCTCCCACGCCGGACCAGGAGACCGTCAAGGTCTTCACCGAAGAAGTCCGACTTCCTATCGCCGCGACTGACACTTACGGCCATTATGATCCAACGCTAACGATTGATGATGTGCTGGTGTTGGAAGACGGCCAACAGCAGCAAATCAAAAGCATCCAACATCTGCCTGCGAATGTTCTGCTCTTACTTGATGTCGGTAACCAGTTGGGATTGAAAGACACGAATTTGACCCGCGATGTCGCGATGCGGGTAATCAATAGTCTTTTTGCCGGCAATCGAATCGCGGTGATCCAGTTCGCGATGAAGCCGGAGCTTTTGCAAACATGGACCACCGACAAGCCAGGCATCGCCAGGGTTCTGAAAACGAAAATGATTTCCGGTAAGAGCAGCCGTTTGGCGGATGCGATCGCGGCGGCGGCGGACCAATTCAAAGACACTGCGCCGGGCACCCGTCACATTGTGATCGTTAGCGATGGAGTGGATACACCGGGCGGAAAAGTGACGATGACAAACGCCTTGAAGCAACTGAATTCCATTCAGGCGAGCGTTCATATCCTGAGCTACACCGTTCTGGCGCGACAGGAATTACAAACACAGACGAAAATCAGGAGTCCCGGCGATGGCATTCAGCGCGACGGAAATCCGGGAAGCAATCCAGTAGCGAATGGTGATCCGACTCTGCCGCCGGGAACCACCCGCACGCCGACTTTCAAAATCGGATCGATTGATACGGATGTCGCGATGCGACGCAAGCGGAAAGAGTACGAGCGCGCGACGATCGAAAGCGAAAAGCAACTTACCGAAATTGCCGAAGAGAGTGGCGGCCGAATGTTCTTGCCGGCGAATGCTAACGAAGTCTTAACCCAGGCGGACAGCATTGCTCGCGATATTGGATCGCAATACGTTGTCACGTACCGGCCGACCCGACCCCTGTCTTCTGCCAAGCCGGGTGAGTACCGGAAGGTAGAAGTCGCTTCGCGACGCGTTGGCCTGTATCTGCGAAGCAGACATGGTTACGTTGTGCCGAATAATTAGTTTGAGTTCAGGGTTCAATCTTCAGACTCCGCTGAAGGCTGAGCTATGAACATTACTAACTCATACCACTAACTAACTGGGGCGCTCAACTTTGACTCGATAGCCTGGGCGACCAGACCCCATTCAGAGTCATGCGGTTGTCTCATTAGTGACTGACGTCGCAAATCTTCCCAGTCTTCCGGTGGTACCCGGTGGAACGCCTCAACAACTTTCGGATCGAATTGGCGACCACTCCACTCGTTTAACTCTGCTGCCGCGGCATCGTAGGATCTACCCTGGCGATACACGCGATCGCTGGTGATTGCGTCGAACGCGTCCGCGACTGAAAAGATGCGCGCACAGATGTCGATGTCCTCACTCTTCAAACCGAGCGGATAGCCGGAGCCATCCCACTGCTCGTGATGCTGAGCGACAACCCGTGCGGCGCCTTCCAGAAATTTGATTCCGCGCAGTATCTGCTGGCCGTGCATGGGATGTTCGCGCATTCGAATCCATTCTTCATCGGTGAGCTTTGCTGGTTTCCGAAGAATGGCATCCGGAACTCCGATCTTTCCAATATCATGCAAGAGAGAGCCGAATTCGAGCGCCTTCATCTGGGAGTTGGTCAATCCGTACTCGCGGCCCAGGCGCAAACTAAACGTGACGACCCGTTCTGAATGACCATGCGTTTCCGCGTCGCGCGTTTCGAGGGCCGCAGTTAATGCCTTCAGCGTTGAGCGGTAGGCATTCTCAAGAGAGCCCAGCGCTTCATCCAATTCAGCAGTGCGTTGGGCGACCAGCTCTTCCAGTTGGGTCTCGTAACGGCGTTTGGCGGCGATTAGTTCATGATGATCGAACGCGCGCGAGACAGCGGCTTCGGCTTGTCGCAGGTCGAACGGCTTCATCAAATAATCGAACGCCCCTAACCGCAGGGCGTTGATGGCACTCTCGATCGTTTGCATGCCGCTAATCATGACGATGACGGTGTCGGGCGAGATTACCTTCACATGAGGAATCATTTCCAGACCGCTCATCCCGCTCATCGTAATATCGCTGATCACGAGCTGATAATCCCTGGCTCGTAGCTCGGCGAGAGCTTCTTCAGCCGACGAAGCTTCGACGCAACCGTACGAGTCGGACAACAGATCGCGAAGCACGCCGCGCACTTCGGCTTCGTCATCGACAATCAGCAGATGAGGTTTAGAATTGGTGTCGCTCATGTGCACTGCACTAATGGAATTGATCCAAAGGGGACGAGAATTACGGTAGGGAACTACGAGACTGAAAGACACCGGGGCTTGACCGGCAAAGCCATTGTACAACGCTGCTATCTAAATGGCAAACATTCTTTTACTCCGATTTTGGGCGGAATTCGATGAATTGTCGCCAGTTTCCGACTGAAGCGCTGGAAGCCGAGCGAGTGGTTGACCGGATTGGGTGGCCTCAACTAATATGGCGTCCGCGCCAACAATCCGGGCCGGAGTGGCGAAATTGGTATACGCACCAGACTCAAAATCTGGCGAGGTCACACTCATGAGAGTTCGAGTCTCTCCTCCGGCACCATCTCTTCTTGAGTTTCGATAAAATAAGAAAGGGCTGAACGTTCGAGACGTTCAGCCCTTCTTTTTGTTTACGACCTGCGGTCGCTTTATTTGATTCGTGAGTCCACGTCGCCCGAGGGACTATTTGGCGGTGCGTCGGGATCGCCGACCGCCTGACCCGCCGGCGAAATCCCATGCGAGGCGATTTCGTGCGCCGTGTGCTTAGCCATCACGCTGTGGCGACGACCGTACGAAAAGTAGATCACTAAACCGACCGCCAACCAAATGATTAGTCGATACCAGACCGATAATCAGCCACCCAATCAATCGATACCAATTCTCCGCAGGCAGCGAGAACATTAAGAGCAGGCACGTGCCAATTCCGAGGATCGGAACCAGCGGAACAAATGGCGCGCGGAACGGACGATTAGCATTTGGGTTCGTCTTGCGCATCACGAGCACCGCGCCGCAAACGATGACGAACGCGAACAACGTTCCGATGCTGGTCATCTCTGCCAAAAGACTCAACGGCAGGAACCCGGCCATCGCCGCGACGAAGAATCCGGTAAGAATGGTTGACTTCCAGGGCGTGCGAAACTTTGGATGGATGTCGCCAAAAAAACTATTGGGTACCAATCCGTCACGGCCCAGCGCCAACATTACGCGCGGCTGACTCAACATCATCACCAGCAGCACTGAGGTGATTCCGGTCATTGCACCGGCGGCCACGAGGTACTGCATCCATGTCAGGCCGGCGCGTCTAAACGCGTCCACCACTGGAGCGTCGATGTTGATGTCTTTGTACGGGACCATTCCGGTCAATACAGCTGAGACCGCGATATACAGAATGGTGCAGATAATCAACGACCAAATTATCCCCTTGGGCACATCCTTGGCCGGATCGCGTGCTTCTTCAGAGTGAACTGATACCGAATCAAATCCTATGTAGGCGAAAAAGATAATCGCGGCGCCGGCAAACATTCCCAACGGCTCTCCTCCAGCCGCATGCTGACCCATAATGGTGTTACCGAAAAAGCTGATGCCGGTATAACCATAGGGAGCAAACGGATGCCAATTCGCCGAGTTGATGTAGAACACGCCAATGCCGATGACCATCAGTACGATAACCAACTTGATGGCCACCATGAACGCGTTAAAGGTGGCGCTCTCCTGAATTCCCTTTACCAGGATTATCGTCAGGATGAACGTGATGAGAATAGCGGGAAGATCAAAGTACGCTCCGGTGGCGACGAATCCCGTGTGGGGACAATTAGCTCCGACGCTCACGCAGAAATTGATCGGCGCCGTGTGTATTACGTCCGGTATCTTGAAATGAAACAGGGGTGTAAATTCCTGAAAGTGCGCCGACCATCCGTGCGCGACAGTTGCCGAACCCACCGCGTATTCCAGAATCAAGTCCCAGCCGATGATCCAGGCGAACAACTCGCCCAACGTCGCGTACGCGTACGTGTAAGCCGATCCAGCTACCGGCACCATGGAAGCGAACTCGGCGTAACAGAGCGCCGCGAACACACAGGCCAGTCCGGCCAACACAAACGAAAGCATCAACGCCGGGCCCGTGCGGTCATGGGCGGCCACGCCCGTCAGAATGAAGATTCCCGTGCCGATGATCGCGCCGACGCCAAGGGCCGTCAGTTGCACTGGTCCCAGAACGCGACGCAGACGGTTCTCGCCCTTCATCTCATCAAGCAGCATCGAGAGCGGTTTCGTCCTGAAAAATTGATTAGCCATCAGTTAGCCTCCGGTGGAGTTCGACAAACTTCAGTTTGTCGTTAGTGCAAGAACTAATCGGTAAGACGTGACAAACTGAAGTTTGTCGAACATCAGTATTCGCCTTTTGCTTCGGCCGTCGCCTCTGACATCGATCCCTCGTCAGCCATCGGCGTTCCCAGTTTCTTCCAAACGAAGTAAACCGGGATTCCTGTTAGCACGATTATCAAGCCCGGCCAAGTCGTCGCGGTCTGGTAAGCGAAAAGCACAACGGTGATTACGCCCGCCCCGATAATGTACAGCACCGGAATTATCGGATAGCCGAATGCTTTATATGGTCGCTCGTCATTTGGACGTTTCTGGCGCAGTACGATGATTCCGGCAATCGTGAGGATATAGAAAATCAGTGCGGCGGAAATCACGTACGTGAGCAAGTCGTTGTAAAGCGACCCAAAGCTTCCATCGGCATTAATTGTGCGGGGCAAAACGAGCAGCGCGGCCCAAATACCCTGAACGATCAGGCCCCAGGCGGGCACGTGCCGATGATTCAATTCGCCGGAGGATTTGAAGAACAAACCATCGCGCGCCATTGCGTAATAGCAACGCGCGCCAGCGAGAATCAATCCATTATTACAACCGAACGTTGAAATCATGATTGCCACTGCCATGATCACTGACCCGCGTCCCGGAAAAACGACGTTGGCAGTTGCGGAGGCAACGCGATCCGCAGGCACGGTCTTGATCGCTTCGATGGGCAACGTAACCAGATACGCGACATTTGCAAGCAGGTACAAAGCGATCACTAAAAAGGTTCCAAAGGCGAGCGATAAAGGAATGTTCCGTTTTGGATTTTTAACTTCACCAGCGGTAAACGTGATGTTGTTCCAGGCGTCGGCAGAGAAAAGCGAATTCGTCTGCGCGACGCAGATGCCCACGAACAATCCAAACGGCACGGCAGCCGTCAGTCCGCGACCGACGTCCTGCAATTTCCCGCCGACATGCCATAGATTTCCAAAGTTGATATGAACGGCATCAGCGTTCCAACCGATCAAAACGCCCAGCAAAATCAAGGCGATTAAGCTTCCCGTCTTTGTGATCGTGAATACGTTTTGGACGATCTTGCCGAGCTTCAGTCCGCGCGTATTCATGAAGGTGAGCAGCACGATCAGTAAAACGCCGACGAGTTGCGCCGTTGAAAGTGAAATTGCGTAACCCGAAGTGATCCGGATGGGTGCGACTATGTAGTTGTCGATGGAAATCTTCGGCCAAAGGACGCCGAGAAACTTTGCAAAGCCGACCGCGACCGCGGCGATCGTTCCTGTCTGAATTACCAGGAACAAGGTCCATCCGTAGAGAAAGCCCCACAGCGGCGAGAACGCTTCGCGCAAATAAACGTATTGGCCGCCGGCCTTGGGCATCATCGCAGCCAGTTCGCCGTAGCTCAACGCGGCCATTACCGTTAATAGTCCCGTAATAATCCAGACAACCAGCAACCACCCGGGTGAACCTACCTGGCGCGAAATATCGGCGGAAACAATGAAAATGCCGGATCCAATCATGGACCCGGCGACGATCATCGTCGAATCGAGCAGACCAAGACCGCGAATGAATCCTGTCGCTTTTGTTTGTGCAACTGGGGCAGCTTCTGCCATTCGTTCCTCCAGCTTCGAGCTGATTTCGGAACTGCTTGTTTTCTTAACTTCTTCCGGGAGAGATTGGAAACGCGAGCGGCATTATACTTAAATGCTCCCATCTGTCGAGCGTTTTTCGGAAGCCCCGCGTTCTTCAGAGGGGCAGACCTGCCAATCCGAGCTGTGGTTCGACACAAGATCGGTACGTGGCCAACCGCATTGCTACTGGAATCGGATTAAGGTTAAATGCGACAGAAATGAAACACCATACCCCCCTGACCATAGCGATAATCTCGCTCACTTTCGCATTTTCGAGTTGTACAAACGACGGACTACCGCCCGAAGCTACCAACAATCCGGCGGCAATAATCAGTCCTTCTCCTGCCAACAGCAAGGACCAGCCAACCGCAAGCGAAGAGCCGGTCCTCTTGAAGGGTCCGAATGCAATACCCAAGGATACGCGCATCGTCGTGAACATTCCGGCGTTCCGCATGGACGTTTTTCGTGAAGGTACTTTGTTGAAGTCGTACAGGATCGGCATCGGCTATCAACAGTTCCCGCTGCCGACTGGTTTCCGCAAGGCGGAAATGATCATTTTCAATCCGACGTGGACCCAGCCGAATGAATCGTGGGCCTCAGATCCCGGCGCAATCACTCCGGCCGGCGCTGCCGGCAATCCGCTCGGGCCAATCAAGGTGCCGATCGGCGGCGCGAATTTGATTCACGGCGGTAAATCGCTTGCCAAGATCGGAACGTTCGCATCGCACGGCTGCGTAGGATTGACTAACGATGAAGTCAAAGACTTCACTAAAATCCTCGCGGAAGCGACGAAAATCGATCTAACCGACGACACCATCTCCGACTACCTGAAACATCGCACCCGGACACAGGTAGTCAAGCTCCCCAAACCAGTCCCCGTTGAGCTGCGTTATGAAACGATTGTGATCGAGAATGGCCAGCTTCATGTCTATCGCGACGTCTACAACAAGAACACGAATACTGAAGAGAATCTGCGGGCGGCGTTCGAGGCGAATGGTATTAGCGTTGATAAGCTGACTGAGGAAGAAAAGACGCAGGCACTCGACGCCGTGAATGCGATGTCGCTGCATCCGAAGAAACAGCCGGCGCCGACACCCGTGGTTGCGGCTAATCAAAATTCAACTGACAAGAAAGCGCTGGCGGCCGAAAGAAAAGCCGAGGCCGAACGGCAAAGACAATTGCGCAATCGAAAAGAGATTATGGTGGAGATTTCCGAATTGAGCGCCAAAGGGTATCCGTCGCCAAGAGACCTGAATACGGGTGAGGGGACCATCGCCAGCAACGTAGGCGCGCCGCCACTCAAACCGAAACCTCGCAAGAATCCATCACCGGCGCCTCAGTCAAGTCCTGAGGCGCGCCCGCTTCCCCAAAGTACTGTCGCCCCGCGGTGATCGCTTCGAAGTATTCAGAGATGCGATCGAGAATCTCTGTCACGGAATGCGAATGATAGAGCGCGGTCCGAAACAGCGCGCCGCCCTGGAGTCCGCGCGTGAATTGCCCGGCAAGCTGTTTCATTCGCCCGATCGCCGCGAGCTGGGGCATGTCTTCCCGCAGCATGTCGAAATATTCAAGTAGCAGCGCGCGCTTGTCTTCCAGCGTTGGTTGAAACTTCTCCCGGCCGAGCATCGCGTCTTCTATCTGGCGAAAGATCCAGGGATTGGCCATTGCGCCGCGGCCGATTAAAACTCCATCACAGCCTGTCTCGCGAAATCGATCGAATGCTTGTTCGATTGTGTTTACATCGCCGCTGCCGGAAACGGGAACGCTCACAACTTCTTTTATCTGTTTGACCAGATCCCAATTCGCCAACCCTCGATAGCCCTGCTCTTTCGTGCGGCCGTGGAGCGCGATATGTTCGGCGCCGCAAGCCTCGGCGAGTTTTGCTGTCTCGACCGCATTAATCGCGTTGTCGTAGTAACCCGCGCGAATCTTGACGGTCATTGGAATCGTGATGGCTTTTTTGATCTCGCTCAGAATGGTTTCCAATCTCGGGTGGTCCTTCAAAAGTCCTGAGCCGCCACCATGCTTCACAACTTTCGGTGCGGGGCAACCGCAGTTCACGTCCAGAATGTCCGCGCCAACTTCTTCAGCCAGCTCGGCGGCCATCCGCATGCGCTCAGGTTGGCCGCCAAAAATCTGTACCGCGAACGGCCGCTCGTTTTCGTAAAAGCGCATCTGCCGTTTTGATTTGGGATTGTTGCGCGTGAGTCCTTCGACAGAAATAAATTCGGACACAGTCAAACCAATTCCACCGCGCGCTTTCAGTAAGCGGCGAAACGAGATATCAGTCACGCCGGCCATCGGCGAAAGGACCAGGGGCGGGCTGATTTCGATGTCGCGAATCTTGAAGGGCTTAATCAACATCACTATCACGAGCTGCTAATCGTAGACATCTTTCC
>Ga0193729_1000981_pt1 | contig 14817 bp, 13 predicted proteins | sample U1c2metaG_FD_143036 | JGI IMG/M metagenome (GOLD analysis project Ga0193729, IMG submission 143036) | Soil microbial communities from a riparian zone of the East river system, Colorado, United States - U1c2 | ecosystem: Environmental > Terrestrial > Soil > Riparian zone | place: USA: East River... | reverse complement strand
ACACCTTTACCCCTTCTTCCGCCCTTCTCCCGAAGATGGAGAAGGTAAGCAAACCCCCTCCTTTAGGGTAAGGAATTTGGAAGGATCCCACCAAACAGCAGGAAGGCGGAACCACAGTTTAATTAGGTTTAAATAAATTATAAATAATTTGACTTAAAAATATTTATATAAGAAAATTATCAGTGATTCAAAATTATATAATTTTTAAAGGATACATTTTTATTTAAGTAAAAAAATAGTTTAGAATTGTAAGTAGAAATAAGATATTTAACTAATAAGTAGTAAGTAGTACTAATAAGTAGTAAGTAGTAAAAGAGAGTTAAGATATCTAATACTGGAATTTATTCTCTGCGCAAGAAATTACACGCAATCTAATTATTTTAAATTTTATTATTCTAATATTAAGCAATTCTCCTTTTTCTCTAAGGGCAGGTGTCCCTAGAAGATATACAAGTAAAACATAGAGTTTTAAAAATTAATTATTAGGTTTAAATTGAGTGAAGGTTCAAGGTTTGCTAATATTTATAAATTATAAATTTAAATTATAAATATTCTATAAATATATATTATTATGAACAAAATAATTTGTGGAAAATAAAAAGAAAATTTTAACTAAATAAAATAAAATATATCTAACACTTGAGTAATGTTTATTATTTTATTAATAAGTTTTAATATTATCCTATATATGACCTATAAAAAATTATACAAAATTCAGTAAATACTATTAAATATGAATTAAGAATTCATAAATAGTAATATATACAAAATTTGTCCTATAGATACTAAAATCTAACTCTTCTTATCATTTTATCTTTATTTTTTTTACAATAAATTTAAATATTGTAATCATTATAAATTAAATATACTTTTTTTTATAACCAAACATAATAAATTAATAATGTAACCCCAAATACCCGCCCCTTTCCCTCCCTTCACTCCTTTTACGGGTAAATAATTATAATTATAATAGTACAAAATCAATACATTAAAAGTATAAATACAAATAAATTAAGTAATCTAAAATAATCTAATTTTTAACTGATATAGTTTAATTGGCTAAAACATACCACTCATGACGGTAAAACAAAGGTTCGATTCCTTTTATCGGTATATAAAAAAAGATAATAGCATTTTTATAATATACTTATTAATTTTAAAGTTTAAATTGTATCTATTGCTCCGCCGCCCCTCCCTCCCTTCGCTAAGCAGTGCTTTGTTATTTATTTTTTCCCTACCTCTTACAAGCCGGATTAAATAATATTTAATTTTTAATTTTTATATTAAATTAGAATAAATATACAATCTTTTTTTTTATTAAAAGTGGAGATATATAGTTAATAGTTAATAGTTAATTGTTAAAAGAGAGTTATAGTTTAATTTACGGGTAGTTGATCTGATTGGTAATAGTGGTTCTCTGTAAAAGAATTGGTTTATAACCGTAAAAGGTTCGATTCCTTTACTGCTCAATAAAACAAACAAACAAACAAACAAATTAATTTTTATTTATATACTTTTTTAACTCTTATCTTAATTTAATTTTAAGAATAATTTGGAAAGTAGCGGTTTTTTTCAATTATAAAAGAGAATAAATAATAATCTTTTTTTTATAAGATATTACTTAAACACTCTTATATTAATCTTATATTTTTATAATAGTAAACTGTTATAAATCTTTAATTTATTAATACCTTAATTTTAAAGATAATTTATTTAAATAAGAAAAAGAATAGATTTTCATTCTTAAGATTTGAAAGATTTTAAATAAAAATTAATTAAAAAGGGAGTTAGTTAATGGAATAAAAAATTATTAATATAATAATATTATAATAATATATTTAAATTAAAGGTTCGAATCCTTTACTCTCTAGATTTTATTTAAAATAAAAGAATTGCAAATTTGACAGTTTAATCTTAGCTTTACCTTTAATCACGTTATAAAAAATTAGTTAAATATTTTAAATAAAAATAACGTTAGACTTTGATAAAAAAACTATCACAGGTATTTTCTCTATTTCTTAATTTTAAAAAGTAATAATTTCAAATCTTTCTAAAAATCTCTTTTTTTAAATACAGTAAAAGTAACTTTTTTTAAATAAAACAAGCCTCCCGCCCATTAGGGGTCGCCGAAAAAATAAGAATATAAGAGAATTTATTATACTAAGACTGAATGTATTTTTATAATAAAATTAAAATGTCACAAATATTTTCTATGTTTAATACTATATTTAATGATGCTCCCCAAAATTGGCAAACTGGGTTTCAAGATCCAGCTACACCTGGTTTTACAGGTATTATTGAACTTCATGATACGATTTTCTTCTATTTAATTATAATTTGTGTTGGTGTATTTTGAGTATTAGGAAATGTTATATTTCATTTTAATAGCACTAAATCTTCATTAGTTCACAAATATTTGAACCATGGTACATTTTAGTGCCTACATCAATTTTTTTAATAAATTTAGTATAAACAATGATTTATATTCTTTAGTTTGTTATTATTTACCCTTTTTTTAATTATAGATCTATTGCAGATATTACCCGCCCCTTCTTTATTCCTCACTTCAACGAAGGAGTTTACACTATTTTTTAATTTAATGTTATGCAGCTGCGTCTATTTTTAATTATGTAATCGAGTAAAAACATTTTATAACTAAACCCGCTCTTTCTTTACACATTTACACTTTTTTAAAGAGGGGAAGGGAGACAAAATTTATTAACAAAAATGAGAAATTTCACTTTAAGCTGGAAAAAACCTTTGTAAAAATTAAGTACTTATAATAATTTATATATATCTGTTTTTTTTAATAGATTATAAAGTTAAAAAGTAAAAATCTTAAGATATTGTTATTTTGTATGGTTACTATTAATAAAATTTACAAAAAATGTATAACTGGATTATCAGCTGGTATTCTATATTTGAAATACCTTATCGACTATACGTGTAATTACTTAAACTAAAGAAAATATTTCTTTTTTAGTAAATAATATAGTTCAATTCATTTTAAAAATGCAAAATTTAAAATTGTAAATTTAATAAGTGAATGACTTTAATTGAAACAGTGTGAACTATTACTCCTGCTTTAATCTTAATTGCTATAGCTTTCCCATCATTTAGATTATTATATCTTCTGGATTACACATTTTATTACATAGATGATGTCAAATTAAATTTTATAGAAACTTTTTTTTATTTAATACTGTTACTAATTTTGAACCTAAGAAAATTCATAAACAAAAACAAACTAAATTTATTAGTGATAAATCAATTACTAAAATAAAAACAAATTCTACTTCAATTATTCCATTTAATTATTTTCCAGTGTTTTTAAATTACGGAACAATTGGTATTCGACTTAATAATCATTGCCGACAAATAACAATATTACTACCATTACTAAGAGATCAGATTATAGGTCACATGTTAGGAGATGGTTGTATAGTTTATTCTAAAACATCTATTATTCCTTATTTTCAATTTATACAGGCTTTGCAAAAAGTTAACTATTTAATGTTCTCATTTAATTATTTATCTTCACTTTGTGAAAGTTTACCTAAAGGACAAAGTAGCATTAGAAAAGGTAAAATTTTATTTGCAATTAGTTTTAGAACAAGATCATATCCATTTTTATTAAAATACACAATCTTTTTTATAAAAAAATAAATGGTAATTGGGTTAAATATATTTCAAATGATTTAATTTTTTTTAAGTCCACGTGTTTTAGCATTTTGGTTTATGGATGATGGAGCTAAAGCAGGCACTAGTGTATATTTGCATACTAAAGGATTTACTTTGGTAGATGTTTATAAATTAGCAGGAATGCTACATTATAAATTTGGATTAAATGTCACAGTACAAATTCATGATAACAGGCCTGTTATATATATAACAGCTAAATCTTTTCAACTGTTTAAGTCTTTAGTTATGCCACATATGCATTCCTCAATGTATTATAAATTAGGGATGTAATTTAGGAAAACACTTGTTATATAATTTGTTTTTATTTCCCTTCCCGGCCCTAAGCCCCCCCCCCTTCTCCTTTAATGGGCGGGAGGCTCCGCCTACCATGCCCTTCGACCATGGGAGGGAGGTAATTAAAGTTTAATTAAAAAAAAGATAACCTTAAATTTTTAATCTGGCTTAATCTATCTTATATTATACATAGTTCAGAATAAATTTCAATTTATGCAAGAAAATGTTCAAAATTTAATACTTCTATTTTTAAAGTCAAAATTTCAATTTTCAACAGCATTATTTGCAAAAGTCAATTCTATGCTTTTTAGAGACTACATTTGAAAAAAAAGTTAAGTTACAATTTAAATTACTTTTGCAACTAAAATTATTTTAAGACAAAGTCCAAGTTTTTCCTCATTCTATTAAAAAAAATTAATATTATTAGGAATTACATTGGAAGTTATTTCACCAACAATAACAATAAAAGTTTCTGGTCACCAATGGTACTGGTCATATTATGAACTATCTTGTGATTATGCAATAATTGTTAAACCTTTTAGTTCTATTCAAGGACAATCACTAAATATGAATGAATTTCAGATTAGCCCTAGTAAAAATCATGCTAATACATTAAAGGTTTTAGAACAAGGATTTGAGTTACCTAATAAAAATTTATTTTCACCTGAAGTATTAGATTTTATATTAAAAATTCGAGGTCAAGTTCATGAATCATTATGTATGTTAACTCCTAATGGTGATTTGATTATACCAAAAGGAACTACCCTAAGATTTAAAGGCCATTTACCTTGATTAAAAGATCATTCTTCAATTTATCTTATTTTACGAAATTAAACTAATGAAGCGTACATTGGATCTTCTATTGATCTATCTACAAGATTTCGTAGCCATCGTGATTGTGGTACTTCTACACAATGAATAAATACTTCTCATTTATTATATAGCGCAATAGGTAAATACGGAACAGATGCATTTACATTTACAGAAATTCATCCTAGTACTAATTTTCTTATGGAATTTAATGCATCATATCCTGATTTCCTATTAACGAATAAAGATAAAGAATTGTTGATAGCATGAACTCATTATGAACTTGCTGTAATTGAACAATCTTATTTAGCTGAGTTTAAACCTTCACTAAATGGGCGATATGTAGCTACAACTAGTTCATATTCACGATTATATTCAATGGCTGAATTACAAATCAGTGGTGAATTTGTACGAATAGAATCTGATTCAGAATCTATTGAACAATTGATTCAAACAACACCCTTAGTAGATATTTCTCATTGAAATATAGATCCTAACTTAAAAGTTCAGATATACGATATTAAAGGTAAACTTTTAGGTTCATTTAAGTCACTTCGTGAAGCTGCAATTGAAATGGAAAGTAATCAGCAACTATTAAGTCGTTATGCTAAATCAATAGATAATGTATTTATTTCTTACCTTGGAATAAAAATAGAGGTATTTTGTCAAGGTATGGAAAAGATTGGTCATGTAATTCATCCTACTACGAAATTACACCCAGCTTTAGAACATAATTTAATGTTGCCAGAAGGATACATATGTGCTATAAATTAAGATCTAAAATCTGTATTTAATACTTATAGTTCTATGTATGCGGCAGCTCTAGCATTAGGTTTACCTTCATATCGAAAAATTAGACGTTATATTGGACAAAATTTTTTAGTGTCAACTGATAAAGGATCTTTCTTTTTCGATGCTTCAAAGGAAACACTTAAAAATATTTTAAATCGTAAGCCACACGAAGCTAAAACAATAGAAGCATACAATTTAATTAGTAAACAGATTTTTACATTTTCAAGTGTGAATAAAGCTTAAAAAATTTTAGGTATTCATCATGATTTTATCAATAAACATTGATCTCGAAATACTATTTATTTTGGTGAAGATGGGCGACAATTTAAATATATCCCAAAATAAAATTTAAGATAATAACATAAGATAGATACATGGCCCCAGCAATTTAAGCTGTGTAAAATACTCAATTCTGGAATAAGTCTTAAATTTACATTACTTATTTAAAGTTACAATGTGTAATTATTAACTTAAATCAGTAGGTTAATTATTTTTCCGCAGAGACTATAAGTATTGTAACTCTTTTCTTTGTACTTATTTTTATATAGAAAAGAGCTTGCTAAAGAGATAGTCCTTATTCTATTTTTTTTTTATAAAAAGTAAAGAATGAAAAGTAGAATTTGCATATGAATATTCTGATTATGTAACAGATAGTGGAGATGCTATCGAATTTGATTCTTATATGGTGCCTGAGTCTGATTTAGAATTAGGTCAATTTAGACTATTAGATGTAGATAATAAAATGATAATTCCTATGGATACACATATTAGATTAATTGTAACATCAACAGATGTAATTCACTCATTTGGAGTTCCTTCTTTAGGTTTAAAATTAGATTGCTGCCCTGGTAGATTAAATCAAGCTTCAATTTTAGTTGATAGAGAAGGTACATTTTATGGTCAATGTTCTGAAATTTGTGGTTTAAATGCCCTATAATTAAAAAATATAGAATTATACTAAATGCTACGACAATGAAAAAAAATTGATAGTTAAAACATAAATTTAACTGATAATTCAATTAAAAATAAATTTAACTAATAAATCAATTAAATTATAATAATATATATTAGTTAATGTAAACAAAATTGTTTATACTATTTTCCATTTATTAGCAGTAAATGATACTCAGAGACTGTACGTAAATTTTACAAGCGCACCTGCGCTCCCTCCTTTACGGCTCGGGCTAGTAATAATAAACAGTCCACTCTATAGTAATATATATATAATTTATTTTATTAGAGAGAATTGATTTGAGATTTTAACTTTAACAAATTTAGCAACGAAAAAATGGAAATAGGATCTACTATTATAATGTTTAAATTTAAAATTTTATCTTCTTTCCCCCAAAATTGACGGAAGAGATTAATTCCCTGATCTATTACACCTTAAATAAATAAAACTCCCCTAAGCCGTCGCCCCATTAGTAAATTTATTTTATTCTTTATCTTATAATAGTACTGCAAAATTATATATCCAAGAAAACTGTGGAAAATGTTTAGAACCTCTTAAAGGTGAAACTTAGTTATCTAAATTCATTCTACATCTTGAGATACAAGATCTGCCAGTTTAAATACTCATTCATTAAAAAATGGAGCATTAGTTGCCAAACAATATCCGGATTCAGGTATATATGCTTTTATTGACCCTCAAACAGTTCAATTAAATATAGGATCTAGTACTCGATTTTATACTCGATTACTTAATCATTTTAGTGATTATAAGGATTTAATGCGACCTTTGTATAATAGAGCTCGTGATTTAGGAGGATTAGAACAATTTAATTGACATCTTCCTTTTACACAAGTGAATCATGAAACAGCTTTTATATTAAATAATCCTAATCTAGCAGCTGACAATTAAATACGTTTCTACCCTTCCCCTGCCCCGCCACAAAGTGAAGAAGATCTTTTACACAATAGAAATTTACGAAAGAGAACAAGCACTTATTTCTCCCTGCGGGAGCGGAGCTTTTCAATAAAGTTGTTCAAGGTTTAAACAGAAAAGGTCCAGTGACTTTTACATTAAGTAATTGAATGGATGACCAACCTGTATTGACAGGAAATTTAAATTTATTTCTTTACTATTCTCCTCTACTCCGCCCCGAATGTGGAGAAGGGCGGGAGGACGGAACACTTGTAACTGATTAACCAATAAAATCTATTTCTAAAGGAGCTGAGTTATTAGGTGTAGATAGAAGAGATTTTAATAGATACATTAACTTAGATGGTCATTATATACGTTCGCCTAATCTTGATAATAAACTGATTCGTATTTTTACCTAATCCTTTACCCTACGGGGAGAGAAATGGTATTCCACGACTTTCGCCTTATGAGCACTTCCTCCTCCCTTTAGGGGACGGGTCGCCCTTGGGGCGGGGTGATGGAAATTTACATAATGGTCTAACACCTTAAGAAATTCCAGCTGATGTTGTTTACGTTTTCGAAAAGGATAGTAAAATTTGTTGTGATATGTATAAATCTCCAACTAGCGCAGCAAAAGCAATGGGCTTAGATTACTATAATATTACTCTCCCCTTCTTTACGGTTCCTTTACGCTTTCTTTACGGTTCGGGCTTGCGCTCCCCAAAGGGTTGGGAAATATAAAACACACAATTTTATGTTGCTGCAACTGCTATTTCAAGTATTGTAGGTCGTTATATTAGTTTTTTACAAAATCCATTTGTAGAGGAAATTCAAAGCGGGTTAAAGGCTATAATAAAGGAGTAACACGAATCTATAATACTATTCTATAATGTAAAAATGCTATTTCTCCAGGATCTGATCCTAAAAATTTAGGTAAGATGTTAAGAAAATCAGGAAAATTAGGAATTAACTATAAAGGACATAACCTAATAATAGTAAGATACACTATCCCACAACACTCCCTTCCCCTACGGGGTCGCCCTTGGGGGGGCTGTATCTTGATCTAAAAAGAGTAAAATTTGAATATCAAAACAAATATATACTTAAAAATATAGAGTTGGTATGACACGGCTTTATGCCAATTGCAATAGAAGCAGTATCTATGCCAGATTATTTAAGTTGGCTAGCAACAAATGGAAATTAATTATTTTTTATCTTCCAGTTGTAAAGAAGAATTTGGATTTGCTCCGCTCCCCTTAGCGTTGTTAAAAAAGATCGGCGCAGGGGGCTTGATTTGGAATGAAATCGAATGTGTTAAACAGCAAAATAATTAAAAAACTAGTACGAGAAAAATACTAAACCTCTCCCTCCCCTAAGGGCTGGGCGGCTCACAGCAATAGGAAAATAACCAAAATTAACAGTTTTAACAGTTGAAAAAATTAATTAAAATTTACAACTGCCCGTAGGAAAAAATATATCTTTTTAACCCCCTTCTCCCCATTCGGGGCGGCTGCCTGCGTTATCTATTTAAGGAAACCAATTTATTCCTTCCCCTCCCCTTGCTTCCCTAGCTTTAGCTTGGGTCATTTTGGTTGATTACACAATAACTCAAAGTAGTAAAAAAAAAATAAATATTTATATATTATTTCTATATTTAAAATAAATCAAAAACAACAAAAGCCGCCCTCCCCCCTTTGGGGCTTCCCCTTTGGGGGAGAGAACAAAGAATTCTAGGGTCAGGGAAGATATGGAACTAAATAATTTAAGTAATAGATAATATAGTATAGTATAATTATACCCAGAAAAAAAGTAATGATCTTTATAAGTATCTTAATTCTAATAGTGGCAATTGCCCTACCTTCATTAAATTTAAAACTATCATCAATTTTGATAACTAGAATATCTGCTATCATATTTATTTATTCCGGAGCATTAGCTTTTAATGCTTTATATATTCAGTCAATTGGATCAGGAATAGGTATATATAGTGGATTATTTAATGTGACCATCATCTCTCAATTATTAGATGCATTTTTATTAATTTTGGCTGCTTTAATTTTAATAGCTTGGCCTTTAATAACTACATCTTATTATAATAAAGTAATTAAATTAACAAGTTTATTTACAGATGTTACGTCACCCATAAAAAACCTTTCAACGTTACGATTCTTTCGGGAAGAAGGTTCTTCATTCTCACCTACATCACAAAAATACAATTTTATAGGTTTATATACTCCTAGAACCGAATATTGTTTAATAGTATTGTTCAGTGGATTAGGTTCTTCTTTATTAATTTCTTCATCTGATCTTTTATCTTTGTATTTAAGTATAGAATTACAATCATTTGGACTTTATATTTTAGCAACATTATATAGAGATTATGAATCAGCTACAGCATCAGGTTTAAAATATTTTTTATTAGGAGCTTTATCTTCTTGTTTTATATTATTAGGAGCCGGTTTAATTTATACATTCACAGGTTTAACAAATTTTGAATCTATATATAGTTTAATTTCTGTATCTTATACTATGAAAATTTTAAGTGGTGTAAGTTTAGGTGTAATTTTTATATTTATAGGTTTTTTATTTAAAGTAGCTGCTGCCCCATTTCACTCTTGGTCACCTGATGTATATGATGAAACTCCAACACAAGTAACACTATGGTTAACTATAATTCCCAAAATCTCTATTTTAGTTTTATTATTAGAATTACAAAGTGGACTATCTATTAATTCTGTTATAAATATTTCTGAATATCAAAACATTTTAAGCCAATTTAATATAGTAACTAATATTTTTGATGTAACTTATAATACTAGTTATGTTTTAAAAATGTTATTATTAATAAGTTCTTTATTCTCATTGATAATCGGTACAATAGTAGGTTTAGCTCAAACTAGAATTAAAAGACTTTTAGCTTATAGTACAATATCTCACATAGGATTCATTCTATTAGCTTTAGCTATAAATACTGAACAATCAATTGATTCTTTTTTATTTTATATCCTTCAATATTCTATTACAAATTTAAATATTTTCTTAATTATACTTGCTTTAGGATTTATAATTCATAAAAATGGTATAAAAACATATTCTAATTCTAACAATATTTATTTATTTGATTTTGATATAAGATATTTGGTGGATATTAAAGGACAATTTGTAGCTAATCCTGTATTGAGTTTAAGTTTAGCAATTTGTCTATTTTCTATGGCCGGTGTTCCACCATTATTAGGATTTTTTTCTAAACAGTTTGTTTTATATTCAGCACTTAATAGTGGTTATTATTTTATGGCTTTTATAGCTATTTTAGTAAGTGTAATTAGTGCTTCTTATTACTTAAGAGTTATTTTATTATTATTTACTGAATCTGAAATATTAGAGTCTAATAATTTTTCACCTCTTCAGTCTCATAAAGAATTAAATCAACGGTCTGTAGGATACGTAGGCGCAAGCCCTAAGGTAGAGGATTTAAGTGAAACAGGAAATGAATCAAGTTTAAGTAATTTTCATAGTTTCTTAATTTCTACTATCACATTATCAATTTTATTGTTTATTTTCAAACCAACCCTCTTGTTAAACAGTACACAGTTACTCTCTTTAAGTTACTTTAATTATTAATGAATATCACTCTTTTAGTTTTACTTATATTTGTTCCTATTTTAGCATTGATTTTATTAGGTTTAAATACATTATTAGCTCCGCATAAAGCGTATGAAGCTAAACTTAGCCAATATGAATGTGGAGAATTACCTTTAGCTAACCAAACTCGAGAATCTTTCCAGATTCATTTTTACCTTTTAGCTATGTTATTCTTAATATTTGATTTAGAACTAGTTCTTCTACTTCCTTTAAGTGTAACTCTATCTACAGTTAGTGCTTATGGTTTTTGAGTGGCTGTATTATTTTTTATTATATTAACTGTTGGTTTCATATTAGAAATTGGTACAGGAGCTATTTCTCTTAAATCTGAAAATAATAACACAAAAATTTAACCCCCCCTCCTACAAGTCTTACCTAAACTAATACTAAGTTACAGAACGAGGGTCCATTTTCACCTAAAAATAATAAAATTCTAAAATTTATACTATTCTTTAAATCTAAAGAAAGAAAATTAAAAGGTCTTATCACTATCTATTTTTATTTTTCCTCCCCCCTGCGCAAGCTTCGGTTATTTTTATAAGTTTTGCAAATTTTATTTTATCTACGTACTTTTTATTTAGAAGTTAATGCAGATATTAGAGTTAACAGTACAAGAATGGTAACATTAAAATCATTTAGTATATTTTATCTTCTATAAGACCACCTCCAAATTCCCGGAGGGGGGACGGGGAAGAAGCTGTTTGTTTACACGTTTACACGTTTACACGTTTACACGTTTACACGTTTACACGTTTACACGTTTACACGTTTACACGTTTACACAGAGTAGGAGAGAGAAAAAAAGATTAACGTCCTTTACCTTCACTACTTAACCTTTTGCTTTATTATATTTGCCTGACAATAAGTTTATAATTTTGTTTAATAATATAAAAGAGTAGGATATAACACATTCTATTATTATGCAACCAACAGTAAAATCGTAAAAAAAAAGATTTTATAAAAATTGAATTATACAAATAATATCAACACATTTTAATAAAGAAGTTAAATTTAGTTTTATTTACAATTCATATAAATGATTCAACTTTTATTTATAAAGATGAGTTATCCATTTGATCGATTTAGGTATTACCCTTAATTCAATTATACTCTACTCCACTTCTCCCCTCCCCAAGGGGTCTTTCAAAAGATAAGTTAAGCTAAAGCAGGGTATTGTTTTTTCTATTACATTAGTTATTATTTAAAATAGTAGAGATTGACTTGGTGTTAAAAATCTTTTAGAAATAGATAAATTAATAATGATTTTACAAATATGAACAACATTACATCTAAACATATTCTTAATTCAATTAGATTGAGATTTCAATTTTTCCCTTCTCATTTAGTAGATAGATCAATTTGACCTATTTATCTTAGCTTTTCGCTATTTTCATTAGCATTATCAGCTGTACAATACATGCACGGTTATTCTTCAGGTTTAATTTTATTTCGATGTAGTATCGTTTTAACAATTATGGGAATGGGACTATGATGGAAAGATGTTATTATTGAAGCTTCTTTCTTGGGTAATCATACTAAAAAAGTTAAAGAAGGTATACTACAAGGTTTTATTTTATTCGTTATAAGTGAAATTATGGTATTCTTAAGTGTATTCTGAGCTTATGCACATTCAAGTTTATCACCTGCATTAGAAATAGGAAGTAGCTGACCACCAACAGGAATAACAGCTTTAGATGCCTTTGCAATACCTTTTATCAATACTTTGTTATTACTTTCCAGTGGTGAGAGCCATATAGAATTATTAGAAATAAATCAAATTTAAATGTCAAACTTAATGCCTATTCTTCCATTAGTTAACCTAAAATAGGAGCCAAAAATAGAATAGGTCCTCATAATTTTAATATTCTTTCAATACTTATTTATAGTTTATTAGGTGATAGTTATGCAGCTAAAGATCCAGGTCATAATGGTAGTAGTATTAGATTTTATTATGGATTAGTTAATATAGAATATGCTTTATTTATCCATTCTTTAATTTAAAATTTAGGATATTGTTCTCCTGTTATTCCAAAAGTACAATATTGAAAAATAAAAAAAAATAAATTAAATAATAGAACGAATAATTTTGTTCCAGCACTTAGTGATAAAACAGTAAGAGGGATTATTAGATTTAATACATACTCTCTCCTTCCGTAATGGGCTTGGGACTTCAAGTTTTAATTGGATTCGTTAAACTTTTTACCCGAATGGTATAGTTTCATCTATTGTAGAACAATATTTAACAGTACAAGGTCTTGACATTTCAATTTCATTTGGGGTGGCTTCATATGAATACCCGAATGGATGATGGTTGTTATATTAATAATAGAGGAATTAGAATAGCTACACTTTCATACACTTATGAAGAAGTATTATTTTTATCTAAATTAATAAGACATAAATGAAATTTAAGAACTACAGTACAAAAAGGAAATTTAATTGAAAATACATATCAAATTTATATAATGAAAAATTCACTTCCTCATTTAATTAATTTAATAAAACCTTTTATGATTCCTCCCCCCGCCCCGAAGGGGCAATGTTTTATAAACTAGGTCTACCTAAAATTTAAATATCATAAATAAAAATTAATTTTAACACCTCATGTTACGTTGCTCTTCAGCCTAAAGGATTGGGAAAGCAGTTCTTGCTAAATAAACTAACCACTTACTTATTTTGAAAAAAGTTTTTTTCTACAGTATTATTCAAAATAAAAAAAAATAAAGAACAAAAGCTTACATTTATTATTCAAAATTAAAAATAAATTATGAGTATAAAAAGAAAGAAAGACATGTAAATTTTAGGTTTCTAAATCTATAGTCTTTACTAAAATAAATTAATTACATTATTACAGTATATTATTAATTTATTATTTTTAAAATATAAAAAAAAGTAAAGGTTACACCTCAGAAAACGATTAATACTACAAATTTAATATTCGCTTTTTTTAGAAAAATTTTTATTGATTCTAATTATTAAAGCTTAAGAAATATTATTAGTATCAAGATCGTCAGTTTATAAATAACTGCTACAGACTGGTTCTTCGGTGGGTTTTTAATTTGTTATAATTTTAAAGGCTTAATGCACAGTCGAAATATATTATTGTTTTTTTTCATAACCAAAAATGCTGATATAGTTTTAACTTTAAATTATTTTAGTTATTCGTATTTTCTTCAGAGATAACGCTACGAGCTCTTATCCAGCCTTCCCCTCGTGTCCGTTAGCCGCTAACGCAGAGAAGGACTCCTACCTTACGCACTCCTTAAAATAATTGCTGCTGTAAAGGGATATTGGAAAGAAACAAAGAGAAAAATTAAAAAATTAAAAAATTAATAATTAATAATATATTTGGCCTATATTACATGAGGACACCATGCTCTTATTTACAACAACAGAAAAGCAGTAATAACTGGTATTTTTTTCACAATAATTTTAGCAATTGTTTTTACTTATTTTCAATATGTTGAGTATACTGAGGCAGGTTTTTCCTTTGCGGATTCGATATATGGTTCAGTGTTTTATGCGACGACAGGTTTGCACGGTGCGCATGTGTTAGTTGGAACACTGTTTATACTTGTTCAATATTTACGTATTGTAAATTATCAAGTAACAACGACTCATCATCTTGGACTAGAATCTTCTATTCTATATTGGCATTTTGTGGATGTTGTATGACTTTTATTATTCTGTGTTGTATATTACTGGGGTGGATCTTCTTTGTAATAACATAAATT
>Ga0193729_1000980_pt1 | contig 14817 bp, 15 predicted proteins | sample U1c2metaG_FD_143036 | JGI IMG/M metagenome (GOLD analysis project Ga0193729, IMG submission 143036) | Soil microbial communities from a riparian zone of the East river system, Colorado, United States - U1c2 | ecosystem: Environmental > Terrestrial > Soil > Riparian zone | place: USA: East River... | reverse complement strand
GGAATAGGATTGGCGCTCGCGCATCGAGTGATCACGGAACACGGAGGCACGCTGACAGCCTCAAACGTAGCAGAGGGCGGCGCAGAGTTCATGGTTCGACTACCGGTTTGATTGCCCGCTGTTAATTGTCAGAATCACAATCTCTGGTGGCACGCGAAACCGGACGCGCATAATGCTCGTGCCGATTCCGGTCGTCACGTACAAGTGATGCCCGTTTTCATAGATATGTCCCGCCGTGTACTTTGGCCCAAAGCGCGATGGGACCACCGGAGTTCCAATCAGCGGCAGGTTAACCTGGCCGCCGTGCGTGTGTGCCGCCAACAATAGCGGCACGCTTTGCGGAAGATCCGGAAAAATATCAGGGTTATGCGTGAGGGCTATGACCGTTGACCCGCTCGGCGCCTTGGCGAGGGTTTGCTCCATGTGTTGTGGTCTGGTCCAGAGATCCGCAAGCCCCACCAGCCAAAACGATTTGTCGTGCCAGTTTAGTTCCTTGGCATCATCTTCCAGCACCGGGATGCCTTCGCTCTCAAACGAGCGCCGGACTTTCTCTCCGTTGTACCACCAATCGTGATTACCGAGGATGGCGTAAACGCCCAAAGGCGCCTTGAGATTTTTCAGTTGCGCTGCCGTGACTTCCGGCTCAACGCGGTGAGCGGCGTTATCACGGCCACCCTGAATGTAATCCCCAAGCAATACTATTAGATCAGGATTTTGCGCATTAGTTAGCTCGACAATCTTCTTGAGCTTCTTCTCATCGATGAAACGATTGTCAGTATGAACATCGCCGATCAGTGCGATGCGCAAGCCGCTAAGCTCCGCGGGCCAGTTGTCGATCTGAATCGTGTCCTGATGAACAACCAGGCGGTTAGGTTCGATGAAGAACCCCCAGACAAGACACGAAACAATCGTGAGGAGCGTCAGGAGAAGAACTGCGCGAATTGCCTTTCGAGTACTAGTCCTCAAATTTGTTTAGAGGCGGGCTACTGCCCGCTTGAATCTGATGCAAGCTTGGCGGGCGGTAGCCCACCTCTAAAAGTTAGACGGAATTGGTAGTCGGAAAATATTCACGCCATCGATCATCAACCAACTTCTTAATGTCGTCGCGCACGATGAGCTCGTCAGGTAACGAAGGCTTCTTGCGCGCGTCGATCACGATCGGAGGTTTATAACCGAGATGATGACGCACGACGTTCGTCTGGGCGGCGTAGATGTCCGAAGCCGGTTCGAACCGCGTCCAGGTTGACCAAAGAAAGTTACTAACTGATTGAGCGACGCCTGCATCGTCATGCAAAATGACGAGCGGCCATGCCGCGAATACTGGTTCATTTGCGAGCCGCGCGGCTTCAGATGGGTCATCAGTGTATTTCGATCCTTCTACAACTAAACAACCCGCGCAAAACGCCCCAGCCTTTGAAATTCCTCGCGGCAATTCACCGCGAAACTCGCGTGGCAATTCGCGCACAGCCTCGCCCAAACCCATCAGGATCGCTTTACTGCCCTCGTTAATTTTCCCGCTGGTGTAATCCAGAGTGTCCATGGACGTATTCGCAAAGATGAAAAAGTCTGTTTCCCAATTTACACGCGCGAGCACGTGTTCAAGCACGCTACGGAAATCGTGAAGGTCGATGGGCGAGTCAGTCAGAATCAGAAACTTAGTCAGCGCCAATTGTCCTTCGCCCAGAATCCTGAATCCGGCAACCAGGGCTTCGCGCGGGTAGCGCTCGCGTACGACCGCCGCCGCCAGCGAATGAAATCCGGTCTCGCCGTAACTCCAAAGGTCGCGCACGCTCGGCATGACGATCGGGAAAATCGGCGACAGCAACGATTGCAAATAATCGCCGATGAAGAAATCTTCCTGTCGAGGTTTCCCGACCACGGTCGCGGGATAAATCGCGTCGCGTCGATGCGCGATCGCTTTGCAGTCGAAAACGGGGTAGTCGTGCTTTAGTGAGTAATAACCGTAATGATCGCCGAAGGGACCTTCAGCTTGCCGCAGGCGCGGGTGCGCTTGGCCGATAAGAGCAAATTCCGCTTCCGCCACCAGTCGGTGCGCACTACCGATGGGATTTTTCGCCATCCGCAGCTTCTCTCCGCCAAGCAACGAAGCAAGAATTAGTTCCGGCACATCTTCCGGCAAAGGAGCGATCGCAGAGATGATCAGCGCGGGCGGGCCGCCAAGAAATACCGTGACCGGCAGTATCTGGTCCATCCGCTCCGCTTCGTGATAATGAAAGCCTCCGCCTTTTTGAATCTGCCAGTGCAAACCCGCGTGCCCGGCGTCGTAGATCTGCATGCGATAGATGCCCAGGTTGTGCTTCTTCGTGATTGGATTTTCTGTGTAGACCAGCGGCAGCGTAATGAATGGCCCACCATCTTCCTGCCAGGTCGTCAGTACGGGGAGTTGATCCAAACGCGACGGTTGCTCAAGGACTTCGGTAACCGGAGCGCGAGACACAGTGCGCGTGCCCAGCTTCAGAAAATCGCGCACCAGAGATCGATGCTTCCACAGTTCAGAACGATTTGGCGGCAAAAGCGATTCCGCCAGGCTAACTAATTGTTTGATGAACTGCTCGGGCTTTGGACCAAACGCCAGATCGATTCTCTTCGCGGTCCCAAACAGATTTGTAACGACAGAAAAGCGGCTTCCCTTCACTCGCTTGAACAAAAGCGCCGGGCCGCCTTCTTCGATTACGCGGCGATGGATTTCGGCAAGCTCCAGGTACGGATCGACTTCAGCATCGATCGTAATGAGATCATTTTCACGGCGAAGGAGGTCAAGGAAGGAACGAAGGTTACGATGCATTTGTGATTCCTCTGTGTCCTCTGCGGTAATAAGTTTTTAACCACAGAGGACACAGAGAAGATAGAAACTAATTCTTGCCCACAGTTTTCTTCAGACTCGCACTATTGAAATCGAGATCAGATGCGGGAATGACTTCAACCTGGGGAAACTGTTTCTGCAAGTCAGGCAGAAATTTCTTTGCGTCGCCCACCACAATCACGCTGGTACTGTCAGCATTCAGGCGTGTCGACGCAAAGCTCTTGACGTCGGAGGACTTGATCGCTTGCACATTAGCCACGTAGCGATTGATTTCGTCGAGCGGAACGCCATAAAGCGCGAGCGAAGCGAACTGGCCGACCAGGCCACCCGTCGTTTCCATGCTGCGCGCGAAGCCGCCGAGCAAACTCGCTTTGCGCGGAGTCAGCTCAGTATCGAGAAGTTCACCGGTTGCCAGCTTTGAGATCTCAGCCAACGTTAGCGAAGCCACTTCGGCGCCTGACTCATTCTTGGTTTGCGCCGACGCTGAAAACGATCCGGCCCAGCGACGCGCGTCGAGCGAACTGCTGGCGCCGTAGCTGAGGCCACGCTTGACGCGAATCTCCCAGTTCAAGCGACCCGAGTAACCGCTTAGCACAGAGTTCGCAACGATGCCCCGAAAATAATCCGGACTGTTGCGATTGATCGCGGAACGAACTGCGAGGACGGTAGTCTGGCCCGCCTCGGGTTTATCGATTACGAGAATGCGGCGACCCCGCGGATCGCTCTCAGGCATTCCAAGCTGAAGTTTCGGTAGCGCGTTCGGCGGATTCTGCCAATCGCCGAGATACTTTTGCGCGAGCGCGAAACCACTGTCAGAGGTAAGGTCGCCGCCGATAACGAGAATCGCATTGTCGGGGCGATAGTAAGTCGCATGAATCTTAGCGATGTCATCGCGTTTGATGCGTGGCACAGATTCAGGCGTCCCTGACAACGGATGACCATACGGCGCGTCGCGATAAACCACGCGCGCGGCGACGAAGCGGGCAATCGATCCAGGAGTGGCCAGGGCTCCTCGCAGGCCATCCAGCGATTGTCGTCGCGCGCGATCGATCTCTTCGTCCTTGAAAGCGGGGTTGCGAGCCACATCAGCCAAAAGCTCCAAAGCCTGACCAATCCTTGGCGACATGACGCTGGTACTGATTGATGACGAGTCCCAGCCAGCGCCGGAGTTTAAGGTTCCGCCGATGGCTTCGATCGCTTCGGCGATCTGCGTTGCACTCTTCGTAGTAGTGCCTCGCGTCAGCAATGCTGCGGTCATATCCGCGACGCCAGACAGATCGGACGGATCAACTTCACCACCGCTCTTGATCAGCAATTGCGCAGTCACCAGAGGCATCTGGGTCCTGGGGATCACTATTACGCGCAAGCCATTTGCCAGAGTCTTCTCAACCGGTTTCGGGAAAACGGCGGAGTGCGGCGCGGTTGGCGGTGGGGGTGTCGCCTGGGGCGACTGCGCAATTGAATTATTCACGCACAACACGACTACGAACACCGAAAAGAACATCGCCACGAATTTATTCGTTGTTAACTTCATTGCTACTGTGCTCCTTTCGGCGAATTAATCGAAGGATTAAGGCTGCCGGTCTTGGGACGTTCTGATTCCGGCAAATAATAAAAGACGTAGCGGTTATCGTCGGTCAGATACTTCTTAGCGACCCGCTGCACGTCATCCGCAGTCACCGCTTGCAATCGATTCAATTCCGTATTCACTCGATTGGGATCGCCCAGCAAGACCGCCGCGCGGCCCAGCGCCTGACTCTTGCCGAGACTTGTCTCGCGTTGTCGAAGCTGGCTGGTCAGGATCTGGTTCTTTGCCTTCTCGAGTTCGGCCGCAGTCACTTGGGTGTCCTGCAACTTCTTCACCTCAGCGCGGAGAGAAGCTTCAACGTCTTGCGGTTTCTTGCCGTTCGCGACAAACGCCGTCAGGGTAAAAAGCCCAATGTCCTCGCGCAGGTCTGCATTCGCATTGGCGCTCCGCGCCAACTGTTGTTCGTACACGAGCGATTGATAGAGACGAGATGAGCGTCCCTGCGACAGAATGATGTCGGCAATAGTAAGCGCGGCGGCGTCTTCACTCTTGCCGGAGGGCGCCAGGTAAGTGAACGCGACACCCTTTAGTATTCCATGAAGCGCTTCTCGCCGGTGCGCGCGGGCTCAGTAACGTTCACGCGCGGCAACGGAAGGTTCGGCTTCGGGATAGACGCGAAATATTTATCAATCCACGCATCGAGTTGTTTCTGCTCGAAATCTCCGACGACGATCAGGGTTGCGTTGTCCGGGCGATAGTAAGTGTCGTGAAACTTAATAACGTTTGCTACGGTCGCCGCGTCGAGATCCTCAATGCTGCCAATCGTCGGGCGCTTATAGGGATGAGCGCTGAACGATTTCTGATCCAGCGCATAAAAAAAGCGGCCATTAGGCGGAGCAAGGACGCTCTGCCGGTACTCTTCCTGCACGACCGCGCGCTCGGACTTGAAATTCGATTCGTCAACAGTCAACGCAGAGAGGCGCTCAGCCTCTGCCCATAACAGTGTCTCGACGTAATTCGCAGGGATGACTTCGTAATAGACGGTCACGTCATCCTGGGTGAAGGCGTTGTTGCTGCCGCCCACGTCTTCGGTCAGCCGATCCATCATCTCGGCCTTCATATTCTTGGTTGACTTGAACATGATGTGCTCGAACAGGTGAGCAAAGCCGCTACGCTGATCCGGATCGTCTTTCGATCCCACGTGATACCAGACGTTAATTGCAACGGTGGGGCTGGCTTTGTCGATGACGCTGAGCACGTGCATCCCGTTTGGCAGGGTGCGCTCGCGATAGTTCATCTGCGGCATTTTCGTCTGGCCATAAGCCGCGCACGTCGCGATGCCAATCGACGCACAAGTAATGAAGAAACAAAGAAAACGCCTCATTCTTACTCTCCTGTTGTTGATTAACCTTGAGTCAGCGTTGGATCAATCAAGGTCAAGTGGATTGCGATAAACCTTGGTGTCTTTTTCGGCGCGCTTCCTGGCTTCCTGGAATTTCTCTTCCAGCAAACGGCTGCGATCTTTATGAGAACTCATCTCCTGCGCGAAGATTTGCTCGCGCGTCTGCTTCTGCTTGTCGAGGTCCTTCACCATGTCTTCGAACGAGCCGAGCGGCTTCGTTTTTTCCTCATGCGAAAGCAGCGCGCCGGTTTCAACATCAACATTCAGCGTAGCTTCGCAGCAGGGACAGACGATGGTGAAGCGATCTGAGTTGCTCATAAGTTCGCGCAAAGGGCTTGAAGGCGCATCATACCAGCGGAGACGCTGGCGATGCTAGTAAGCGAAGACGATCGGTATTGTCCCTGGATTGGTTTCGTGAAGTCTTTTTACCTGGCAAGCACGATCCACGAAATCACACTAAGTCAGCACGAAAAAACGTTTCGTGTGGATTCGTGGATGGTCCGGACTTTGGATTAAGAGAAGGATTGCTTGCGAGAGTAAAGGCGCAAAAGCCCTGACGGATTTATTCCAGAGTATCCTGGACAGCATTCTTTACGATTGTCGGGCACGCCCCCAAAAAAAGAAGCGGCTTGATCGCCGCTTCACAATAACTTGGTCTGAACGAGGTGTTATGGAACGACTTTCCTAATCGCCCTTCCCGTTTTCTTCGCCGCCGTCCTGGTCTTGCCGGCTACGGTCTTGCTGGTATCCACCGTCTTGTCTGCCACACTCTTAGAGCCTTCTTTAGTTTTGTCGACGACCGTCTTCGTCGTATCAACTGTCTTATCCGCTACGGTCTTGCTGACGTCCACGCTCTTATCAGCAACCGTCTTCGCGCCTTCTTTCGTTTTATCAGCAACGTCTACGGACTTGTCCTTCACAAACCCCACCGAATCCGCGATCGCATCGCCCGTCGCGTCGAGTGCCCTCTCGGGCGTGCTCTTCATCTCGCGTTCTTCGCCGCTGGCTGAATACACCCTCACCGTCCGGTTTCCATCGCGCGTGGTTACGACCACCCTCGACACGCGCGGGTTATTACGAAACGTCCGCGTTTCAGTACGCACGCCGTTCTCGTTCGTCGTAGTTATCTCAGAATTGTCCGGCGCGGTCGTCGTAGTCATCGCAGAGTTACTGTCTGCGTTTGCGTTCGTGTTGCTGGTCGCGTCCTGGGTGCGCTGACAACCGGCAGCGAAAACGCCGGCGGTTACAATGACAATCATTATACCCAATCTCTTGATCACTGCTTTCGCCCTCCTCCAAAGTAAACTGGATCATATGAGCAACCATTATGCCACTGATGTGAGGCGGTTTACATGAACGAGTCCACTTCGCTTGCGTCACATCGGAACATCCGGGCGACTGCGAGAGTACGAAAACAAAACGACGGCTCGACTAGTGAAGTGGAACGAGATACTTCGGTGTGGAGGTGAGCTCTACGGTCAACGCGCCACTATTCGGCGTAATGTCACCCAGGCTCTTCCCGGTCGCGGAAAGTACTGAGTACTGGCGGGCCATGTTCTGTATGATCACGCGGCGAGACAACGGCGAAGTTGTCCAGGCTGCAAATCTGCGCTCGCCGTTGCTCGTGAACACCAGAACGTAGTCGTCAGCGCTACCGATGTTGAGCCGCTCATCAAAACGATAACCGCCTATGACGTTCGCCAGGGTCTTCGCAGCAAAGTAGGCAGGTTTGGGATCGTAAGCTGGAGTTTGACCGGACCGATAAGTGTTGCGCACCAGCCCGAAATGATCTTCAGGCTCCTTGGGATCAACGCCGTCGTCGCGCCAATCGTACCAAATCGAAATTTGAATTCCGTTCGCAACGTTCGTGAGGAATTCGCGGGTCAACATTACAGCCTGAACCTCTTCATTCATGTGCGACCATGCCGACGAATATCCCCACTCGCTCGACACTATGGAAAGTGGGAACTGGCTCGCCCGGAGATTGTGACTGTGAATCAAATTGCGCAGGTGCGCGTATTCGTTTGCCGCGGTCTCCGGATTTGTTTGACGATAGGGGTGGACCGAGACTGCGGACCAATCGTCAAGCAGCCTTGATTTGAAGCACGAGTCAAGAAAGGGAAGATCGATCTTAGATGTGGCTGGGCCAATCAATTGCTCATTCGGTACCGAAGCGTGAAATGCCCGGCCCACCTCTGCTGCCAAAGCTCTATATTCGCCGACGTCGGGCTGCGGCGGCCAGAACATCTGCGTGTTTGGTTCGTTGAAGACTTCCCAAATGACGCCACGACCCGAAAAATGCTTTGCGGCCGCGACCGCCCACCTCACAAATGCTTCGCGCGCGACAGGAGTGCGAACTGATTTTCCTTCAGTGTAGAGTGGATTTCCATAATCCAAAATAAGTAGTGCGCGCAGCTTGAACGCGTCCAGCTCTTTAAGCAAACCATCGTAAGGGGAAAACTCATACTTACCGCGCTCGGGCTCAGTCAGCTCCCAATTGAGGTCCACGCGCACCCAATGAAAGCCCGCATCCGCAATCATCCGAACCTCGCCGGGTTTGGGATCTGTGAAGTGGATATTGACGCCCAAACTCTGATCGACCGTGAGGGCATCGGTGGGCGCAATCCAGCAGCCCCGACAATCATTCGATTTGTGATCGGCAGATATCGCAAGCGAGAGGAAGAGAGAGACAACGGCAAGAGCGGTGCGCAACTTCATTAGCGATCCAGAGCAGGTTGTTAGCTTGCGAGACAGGCGCCCACGCAATTCAACAAATTGCGCTATGACTCGTTAAGGTCCCAAAGGACGAGCCGTGAGCAGGCGCCGTCAACAGCGACAGTTCCGGCATAACGATCTCCGGCAGCAATGTCACTGAAGCTCCAGCGCAGGGCGTCGGCCGCGTCCACTCTGCTGCCCAACAACATGGCGGGCATCCCGGGCGCAACTGAAACGTCGAATTGATCGAGCGGGCAGTAGAGTCCTTCGCCGCGCGCCTTGATATAAGCCTCTTTGCGAGTCCAGCAGTTGAAGAACGATTGCGTCTTACTTTCAGCCGGCACCTCACGGAACTGTTCTACTTCAGCTGGTGAGAAGAAATGGTTGGCCACGTCATCAGTCACAAAATCGGAGCGCATGTATTCGAGGTCAACGCCGACTTCGCGATCTCGCACAATGGCAATCAGCGCAAGTTGATTCGAGTGCGAAAGGTTAAAACGCAATCCAGCGGAAAGTTTTTGGTCGGCGAAATATGGCTTGCCGAATTCGCCGGTCGCAAGCTGCAAACGGCCTGGCTTTGTCTGGAGATATCTACTGAGAATTAAGCGAAGGGATGCGCGGCCGACGCAGAAGTGGCGGCGGTCAGATTCGAACTTGAACCGATCAGCGCGCGTGCGGTCATCCAGCGATAACGCTTCGTCGAAGGTCCACGACCACGGCACATCAAGCCGAGCGCGCCAGACGTGTACTTCATTCTGCCAGATGACCGGCGCGGCCGGGCCTGGTTTCCAAGTCTGTTGCGGCGCCGCAACCAACGGCGTTGACGTTGTTCGCTGAAATAGAGAGGTGTCTTGCATTATCCAACGACCGCGAGTCTTGGCCACACCCGCTTTGAGACGTTCAAGGACAACAGGCGCGCGCCCGATAGTAACTCATTCGTGCACGATGCAGGCGCAACCGAGCCAAGAAACTGGAGCACGCGAAACGCGAAAACATTGGTATCGAATTTTTCAGCGTGACGGCGCAGCAGGATTTGGCTCCAAACCATGCTCTCGAATCTTTCGATGGCCGTGCTCAGCGAGCCACTGTCCGGTTGATCGAAGAACAGCCCTGTCTTGCCGTCGATCACAGTTTCGGCGGCGCCGCCGCCTCGATAAGCGATGACGGGGCGGCCCGCAGCATTTGCTTCCAGCGGAGCCATGCCAAAGTCTTCTTCGCCGGGAAACAGCAGCGCGCGACATCTCGCTGCATAGTAGTTCACAATCTGATCCGGTTGGCGTCCGAGAAATTCGATTCGATCATCCGCCAGTTTTTCCAGTCGCTCCCGATCAGGACCGTCCCCGATAATCACCAGCCGGCGGTTCATTCGCTTGCAGGCTTCGATCGCAAGATCGATTCGCTTGTAAGGCATCAGGCGCGAAAGAATCAGGTAATAATCTTCAATGTCGTTCGACATGTGAAATCGGTTGACATCGATCGGCGGGGGAATGACATGAGCTTCGCGGCCGTAGATCTTCTTGATCCGGTCGGCAACCAAATGCGAGTTCGCGATGTAGTAATTAGGTTGCTTTGCTGCGCGCAGGTCCCATTTGCGCAAACCCCAGAGCGCCATTGGCAGCAGCGTTCGCGCGCCCGCGCCGAAACGTTCGCGGGCCACATAATCATCGTAGCGCCAAATCCAACGCATTGGCGTATGACAATAACAGACGTGAATCGCATTGCGCCGGCGGCGGACACCCTTGGCATATCCTGAACTACTGCTGAAGATCAGATCGTAAGAAGAGAGATCGAAGTGCTCGACCGCGAAAGGATAAAGCATAATGACAAAAGCGAGTTTTGATCGCAGGCAGGTGTTGCAGCGCCGAAGTGCGAATGTCTGCGGTGCGCAGCCTTTTCGGCAAGCTCGCCGGCAACGCTACGGTCGTATACATTGGCGCGCCCGGAAACGAATCATGCATGGCCTCAGCCACGCGTTCGGCGCCGCCCATTTGAACAAAGTAGTCATGTACGAGTGCGATTTTTGACAAGCTGCGAGTCCTCGGAAACCTTCACCATAAGAAAGTCGCAAAGGCCTCGCTTTTTCAGTCCGCACTCAACTTAACTGCGAAGCTGCGCACATTTTTTGCCTGCGGCGTTCTGCCTCGCGTGACTATCTGTCGATACAGCGAGTTTATTTCGGTCAGGTAGCGTGGGATCGAATAGTGCTCAACTGCGTCCAGTCGCGCGCGCGAGCCGAGCCGGGAACGCAATGCTCCATCACTCAACAGCGCGATCAGACCAGATTCAAGTGCGTCCTGATCGCGCGACTTCACCAGCCAGCCATTGACGTTGTGTTGAATCATTTCCGGCGTGCCGCCGACTGACGTCGCCAGAACTGCGATGGCGCTGGCGAGTCCTTCAAGCACCGTCAACGCGAATGGCTCCTGATGTGAATTCACAACCAGCACGTCGAGCGCCTGGATCAATTTAGGAATATCGTCGCGCGGGCCCAGGAAGCGCACGCTCCCGGTTAGATTGAGCGACGCGACTGCCTCGGCGATCTGGGTTGCGTAATCCTCGTCTCGATTAAATAAAGGCTCGCCCACAATCAACAAGACCGTCTCAGGCAGTTCGCGAGCGACGCGCGCAAAAGCCTGGACCAATTCGAGTTGCCCCTTGCGCGGAGTCAACTGACCAACAATGCCGACGACTGGTTGTTTTTCGGAAAGGCCCAGCGTAGACCGGGCTTCTTTTCGGGCCGCCTCATTTGGTTGAAAGCGATCGAGATCGACTGAGTTATGGATTACCGTTACTGGAACGCGTCGTCTGAATGGCCGTAAGAGAATGCCGCGAAAGCCCGTCTCAACCGCGTGTGAAACCGCCAGGATATGATTGCGCGAGGTTAACAGCGCAACTAAGCGAACCACCGTACTCAATGGATGAAGCGGCAGGATATCGTGCCCGTGCCAAACCACCGGAACATGGAGTCTTATCGATGCGGCGGACATTACGAGTCCGGCTCGAATGCTGTTGGCATGAATCAGATCGGGGCGTTCCTCTCTGATGATTTGTCGTGCCTGGCCTATCACGCTGGTAAGCGATGAGAGGTATTTAAATAGTCGATCGATCCGCCAGGTGAAGCGCGCCTCAAGTTGATCTAATCCCCGCGTGCGCACATTCGCCGAATTTGCCAGGGCCATCATCCTGCTTGCTGCCGGACACACCACCACAAATTCATATACTTTGCGATCCAGGGCGCCGAGAATCATCAGCAGTACCCGTTCGGCCCCGCTGACTGTTCCGGTGTGGTTATAGAAGAGAACCTTCATTTCTCAAATCGTAATGATCTCGCGTTCGCTTGCCTGTCGGACGCGTACAGTCTCGCGGCTGATCCATCCAATAAAGAGCCATGCGAGTGGCGCCACAGAGTAAAGCGTGAACGTCAATCCAAAGATGCTGTTCAGGATCAGCGCAGGCATCAAGGCGGCTACGATCCTTCGGGTGGTCGCGCCGTCGTCATCAATAGAGGCACGAGCGTTGATTACTGAGAGCCAGGTGCTACGGCCCAGAATCCACATGAACAAGAGCGCCCCCGGAATTCCGCAGGCGATCGCCACAACCAGAATAAAACTGTCGATGGCGGGGAGATCCGATTCCGAAAGGAAACGTACTTCGCCCAACGAGCCCGCTCCGAGCCCCGCTCCGAGAGGCCGGTAAGGAATGACGCTGGTTATTAGATAGGACCAGTTCTCAAGTCGAACTTGAAAGCTCTCTTCATTTGCCGGTTTCAATGTCCCGCGCTCGGTATGCGACAGCAGGGTACTAACTGTTTCGTTATCGCTCTTGCTCCACATCTCGTCTTCCGACGGTGCTGAAGCGAAGGCGACGATCAAAACAATTGGCAACAGCAACAGGCTGAGACGCTCAAGCATGCGCGGGAAGCTGTTCGCGCCCAGCAAGACCAGCGTGGCGACTCCTACGAGCAAACCAAAGATTGCGGTGCGCTGACCGGTTAACAAAACCGCCCCTATCAATGTTGCGCCACAAATAATCCATCCGAGTTTTCTAACCAGGAGCTTTGTTCCTGTCGCAAAGCCCATGGCCGCGATTGCCGCGACCTCTGCATAACGTCCCCACTCTTCGGCGCTACTGAAGGTTGCCAGTGCACGCTTGACGTGGCCGACATTGATTGAGTCGTAAAAGTCCGTGTTGTCGATCCAATACTGCTCGAACGCCGGATAGCCGTAGACGAGCTGGTAAAGGCCGTAAGCCGAAGTAATGATCGCCAGCACGATCACCAGCTGCAGTGCCCTGTTAATGAATTTTTCATCGATCGCCTGTCCGAAATAAAACCAGACCAGCGGCACCAGCATGAACAAGGTGCCAGAGAGTCCAACGAACAGGCCACCCTGCAGCGGATTGAAAATTTCCAGGACATAAATGATCCCGAGTATTGAAACTGCCCCGGCCAGCGGCGTCGCCACGAACATCTCTAAACGTCGTGCCCGGATGAGCACTACGAACGCGAGCAGCGTGACGATCGGCGTCAAGACATGGATTGGATCCTGCGCAGCATAATCAACGAACAGATATTGAGCGCGCCGCAGGACTCCGCGCACCGGCTCGAACAACATCATGGCGATGAGGCCGGCTTCCAGACTGACCAGCAAAGGCATCGCCATCAGCCACACCACAGCTGTCAGCAGCCAGGCGCGAAGTATCTGGCCTCCGGCAGCCACGGCGAGAATCGTGAAGGCGGCAGCCGCCTGCACTGGCGCAAACCAAATCCACATTGAGCGAGATGGGGATCGCGTTTCTAACTGGACAATGCTGCTCATCGATATTCTGCGATTGCCGCGACCTTAACCGGCGGTCGGGCTGCTTCCGCGAAGCCCCAGCAGTGACCTCCAATTAGGAATAAACAGATCGCGACGCTGTGGCCGCAGGCAATTTGTCCAAAGTCGAAGATGCCGCTTCTTAAGGAAGCCGAACAGCGCGATAACGAGCATGACGCTGTAGCCAATTAGCGACGCGATCGCCGCACCGGTAATGCCAAATCGCGGCAGCAGCACCAGGAGTGCAACGCTGGTCACGACTGCCGAGGAAAATCGTGCGAGCGTGCTCATGCCCGGATGACCAAAACCACGCAGGCCGCTGATCAGAATCGATCCGCAGCTCCACACTCCGGCGGCAACCAGCAGCCAACGAAAGGCGCTAGTCGCGGGTACGAAGCTTTCGCCGAACAGAACTCTGAGGATTAGTGGAGCCGCGAACCAAAGCGGCGGCAGAACCAGCAGGTGCATATAAATCGCCAGACGAAGGCTGCGCGCGGTTAATAGCTCGGCCCTGTTCGCCGTTTGTGACGAAGCGACCTCTGGCATCAGTGCGCCGCCAATCGCATCGGCGGCCAGCGTTGTCATTTCAGAGAGCCGCACCGCGATCACATACAAGCCGATGGCGACGTTCGAAGCCATTCCACCCATCATCAGCTGATCCAATCGCAACGTGGTGTAATCAGCCACAACGCCCGGATAATCACGCAGCGAATAGCTCATCGATTCCCTGAATTGTTTCCAGCTCGGCTCCCAACGTGGGCGCAATTGATGGAGTACAGCAAAGAGCGCCAGCAGCATCGAAGACGCCTGCGCCGCAATCATCGTGACAGACGCAGTTGCCACCGTTAGATCACCGGCCAACCAAAGCACCGCAAAGCCGGCGCCCTGAACACCAAAGAAAATCATTCGCGCGGCGCCTGCCCAACCGAAGCGCCGGGTGCCTTCCAACAGTCCCCGCATCAGATCAAGAAACAACGCGGCGGGAATATTGATTTGATAAATCCGGACGAGCGTCATCACCTGAGGGCTGCGGCTTCCGATCAAGTGAGGGACGATCATGTGAGCCAGCGACACTGCCACCAGTCCCACAATCACCGTGTAAACAACCGCGTTTGAGAAGAGCGGCGATACGCGCTCCGGCTCTTTCGCCATCCAATAGCGATAAGCTGTCGGCAGCCCAAGACCAGCCAGCATTGCGATCACCGGGGGCCAGAGAACTACGACAAGCAGATCGCCGCGGCCTGCTGGTCCCAGCGCGCGCGCGCCAACCAAGCTCGAGACCATGGTCGAAACCAGAATCGTGACGTCGGTGATAAAGATGAGTTTGGCGCTGCGGGCAATCACAGGTTTACTCGGTGGTTTAAGATCGGCGCGTTAACTTGCGCCTCGTGCCAGAACAATTGCAGGAATGGTGCGCAGCAGGATCGACGCATCAAGTTTCAGCGACCAGTGATCGATGTATTCAAGATCGAGTTGCATCCATTGCTCAAAGGAAAGATTGCTGCGCCCGGAGACTTGCCATAGGCACGTCAGG
>Ga0193729_1000979_pt1 | contig 14832 bp, 15 predicted proteins | sample U1c2metaG_FD_143036 | JGI IMG/M metagenome (GOLD analysis project Ga0193729, IMG submission 143036) | Soil microbial communities from a riparian zone of the East river system, Colorado, United States - U1c2 | ecosystem: Environmental > Terrestrial > Soil > Riparian zone | place: USA: East River... | reverse complement strand
TGATCTTCGGCGCATTCGGGAGCGCGCTCTCCAGCTTCTCGTCGCGCACCCAACTGGATGCGACGCGAGTCGACTCGTCGGCGTGCGCCGACGTGTCGAAGAGGCTGATCGAGGTCATGACGTCGTTGCCGGCCTCGACCAGGAAGTACCCGTCGAACCCGGGTAGCTTGCTGAGGCGCGGGATCAGCGTCTCGTTGACCTTCTTCGTCAGCTCGTCGGTGCGACTGGCGTCGACACCCTCGTAGCGTCTCACGGTGGCATGCATGTTCAGCTCCTAACTTCATCGATCAGGGTTGGAGAACCCGGTCCGAGCTCTCCTGGATGCACTCAGGCCAGGTGTGACAGACGAAGAGGAAAAAACTCAGAGCCCCAGCGGCTACTGCACTAAACCTATGCGCACACCCAGCATCCCCCCAGGGACGCGGCGCAAACATCGGCAAGGACGTGTGGGCTGCCAAAACTCGGGATCGACAACGAGAATAGGGCGGTTTGCAGCAGGAACCGAATTTTGGCAACCAACAGCCCAAGACTCGGTTGCAGCGCCGAATCGAGTTTTGACACTCCTTCAGGGGCGCCTCCACCCGCGCTACGCTCGATCAGTAGCGCTCAAGCCTGGTTGCTGTAGGACAATCCTGCCGCTCACGTCGTCGACTTGGAGAAGGCCCGCGTCTTCCGCAGATTTCAGAGACCTGCCGTTCGTTCGTTTAATGACAGCTTGCAGCCGACGCGGGTGGTACCGCTGGCTACCTAACTCGATGATCGCTTCAACGAACTTCGTGCCGTTGTCTCGGCCGACTAGATCTGGTCGAAGGCCCCAGGCAACGCCGACGAAATGATCCTCGTCTAGATAGTGCGGGATCATGGCTGTTCGCCCGAATGAGCAATAGCCCACGACACTGACTCCATCCCGGGCGGTGAAGTCCTCGTTGCCGGGACGGCCGACACGCGGTACCTCATCGACATCCTCGTACCGCCATCGCTCGATATCCACCGCTTCCTTGGCGGTCATTGGCTGAAATGAGAAATCCATCGAGCAGCCACTCTAGTCGGGCGGCGCACGCGATTTCGGGACGCGTGTCGTCTTCTGTTGGACGTGCGACAGAAGTTGGCGCCTGAGTCGAGCGCTGATGACGCGGGTGGCGGGAGCGCCGCGGCAAGCCGATCGATCATCCTCGACTAGTTCGCTGCCTATGTGCCTCGCTTCACCGTGGCGCATAGGCTGGTGGCGCTCGTTGGGGGGTCGGATGTGACGCAAGCGCTAGCAAGAGGTGTGAGGGGAGACCGGCTGACGGTCGGTGTGGCGGCGCGCCTGTCTCGGTACCTGCAGGTTCTGACGCAGGCGAAGAAGATGGGCAAGGAGCGGATCTCCTCGCGGGAGATCTCCGCCTACACGAACATCAACTCGACGCAGATCCGCCGCGACCTGTCCGACTTCGGCAGGTTCGGCAAGCGCGGTGTCGGTTACAACATCGAGTCGCTGCTCGGCGAGATCCGCGAGATCCTGCGGACGCAGGGGCAGCACAACATCGCGCTGATCGGCGCCGGCCGGCTCGGCCGGGCGATCGCGAGCTCGCCGATCTTCGCCCAGCACGGGATCAAGATCGCGGCCGTCTTCGACACCGACGGCGCCAAGGTCGGGCGCTCGGTCGGGCACGTGACCGTCTCGCCGTACAACAGTCTCGCTCAAAGCGTCCGCGACAAGAACATGTTCGTCGGCGTGATGGCGGTGCCGGCGAGCGCGGCGCAGCCGGTCGCGAACGACCTGATCGAGGCGGGCGTGAAGATCATCTTCAACTACTCAGAGGCGCTGCTCGACGTGCCGCCGGACGTGCAGTTGCACACGTCGAACCCGGCGGCCGAGCTGCTGACCGCGCTGTACTTCCACCTCATGTAGCAGCGTTGCCCACAGGCGAACGGGCCACGGATGGGCGCCGCCCGCGCTCGCGGCGGCGACGCCTTTCGGGATCGCGCTCGACACGCAGAAGGCCGGCCCTCTGGCCGGCCTTCTCCCTAAACCAACCGCTGAGGTTGTATGGCCCGCTTGCCTTACATCATTCCGCCCATGTCGCCCATGCCGCCCATGCCGCCGCCCATGCCGGCTCCGGCCTTTTCGGGTGGCTCGGCGACGATCGCCTCGGTCATGAGGATGTTCTTCGCGATCGACGCCGCGTTCTGCAACGCCGAGCGCGTAACCATGGTCGGGTCGATGATCCCCGCCTTGACCAGGTCTTCGACTTCGTTCGTATCGACGTTCAGGCCCTGGCCCTTGGCGGCCGTGCGGACGTTGTTCACGACGACCGAGCCCTCCAGGCCCGCGTTGTAGGCGAGCTGGCGGAGCGGCTCCTCGAGCGCGCGGACGATGATCTGCGCCCCCGTCCGCTCGTCCGGGTCGCCGAAGCCGTCCAGCTTGATCGACTCAGCCGCGTTCAGGAGCGCGACACCCCCGCCGGGAACGATCCCCTCTTCAAGCGCGGCGCGGGTGGCCTGGAGAGCGTCCTCGACCCGGTGCTTCTTCTCCTTCATCTCGGTCTCGGTCGCGGCACCGACCTTGACGACAGCAACGCCGCCGGCGAGCTTCGCCAGCCGCTCCTGGAGCTTCTCACGGTCGAAGTCCGAGTCGGTGTCCTCGATCTCGGCCTTCAGCTGCTTGATCCGAGCCTTGATCGCATCCGCCTTTCCGTTCCCGTCGATGATCGTCGTCGTGTCCTTGTCGACGACGACCTTGCGGGCCTTGCCGAGCTGCGAGAGCTTCGTGTTCTCGAGCTTGAGGCCCAGCTCCTCGGTGATCACCTCGGCGCCTGTGAGGATCGCAATGTCCTCGAGCATGCGCTTGCGGCGATCGCCGAAACCGGGAGCCTTGACCGCGACGGCCGTGAACGTGCCGCGCAGCTTGTTGACGACGATCGTCGCGAGCGACTCACCCTCGACGTCCTCCGCCACGATCAGCAGCGGCTTACCGGCCTGGATGACCTGCTCGAGCACCGGCAGGATGTCTTTTATGGCGCCGATCTTCTGGTTCGCGACCAGGATGTACGGCTCCTCGAGGACCGCCTCCATACGCTCGGGGTCGGTCACCATGTACGGCGACAGATAGCCCTTGTCAAACTGCATGCCCTCGGTGAACTCGAGCTCGAGCCCGAAGGTCTGGCCCTCCTCGACGTTGACGACGCCGTCCTTGCCGACCTTCTCGATCGCGTCCGCGATCACGTCGCCGATCTCGCGCTCACGGGCCGAGATCGTGGCGACGCGGGCGATGTCCTCCTTCCCCGAGATCTCCTTCGACTGCGACTTCAGGTTCTCGACCACGGCGTCGACGGCCTGCTCGATCCCGCGCTTGAGCGCCATCGGGTTCGCGCCCGCGGCCACGTTCTTCAGGCCCTCGCGCACAATCGCCTGGGCGAGCAGCGTCGCCGTCGTGGTGCCGTCGCCCGCGACGTCGTTGGTCGACGTGGCGACCTCACGCACCAGCTGCGCACCCTGGTTCTCGAAGACGTCCTCGACCTCGATCTCACGAGCGATCGTGACGCCGTCATTCGTAATCGTGGGCGCGCCGAACTTCTTGTCGAGCACGACGTAGCGCCCCTTCGGGCCAAGAGTGACCTTGACCGCGTCGGCGAGGATGTTGACGCCGCGCTCGAGAGCGCGCCGGGCATCCTCATTGAACTTCAGCTCCTTGTGAGCCATCTCTTTCCTCCTGAGGGATACGAGCTACTAGGCGGTGGCGCCGGCGAGCTTGCGTTTGCGCTTGCCACCGGTGTTGACGACCTTCGCGAGCACATCCGACTCACGCAGAATCAGAACATCCTCGCTGCCGAGCTTGATCTCGGTGCCGCCGTACTTCGAGAAGACGATCTCGTCCCCCGCGGCGACGTCCATTTCGATGTACTTCCCGTCCTCGTCCCGCCCACCCGGGCCGACCGCCAACACGCGGCCACGCTGCGGCTTCTCCCTGGCTGTGTCCGGCAGGACGATCCCGCTCACCGTCAACTCCTCCTCATCGAGCACCTCGACGATCAGACGGTCACCAAACGGCTGCAGATTCATAAAGCCTCCTCAAGCATCGATTTAGTGACTTCGGCCGAAAAGGGCGCGTCCAGCTCTGCCTGCGCGGCGACCGCCTGACGCGCTGTTGATCTCCGCATCAAGCTTGCGAAGTTCGCGCTGAGCAGCTCGAATCGCTGCGTCGGCTGCCACCTCGTCTTCTTCCAGTCGCACCATCGCCCGCGGCGGCTGGTGGGTCACGCCCGTGCGGTTGAGCGCGAGCGCGTCGCTGTTCAAGCGATACGTGTCGACTCGCGTCTGGCTCAACGCGGGAAGCGATTCCGCTAACTCCTCGCGTCGCTGCTCTCGCTGATGTGCGCTGCTCTCAGCCATCTAATTCCTCCTACCTGACCGTCATCTCTTGCGTGAGGCCATTTGCCCTTCTCCTTCTCCGGCAGCGGGAGCTTGAATCAGCGATTTTCACGGCGTCGCGCTCGGCCGCGAGCTCGCGCAGCTGCGCGAAGGGCCGCCACTCAACATGCTCCCAGCGCGCCTCGCTACACAGCGGGCAGCTCGGAGGTTGCCCGTAAACGACGATGCCGTAGCCGCAGGCGGCGCAGCGGTACTCGGCCCGCTTGCCCTTCCTGCCTCCCCCAGCCGCGAGCTCGGCGTCCTCGGCCTCACGCACGAAGCCGACCGGCTTCGGATCGCGCTCCAGCAGCTCGACGATCGACATCTGATCGCCGTCGACGAGGGCAGCGGGCGGGCGTGCAGACTCAGATGTCAGCAGAATCGCCACTACGTCACTCCTTCCCCGGGAACCCTTCGGCCCGATCGAGTTGCTAGCGGTTCCGCGCTAGGCTCGGAGCGTGTCGGCTTCCGCCTAGTGCTCGGAGTGGTGTCAGCTTCCGCCTAGTCGCGTGTCGACTTCCGCCTAGTCGCGGAACCGCCTTCGAAAGGCTCGCCCTCAACCGGCGGCGGGTCTTTCATTCCTTCCGGTCGAACGATTCGGTTCCTCGCTCCCTCCATAGGCCTCACCTCCTCCCGCTCTTCGACTTCGCCGACGGCCTCTTCGCCGATGGCGAATATCCCCCGTTGCGGACGATCTCGAATGTCTCTTCAGGGGCCTGGACAGACCCGAGGATGGCCTTCTCAACCCAGAGCAGCGAGAGAGCCAACTGATCCTGGGAGAACTCGAGTACTTTCTTGCGCCGCTCGTGCTCAAGCTGACGCCATGCCTGCAGCAGCTGGCGCAGCTCCGGATCGTCAGGCGTGATCTGACCCGAGAACTGGCGCCAGGCCTCGAGGTGGTCGCCACCAGCGGCCGTGTGCAGGAAGAGGCGGCCGGCGAGAGCGCAGACCTCCTCGCTCGGAGCATGATCTAGCCGCTCAAACTGCCGGCGTCTCTCCGTGACCTCGACAGCGCGGCGTTGGGCAAGCATCCCGACTTCGCGCAACCGCTCGTGAGTTTCGCGCAGGGGCTCGGCCGCCAGCTGTTCGCCTGCGGCACGCTGAGCCGTTGCCAGCGCCCTCTCAGCGTCGGCGAGCTCTTCCCGCAGCCGCTGCTCGTGCTCATCTTCGGCCTCGAGTCGCGCGAGTGCATCGGCCTGCTCAGCTCTGCCCGGCTCAGGCAGGGCCTCGATCGCCTGTCGCAGGAGCTGCCGTGCCCTCGCTCCCCTGATGTGTCCGCCGAAAACAAGCAGGAGCTGCGCGTCCCGATCAAGGGCTTTAGCGAGCTTGACGAGCGTCTCAGCAACGGGCCGCTCGACCTCGCCCGCCTCGATCCGGCTGATCTGCGCAGCCGAGAGGCCGCTCCGCCGCGCCAGCCCCCGCATCGAGAGGCGCGCGCGCGTACGCGCCTCCTTGGTCAGCTCGGCCATCGTCAGCTCGGCCAGCGCCCGTTCCTGATCTTGCATCGTGGCCCCAGTCTAGACGGTTGTGTACCGTCGGTCAAACGCCAACGTTTGCCTCCGATGCGATCAGCTGCCGTTACCTGAAGCAACGACCGCCGTTCGCCTACCTGAGGGGTTTCAAAACGACGGTTTCGCCTGGGAAACGAGTCATTCCCGGCACGAAATCAAAGTTGAAACCCCATAGGCTCGTGCCGCCCGAAGGGGCCGGGGCGTCGCACGTTCAACGCCCTTAATCAGACGATCGCTGCCCGACTGCCTCCGCTCGGCGTTGATCGAAGCGGAAGGCCGGGCTCGTCGGCCTCACCCAGACGCTTCCGTTGTTGCTCGTCTGCCTCCCCGCGGGCACGGGTAGGCGCCACGGCTAGACGACGTACGCGCAGCCGTCCCAGTACGCGTGCACGTGCGAGCGAGCCGTGGCAGCAGCAGCGCGATCTCTTCGCCCACACGTACAGCTGTCCCCCTGCTCCTGGACGAGCCGGACCGCCTCGGGCGTAGCTTGCACACGCACGTGTCGGACGGTAACAGCGTCGGAGCTCACTCGCCGCAAGCGGTCGTGAGGAACAAGGGGCTGCCGAACTCGGCTTCCATGACCAGGGACCCTCGGTCGTCGGCGAGTACCTGCCGCCACGACCCGCGCAATCACCGCGACTGCGGGTTAGCTGCGACCCTTGAGGCCTTGCGCTTCGGGCAGCGAGGCGAGGGTCTTGAGCGTGTTGTTCTCGATCTGGCGGATCCGCTCGCGGGTGACACCGAAGGCGCGGCCGACCTCCTCGAGCGTCTGCGGTTGACCGCCATGGAGGCCGAAGCGGAGCTCGATTACCTGGCGCTCGCGCTCAGGCAGCGCGGACAGCGCCTGCTCGATCTCCGTGCGTCGCAGCGAGACCGCGGCCACCTCGTAAGGCGACTCGGCCAGCTCATCTTCGACCAAGTCACCGAGCTTCGCGTTCTCCTGCTCGCCGATCGGCTTCTCGAGCGAGACGGGAAGCTTCGCCATCCGCCGGACCTCCCGCACCTCCGCGGTTGTCAACCCAAGCTCGGCCGCGATCTCCCCCGCTCGTGGCTCGCGCGCCAGTTGCTGGACGAGCTGGCGCTCGATGCGCACGACATTGCTCAACCTCTCGACCATATGCACGGGCATGCGGATCGTCCGCCCCTTGTCGGCGACCGCGCGCGTGACCGCCTGCCGGATCCACCAGGTCGCGTAGGTCGAAAACTTGAAGCCTTTGCGGTAGTCGAACTTCTCCACGGCGCGAATCAGGCCGAGCGACCCCTCCTGGATCAGATCGAGGAAGGCGAGCCCGCGACCGAGATAAGGCTTCGCGATCGAGACGACGAGCCGGAGATTCGCCTCGATCAGCTGCGTCTTCGCCGCCAGGTCCCCACGCTCGACCCGCTTCGCCAAGGAAACCTCCTGGTTGGCCGTCAACAGCGGCACCTTCCCGATCTCCCGCAGATAGAGGCGCAGCGAGTCGAGCGACGGCTCCACGCTCAGATCGAGCTTCGGCGCAGCCTTGGTCTCGTCCTCGGCAAGCGCCGGCTGCTCGTGCGGCGGGTCCTTGTGCCGCTCGCCCTCGACCAGCTCGATCGAACGGTCGACCAGGTGGGCGTAGAAGTCGTCGCTCTGCTCCTTCGTCAGCTCGACGTCCTCGAGCGCCGCGGCGATCTCGTCAAAGGTCAGAAACCCCTTCTCCACGCCTTCCACGACGAGCCGCTGCAGTTCCCCGGCGTCAGCACGACCGTCTCCCGCCCAAAACCCAGCGGCGAGAAACCATGCGTCTTGTACGCGTTCGATCTCCCGCTCCGCGACGGCGAGCCCGGAGTCCGCGGACTGCGACACCGGCAAAGAGACTACTCGTTCTTCCCGGGCGTTACGGCGTGCCCGCAACTGCCTCGACCTCCGCCTTGGCCACAACAAGCTCGGCCGACGTGACCCCCCGGCGTCAGCTAAGGGCCGCCACAACGACCAGCTAACAAACCAGGAGCTCGCCAGCGCCACGTACTAAGCTCACGCGCGCGCACAACACAAAACACTCGTGCGTGCCGTGCGTCAGTCCAATGATGACCGCACCGCGAATCACAGGTCTCGTGCGTGTGCCCTCTCCTGTCGCCTTTCGGCTCTTCTGCGACAAGCAGCGCCCCGGCTACGCCCCGACGACAGCGCGGTTTTGTCGGGGAGCTACAACTAGCTCGTGAGAGGCGGTTGCCGAACGGTGCAGGTCACGTCCCTGCTGGCGAGCCCGAGCCTCCGGAGCTCGTCGTCTGGCACGAGTTCCTCGATCAGCGGAAAGAGCTGTCGCTCCTCAAGCCGGATGTGTGCGTCAAGCAGTCCCCCCGCCGCATGCAACGTCTCTCGATCGACGCTGCCGGCCGCCACGGCGATGTCGAGTTTTCGAGCGAACCCCTCGAGCTGCATGTGTTGGACGCGTGCCTCGCGGAGGAGAGCAGGCTGCGACTGGACGTGCCTGAGCAAAAGCGGGAAGAGCTCTTCTTCCTCATCGCGAAGGTGGACACGCTCGTCGTTCCTGAAGAACTCCACGAATTCCCTGGCCACCGCGAGCCGAGCCGAAGCATCACCGTCCACGGCAGCACGGCGCAGCCGCACTGCCTGCACGAGCCCATCGTGGTGGTCGCGCGAGAGCGGGATCAGGGCGGGGTGACGCTTCATTCCACGACTCTAGGGTACGGCGTCGTCCCAGCCATGCTCGCGGAGCTCACTCGTCGTCGACACCACCCCGTACCGAGCGACTGAGCGACGCGACTATCCCTCACCCCACCGAGCGCACGGCTCGTCCCATCAGGCGCCGACAGGGCCGTCGCGTTGGGGCGGAACCGCGACACGCATTACGGTGTCTGCCCGAGCCTAGCGGGGCGGCTGTGGTCGCCTCGTTCGCGAGCCTGGCACTCGGCCGGCGTCTCGCGGTCGTCCACGTCGTGGTAATCGCGAGCAGCTTGACCCTCTGACGCCTGGACAAACTCCTCTACGACGGCGACAACCTCGAGGAACCCGCGACCCTCGCGGTGCGTCTGGCGTCTTTGAGCGGCTGCGGACTGCAGGAGTAGGGTGGGAGGCCCTTGGGCAATGTGAACTTCGACTTGATGGGTAGAGAGCGCGCTCAAGTCAGCGAGGACAGCGCGCTGTTCGTGTCCAACTGGTCACTTGATCACAGCGAGCGCTACAGGGAGCTTCGTAGGAAGATCAGGGCGGCGATCGCGGCAGTCGCGGTTTTGGACGGCCCCCTCACGGAGGAACTGCTCGAAATCCTCAACGAGATGGAGCAGCAGGAACCGCCGCTGCCGGACGATCTGTGCGACCTTCAAAGAGCCGCGCGGGTGGCCCTTACCTGAATGCCCGAGGAGAAGCGAGCGTCGGACCCTCTGCCGGAGTCGCTCGCGGACGGGGCAATCCACGAGCAGAGAAATCGATGAGCGTGATCCCGATGGTGATCGAGCAGGACGCGCGCGGGGAGCGCGCCTTCGACATCTACTCGCGCCTGCTCAAGGACCGGATCATCTTCCTCGGCATGCCGATCGACGACCAAATCGCAAACCTCGTCGTGGCCGAGCTCCTGCACCTCGAGTCAGAGGAGCCGGACACGGACATCTCGATCTACATCAACTCACCCGGCGGCTCGGTCTACGCCGGGCTCACGATCTACGACGCGATGCAGTTCGTCAGGCCCGACATCCAGACGACCTGTGTCGGGATCGCGGTGGCGATGGGCGCCCTGCTCCTCGCCGGCGGCACCAAGGGGAACCGGACAGCGCTGCCAAACGCGAAGACCCTGCTCCACCAGGTCTCCGGCGGCTTCGAAGGACAGGCAACCGACATCGAGATCCAGGCACGCGAAGTGATTAACGTCAAGCGGCGCCTGGAAGCGATCATCGCCGAGCACACCGGGCAGCTGCTCGAACGGGTCTCGAAGGACATGGAGCGCGACTACTTCATGACGTCGGACGAAGCGCGCGAGTACGGGATCATCGACCGAGTGATCGCGCATCGCTGAGATCTCCTGAGCTGGCCGAAGCCCCGCCCGATCCAACGGGCTCCGCAGAGCGCCGGCCGCGGCAAGCGTAGTTCGCTCTGCTCGTGTCCAAGCGCGGAGCTGTCGCGTTTTCAGCGGAAGTGCGACACACTCCCTCTCAATTAATGGTCCTCCGCCCGCTGCTGAGGTAGCCTCACCCCGGAGGGTTCGGATGGCGAGAAGGGTATGGGGTCTTTCGAAGAAGAAGGCGAACTACAAGCCCGCGCCCGACCCCGGCGTGCGGTGCGATCGCTGCATGTACATGTTCCCACCGCTCGCGCTTGGCGGCTGCAGGTTGGTCAGGGGGCTGATCCAGGCGTCCGCCACCTGCGACGAGTTCAGGCGCCGGCCACGATCTTGACGCGGGCGACAAGCCGCCCTGGCCGCTCAGCCGCAGCAGCATCCTCGAGCTGCCGCCGACAAGCCAGTCGTCAGCAATGGCGCCGAGAATTCGTCGCTCTGCGGAGCCGCTCCAATTCCTCGGCCCAATCAAAGTTCTCCAGCTGTGCGCGGCGCTCGGCCCCTTCAGAGATGACACTGTCGTCCTTTGGCGGAAAGGCGACAAGAACCTCTGGTGTCGTGGATGTCCTGTCGGACGATGTTTTGAGGCCTCGCAGGGAGGGGGTCCGGCAGCGCACTGTCGCCCTTCGGCTCTCGACAACCCTGGGCCCCGCCGTTGCCTGTTAGGAAAACCGATTTGCGGGTTGCGCGACTACTGGTCACTACGGGTCACTACGGCTCAGATTGCCCTTACAGCCAGTCCTAGAGCCAAATCAGGGGTGCTCGTAGAACCAACGGAGTTGCTCAAGCAAACGATGCACTCGAATGCCTACAAGACTGCTGAGTTGGTCAGCCGAGCCGAAGCGCTGGAAAAGGAGAAACGCAGTTTGCAGTCGCTCGTTCCCGAGGCAGAGCGCGCAATCGCGTCAGCGGAGAAGGCCACCGGGAATCTCGCGTCAGTCCGCGATCCGTCGACGAACGGCGCGCCATACTTCATCAATCAGTGTTTCACATCAAGCCTCCGGCAGCCTTGACATCGCCTGACCGGAGGAGAACACTGGCGGGGAGCCACATCCGCCGCTAACTACTGTGGCAGGGACGTTCAGCGGCAACAAGGGGAGAGCAAAAATGCGGAGATTAGTGCTAGTGGCAGGTATCGCTGCTCTGGCGGTGACGGTCGTGGGTTTCGCGCAGGCGGATCCCTCCACGCACCACGCTCTGACTGCGATCAGCGGCCAGGGGAGCGGAAACATTGCGGTCTCGCCCACGGCCAGGAACGTGGGCCTCAACCAATTTGACGGGCAGGTAACGGTCAACATCCACGACGCGGCACCGAACACCGTATTCACCGCGTCTCGCAACGCCGATTTCAATGCGGACGGCATCTGCACGAATCCAACCTTCGCGCCCTTCAGTCCGGCCTTCACGACCTCTGCTGGGGGAGCGGGCGCGGCCCACTACGAGGTCCTGCGGGGCCCACCTACTTTTCCCCTGTTTGTGGAAGGAGCGAAATTTGACGTGAGCTTCCGAGTCGTTGGGACCGACGGAACGGTTCTCACGAGTGAGTGCTTCACGGTTACCGTGAAGTAAGGGGTCGCCTCAATCAGGTTCGTGGAGGGCGGCCGCCGGTTCGGTGGCCGCCCTCTCGCTTCAGCAACCCTCTCTAGGCCGCATCCAGACTGCGTGAGCGCGGCAAATCTTCGGAACAGCTCACTCCTGGCCCCGCAACAGGCAAAGTTGGGCGATGACGAGCTACGAGGCGTCCGCACAGTTCTACGACGCGGTCATGGGTGATCGCGCGGAGCTCGCCGCCCAGCTGCAGAGGTTGATCGAGCAGCGGTGCCCAGGTGCCCAGGCGGTGCTCGAAATCGCGTGCGGCACCGGCTCGATCCTCGAGCAACTGCGCCCGCGCTACGAGGTGACAGGGCTTGATCTCTCCGAAAGGATGCTGGCAATTGCCGCCGAGAAGGTTCCCGACGTTCGCCTGATTCAGGGCGATATGACGCAGTTCAACCTAAACGAGGCGTTCGATGTTGTGCTCTGCGTTTCCGCGATCAACCATCTCCTCGACTTCGCCCAGTGGGAGCAAGTCTTCGACCGCGCGCGCGAACATCTCAACGACCGTGGCATCTTCGTCTTCGACATGCGCACCGAGCTCCAACTAGCGTCGTACGTCGAAGAGCCACTCTCGACTCACTGGTTCGGCGACGGGCATCTCTTCGTGTCGGACGCGCGCGACGCGGGCGACGATCAAGTGGTTTGGGACACTCGCATCTTCGAGCACGTGGGATCCTCCAACTACCGCCTCCATGCCGAAGAGATCCCGGAGGTCTCATTCCCTCGCACTCGGATCGGCGCAAGCCTGCGCCAGCGCTTCGCACGAGTATCCGTGCTCGACCAGCGGCGTTCTCGTCCCACAGCCCGATCAGAACGGCTTCATTTCGTCTGCCAGAAGTAGAGTTGAGTCGGTTCGGGCGGTTCATCAGTTAGGGCGAAGCGATCCGCGCAGACGCGGCGCGCCGTGACTCGAGGCCCGCCGATGTCGCCTTCTGTTGGAAACGCGACAACGGCCTTGTCTCACGCGCCTGGGCGGACGAATAATTGATTGGCGGTGCGAGCGCGCGAGAGACAGTTGGCGTTGCGGCGCCGACAGTCACACGCCCGCCCGCACCCCCAAGGCACTATCCCCTCCGATCTGCCCGAGGCCAAGGACATGCCCACATCCATGCTGCAGCATTACCGCGTTCGACTCCGGAGGAGCCGACGCTTGCCATATCGGATTGCGAGGCTGCTCCTGCTGGCTCTACTGATCGCGCTCCTGCTCATCGTCTACGTCGCCGAACGCTGACCCCGCGAGTGTGAGGAATTCAAGTTGGACGCCGCAGCGCGCGCACATGGCTGAATTGCTCGCCCGTCGTTTCGATAGCCGCCTGAGCGGTAAGACCATCCGTCGTGGAGGAGTTCGAGACCGACAATCTGCTCCGCCTGCTCCAGACGTACGAAACGGCTATCGCCGAACTGCAAAAGGAGCATGAAGCTGCCTTCACAGACCTGATCGCGCCCTACACGAAACGACAGGCCGAGGTCCTCGCAGCTTTGGCTGACAGGAACATTGCGGCGATCGTCGCCATCAGGAGTTTCGCCAGTCAAAGCTCCTAGGCCGCGTGCCCGAAGTCCACACCGCAAGACTCGAGCTCGAGCCGCATCTTGCTTTGATGGAGCCCCGGGCTGTTCGTGCTTAGGGCTGACGGCCTTTCCGGGGAGAGGAGGCCGGCTCGGGCTCCGATTTTCTGCCACACCTGCCAGCGATCAACGTGAAACGCGTTCGCCAGTTCGTCTAAGCCGGTTCAACGCATCGACGAGGGCGCGTGACGCCGCCTGCCAGTGCGCCAAGCGGGCTTCGTATGCCTCTTCGTCGCTCTCCGTCCAACTCGGCTGAAGGGGCTTGATGCCCTTCCGGAGAGCCGCGCGCGCAGCGCGCTCTTTCCGGGCAGCGGCCATGACCGCTTGCAGTTATGCAGATCTGCCACCGACGTCCTTTCCGCCATCTCTCTTCCCCCGCGTGTGGGTCGCTGGATAGAAAGACTCATTGGAGGACGGGAACCTGCATCCGATGCTCATCGCGTCGTTCTATTTGTCTACCCGTACGAACAGGGCACTAGCTAGACCCGCCTCGAGAGGATGGCCGGCGCTGCCTCGATAGCGAGGAGATGCAGTCCAAAGGCTGGGCAAAGGATGGCCGTGGCCGCTGGCTCGATCCCGTACGTGTCCAGGCAGCTCTAGAGTCGTTCGCTAAGCTCGAGCTGGCCTGTCGCTCTTTGGCGGAATCGCGACAAGAGTCCTTGACAAGGACCGGTCGAGCGAAACCGGTTACGCGCGGGCGCGAGGCGCTACGCAGCGTCCTTCCCTCGGCGCCGCCGGCACAAGCTTGCGCCCCCGTTCGTTACAGCTCGTTCCGACCCTTTGCGTCCAAACTGAGTCCAAAGTTCGCCTCGAAGTGGCGGTCCTGACTCGCGCGTATCCTGGATCGCGTGCAGGCGCACATCGTTCCCCGATTCCACCTTGGCCGATTCGCGACTCCGCCGGGCCGTCGCGGCTTCGTCTACCTCATCGAGAAGAGGACGGGGCGCACTGAGCGCGTGCGCGTAGATCGCACCTGCACGGCGGAGGACTTCTACATCATCGAGGACGACGCCGGGAACCAGGATGCCGTCCTAGAGGCGGCCAGCCAGGTTGTCTCGACGAGCGTCATCCGCCACGACGGCGCCTCGAGACCGCACCAGTCGCCCAGAGCGACGAATTCTTGGCGCCGTTGCTGACGACTGGCTTGTCGGCGGGCAGTTCGAGGATGCTGTTGCGGCTCAGCGGCCAGGGGCGGCTTGTCGCCGGTGTCAGGATCGCGGTCGGCGCCTGAACTCGTTGCAGGTGGCGGATGCCTGGATCAGCCCCCTGACCAACCTGCAGGCGCCAAGCGCGAGCGGTGGGAACATGTACATGCAGCGATCGCACCGCAACCCGGGCTCGGGCGCGGGCTGGTAGTTCGCCTTCTTCTTCGAAAGACCCCATACCCTTCTCGCCATCCGAACCTCCGGGGTGAGGCTACCTCAGCAGCGGGCGGAGGCGGTCCCGTTCGTACTGGAACTTCGCGGCGGCGGTCCCGGCGTGGCGTGCCGGGGAAGGCCCGCGAGACGCGGGCCTTCCCTGCGTTCAAGCCGGCGCGTTACGCCCGGACGGCTCCGTTCGTCTTCTTCGCGATTACCTCGCCGAAGGTGATCTTCGGCGCATTCGGAAGCGCGCTCTCCAGCTTCTCGTCGCGCACCCAACTGGATGCGACGCGAGTCGACTCGTCGGCGTGCGCCGACGTGTCGAAGAGGCTGATCGAGGTCATGACGTCGTTGCCGGCCTCGACCAGGAAG
>Ga0193729_1000978_pt1 | contig 14833 bp, 6 predicted proteins | sample U1c2metaG_FD_143036 | JGI IMG/M metagenome (GOLD analysis project Ga0193729, IMG submission 143036) | Soil microbial communities from a riparian zone of the East river system, Colorado, United States - U1c2 | ecosystem: Environmental > Terrestrial > Soil > Riparian zone | place: USA: East River... | reverse complement strand
AAGCGACACGCACCGGCCATGCTCACGACCGATCTCTCTTTGCGATTCGATCCTGTCTACGAAAAGATCTCAAGACGCTTCTACGAGAATCCGGCTGCCTTTGCGGATGCCTTTGCCCGTGCATGGTTCAAGCTGACGCATCGCGACATGGGACCCCGAGCGCGTTACCTTGGTCCGGAGGTTCCAAAGGAAGAACTCCTCTGGCAGGACCCAATCCCTGCCGTGAATCATGTGCTGGTTGATGACAAGGATGTCGCCTCTCTCAAGGAGAAGATCCATGCCTCGGGGCTAACGGTGTCGCAACTCGTATCCACCGCTTGGGCGTCTGCGTCCACCTACCGTGGGTCCGACAAACGTGGCGGCGCAAACGGCGCGCGTATCCGACTTACGCCACAGAAGAATTGGAAGGTCAACCAGCCAGAGCAGCTGCAAAAGGTGCTGAAGGCGCTCGAAAAGATTCAGAGTGACTTCAACGACGCGCAGTCTGGCGGTAAGAAGATCTCCCTCGCTGACTTGATCGTCCTGGCTGGTTGCGCCGGTGTCGAGCAGGCCGCGAGAAATGCCGGCATCTCCGTGACCGTTCCATTCAGCCCAGGGCGCATGGACGCTTCGCAGGAGCAGACCGACGTGCAGTCTTTCGCTGTGCTCGAGCCCGATTCGGACTGCTTCCGCTCTTACACCAACGGAAGCGGCGGTGCAACGGCCGAGGTCGAGCTGCTGGATAAGGCACAGCTTCTCACTCTGACGGCGCCGGAACTAACCGTGCTCATCGGCGGGTTGCGGGTGCTAAACACCAACTGTGGACAGATCAAGTTCGGCGTCTTCACCAAGAAGCCGGAGGCGCTGACCAACGACTTCTTCCTCAACCTGCTCGATATGCGTACGGTGTGGAAAGCGACCTCAGATGCGAACAATACCTTCGAAGGACGAGATCGCAAGACTGGCGAAGTCAAGTGGACGGCCACGCGAGCCGATCTCATCTTCGGTTCGAACGCCCAACTCCGGGCGCTGTCGGAGGTCTACGGAAGTTCGGACGCGCACGGGAAGTTTGTCCGAGACTTTGTTGGGGCGTGGAACAAAGTGATGAACCTCGACCGTTTTGATCTCTTCGCGTCCCTTAAGTAAGACGCGAAACGTTTCCGACTGTTTGGCCATGGCTTAGCCTGAGATCACTTGGGGAGGATTCATCGAGGCATTTCTCGAACCACGAGCGATCCTCGAGTAACCGCTCTTGCCCGCCATGAACATGCGAACTAGGAGATCAAGATCCGGCAGATACTGGACTTCACACCTCAACTCCTCGCTGTATTCCGGTCCCAACCGCGAACGACTCTGTATAAACCGCATCGCGCCCGATTACCTCGGCCCCAGCATCGATGAATGGCGACTGAAAGCCGTTGGTTCGGAAATTCATCCCGAAGATGTTGAGCGCCTCAAGCCTGAAGGCAAAAGCCGACGAAATACGTTGTTCGAAACTTACTTGGAGAAGTAGCGTAAGGTTTAATAATGGCCAATGAAGACGTGCAAAAGACGCTGGCAGAGCTCTCACGAGATTTACAGGAGAGCAAAGCAAGGCTTGAAGAAGCACAACGCGTCGCCCACAGTCCAGCGATCAACGACGTGCCCGAACCTGCCATTGGGTCAAGAACACGAAGGCAACAACGGCGCGGGCTAAGGATCTCCCACGGGATGTTCGCGGCCATCCTCGCTGGAAAAGGATGAACGGTTCTACGATTGAGCAGTTCTGCAGTTAGGGCTGATGCACGCATCTGAACTTTGCCGTTACTCCCTTTGGAATGCAGCAATTATTGCATAAACAAAAGTCCCCGGCCCGATCTCTAGGGCCCGGGTCTTGCTGCGCATTGCGATTAGTCGCCGTCGGTGCCCGTCTTTACGACTTTGGGCTTGGGAACGAAGTCCGCATCCGCCACGGACTTCTTGGTCTCTTCCAGCTTCACATCCGCAAGGTATCTTTGGGTGGCCGCAAGCGACTCGTGCCCGAGTTCCTCCATGAGGGTCGTCAGCAGGACGCCAGCACGGTAGCGCCTCGATGCGCCAGTCTTGCGCAGCTTGTGAAGCTCGGTGTGGAACTTCGCCCCCGCTCGCTTGGCGAGAGATTGCAGGTCACGCAAGAGATGCTGGTTGGGCTTGCTGGTTGGGCTTGCCGTTGCGCGGCCTACCGGAACTGGACTATCCTTTCCACGACAAAACCATCCACGTCACTTGCTGCGGACGTATCTGTCTTCACCGCAAAAAAATCAATCTCAGCACGGTCTTCGCTGGTCAAGCGGTCGGTATCAAAGAAGTCGAAGAAGGCATCTGGCTGGTCAGCTTTATGAATTACGATCTTGGCTACGTCGATCCGGAGGAAAGAACTCTGCAACCTCTCGACAACCCGTTTGGCCCAAAAGTGTTAACCCATGTGTCCGGGCCGGACACGGGTTTTAGTGGTCGGGGCGAAAGGATTTGAACCTTCGACCTCCTGGTCCCGAACCAGGCGCGCTAGCCAGGCTGCGCTACGCCCCGACTGAACATGCTCGGCCCCACCAGCGGCTTGAGCGGAACTCGTAGATTAGCATACCTAAACGCCAGCCTCCATCGTCAGTGTAATAACAAAAACCGCTGGAATGCATTTGCATCCCAGCAGCATAGGCGCGCAATCGAGCGAGCCAGTTCGTTAGTAATAAAACTTCAGCGCGAATTGCACCAGTCGAGGGCCGCGGGTCTGACTGATTTGACCAAAGGTTCCATCGAATCCGTTGCGGTCAGGGTTCAGGAACTGCGCATGATTAAAGGCGTTGAACAGTTCTGCGCGAAACTCAAGCGCCTTGCTCTCGCTCAGCTTCGTCCTTTTGAGAAATGAAATATCCCAGTTGTTTATCCCAGGGCCACGAATGGTGTTCCTGCCTAAATTGCCGAAGGAAGCGAGTGAACCGGGAACCAGATGGCCATCAGAGTTAAACGTACAATCCAAGGCCGTCGGATCAAAATAAAAGTTTCCGCTGATATTTCCGTTGGCGTCAGGTGACTGGCCCGAACAGTTGGCGCTAGCAGCGGAAAATGTTCTCACCTGTCGGGGATCGAAGGTCTTGAGCGGGCCGATCACGTTGGGACGATCCAGGAAATTGCCTTGAGAGCTGTTATCGTTATTCGAAAAAACCGTGAACGGTTGTCCGCTTTGGAACGTGGTGATGACGTTCACCTGCCAACCCTCCGTTACTTTCTTCGCGAAAACATGGTTGCGAAATGGCCGGTCAATGGGGAGCTCCCAACTTCCGCTAAATACAAACCGATGCGGGGTATCAAAGTCGGCCAGTCCATGATCGAGGCGGGGATCGAACGGATCCGTGTACGTGGACGAACGCGAACGGAATCCAGACGACAGGTCCGTCGTCTTGGAGAAAGTGTATGCTGCCCGAAGAGATACGCCATGGCTGTACCGCTTGTCGACGGTCATTTGCAATTCGTGGCTGGCGGAGACTCCGGTGCTCTTGTTGGTTAGCAATTGTCCGATATTTTGCAGGCTGCCGTTCGGATCGGTTGGATCTGCGCACCCCGCCAGCGGTCGAGCGCAGTCCTCATTGATAAATCCTCCAACCGGGTTGTTCAGTTGCGCTATCTCCGTGGCTGGTTGCGGGGGATTTACATCAACTGTGCTGATGAGCTTTCGCCCGATGCTACCCACATACACTGCTTCAAGCGATGTAGTTTTTGTCAGCTGATACTGGAAGCCCCAGTTGAAGTTCTCAGAATACGGAGTACGGAAATTTGGATCGGTGACGAACGCAAATGAAATCTTCGGTGTGAAGAATTGGCCGATGCGGCCTTGAGACGCGAATGGAAAGGGGTTGGTCACTCCAATGGGAGTGAACGGGTCAGCCAGGAAATTCGGCGAGGACGTCACGTCCGACTGCTGGAAATTAAGATTCAAGGCGTCCCCGAAGGGCGGCTGTCCCCCAAATTGGAGGTTCAGTCCGCCGTCCTCGATGTCATAGAAAATTCCCCCGCCGCCGCGCATTACCAGTTTCGAGTTCCCGAAAATATCCCAGGCGAATCCCACTCGAGGAGCGAAATTGTTACGATCCGGCTTCACAAGTGCTCGATTCGGCGTGCCAGGGTCGCCCGGGTAAAGCACGCCCGGAGGCGCATCTGGGAATACTGTTGACTGCGCGTTGCCGCCGAAGAATCCAATAATCTCATTGTGGAGGTCGTATTGCGGGCTGTTGTACTCATACCGCAGGCCGAGATTCACGGTCAGTCTGGGCAGCACCTTTATCGTATCCTGTGCGTAGTAATATTGAGACGTGGTTCGGATGTTGTACACGGCGTTAGAAAATTGGAACAAGTTGCCTGGAAATCCAGCCACAAAATCCGCAGTCCCGTCGCCCGTGAAAGTTCCGCCGATCGGTCCACCAGCGGCGTTTCCGAAAGTAAAGCTGCCGTTGGTAAAGAAGTCGAAGTTGAAATTATTTTGCACCCGCCGCACATCCACGCCAAACTTCCACTCATGACGTCCATGGGGAATGGTGACGTGATCCTGGTATTGGTAAGTCATGTCGTGAAGCGTCGTCGGCCCTTGCGGCGAAGGTCCGAGGTTAAAGCCCGGTGTGAAGATCACCGGAGGCGCTGCGCCACCCGGATCATCAGGGTTGACGTTCGTAAAACCCAGTTCGGCGGGCGTGGTTCGGTCGGTCGGACTCGCCTGCAGATTCGCCGAGCGGTTCGCAGAGGCGCGAAACTCGTTGATCCAACCTCGAGCGAAACTGTGCGTCCAGGTGATCGTCAGTACTTGATTCCGGGCTGAGTCGGTCAGTCCAGAGCCCAGCGGAACGTCGCCTCCCGTGGAAGCCCCCTTGTTAATCTGAAATGGAAGCGCGTCTCTAAAGTCGTTGATAACGTAGGTTCCTGACAAGTTGTCTCGCGACGTGAGGGTGTGATCGACCCGAATTATTCCTTGATCCTCATCCGTTGCCGCGGTTGGAGCGGAAATGAAACCATTGTTTGGCAGGTTGGGCAGCGGTAGATACTTTGCTATGTAAGCAGCCGAGACCGGATTTGGCGTAAATTTGTTAAATGGATATGGGTTTCCGGTGGCCGGATTGATCAACTGCGTCCCATTCGGATTTGTACAATTTCCGGATGCATCGAAGTTGCTCGGCGATCCGCACAACTCTCCAAAATCTCCGCCACGCTCAGCCGGGCTGAGTACCGTAAGCTGCGGCGAAGGTGTCCCCTCACGCCGTCGCGCCCCTTGATAGGCCGCGAAAATAAAAGTCTTATCCTTTATGATCGGGGCGCCAGCCGTTCCCCCAAAAACATTGCGTTTGAAGCTTGGCCGCTCTTGCAAGAAAAAGTCCCGCGCATTGAGCACGTCATTGCGCAAAAATTCAAACGCCGAGCCATGCAGGTGGTTGGTGCCCGATTTCACCACTTGGTTCACAATTCCGCCGGACGAGCGTCCAAACTCCGCATCATAATTGTTCGTTAGAATCTTGAATTCCTGCACCGCATCCGGGTTTGGGCTAACCACGATGTTGTTGCCAAGAAAGTTGGTATTATCCGCCCCGTCGAGCAAGAATGTGAGCGATTCGGAGCGCTGTCCACTAACGGAAAACGGATTCCCGGAGCCATCGTCGGGATCTGGGGAAAAAACTCCAGCCTGTAGCAATCCGAGTTGAAGCGTATCGCGATCCACAAGCGGTAAATCCTGGATCCGCCTGGTATCCTCTACTTTCCCTAACACCGCTCCCGTGGTGTCAATCTGTGAAATTTCCCCCTTCACTTCCATGACCTCAGACGCTTGACCCACCTCTAGAGCAACGTCCACGCGTCCGTTCTGGTTTATTTCCAGGGTGATGTCCTCCCGAACCAGCTTCTTAAATCCCGTGCTCTCCACAGTCAGGCGATAAGCGCCTGCCTCGACGGCAGGAAACAGATAATTTCCGTCTGAGTCGGTTGTTGTTGTGCGGGACACGTTGGTCCCCTGATTGGTCAGCGTGACAGTCGCCCCGGAGACCGTGGCACCGGACGGATCTTTGACGGTTCCAGAAAATCGAGAGCTCGTTTGCGCCCACGTTGAAGCAATCACCAGCATTAAAACGATTGAACCCAGAATGAGATTTCTATTAACGGCAGACCACACCATGGACTACTCCTTTCGAACCACCGTAATTTTGGCAACGAGATTTAACGGATAGGCAGGCGAGAACGATTCGCGAACTGGACTAAAGCGCCAGACCTTGTGAATGAACCTTAGGGACCCCCACCGCTCGACAGTGTCACCGAATGGGATAATTTTTAAGTCAACCGTGATTCGCTGTCAAGCACCAATAAAGCTCTATGGCCCCGGACACTCCAAAGCGCTCAAAAACCTCAGTAATAATCGGGGTGGAACCGCAGCGTGATTGTAATTCAGCGAAAAATCTGATTATTGACGCCGCCAGTAACATTCGGCGAGCTTTAGACGCTAGCCGCGAGACTTAGGGGCGGGACGGCAAATTCGTCATCGCAACCTGAGCGAACTGTAGGAGTTACTCCACACCGCCCGGCTCAGTTTAAGCGCAGCAGCTTGGCATATGTTATCGCCGGAATGCCCCTGATGGGTTCCAGGATGGAATTAAAAACTTCTCCGTCCAGGCGCACCAGAGAAACCGCTTGCGCGCCTTGCGTGGGAGCTTTGCGGCCCAGAGCAAACGTGGCGATGTTTACGCCGTATTTCCCCAACATGGTTCCAACCTGCCCGATGACCCCGGGCTCGTCGCGGTTGCGCAAATATAAAATGGTTCCTTCCAGTTGGGCTTCGAGGGGAATGCCTTCAACTTGAAGAATTCGCGGCGAGCCATCGAACAATACCGTACCTTCCGCACTAAAGCCTTCGTGCGAGGCGCCGCTCTGCGGTAGCACGGAAATTTCCAACGTGTTAGGGAAGCCATGCTCGCGCTTGCGTGTTTCTTCTTCTACTTTCAAGCCGCGCGCGGTCGCAATCGCCGGTGCATTCACCACATTTACTTTTTCATCCAGCACCGCGTTCAACACACCCGCCAATACCGCGTTGCGCAGCAAGTGCGTGCCCACTTCGGATACTTCTCCCGCGTAGCGAATGCGAATTCTTGAGGGGCGCGTGTCGGATGCCTGCGACACCAGCGAACCCAGGCGTTCCGCGAGTTCCATGTACGGCCGCACGCGGCGATACTGTTCGGCGGACAGCACCGGCAGATTCACCGCGTTCCTGATAATTCCTTCGGCCAGGTAGTCTTTCACCTGCACCGCCACCTGCGTGCCCACTTCTTCCTGAGCCTCAGTAGTGGATCCCGCGATGTGCGGCGTGGCAATTACATTCGGCAAGCCGATCAGCGGCGAATTTTTTGGCGGTTCCACCGCGAAGACATCCAGGCCCGCGCCGCCGATGTGCCCGCTCTTCAAAGCATCGGCCAACGCGCCTTCTTCGATTAACTCACCGCGCGCCGCATTGATGATGAACGCGCCCTTTTTCATTTTCGCGAGCGACTGTGCGTTGATCAGATTTTGCGTCGCAGGACTCAGCGCGGTGTGCAGCGAAACAAAATCGCTCTCCGCCAGCAAGCGGTCCAGCGGCACCAGTTCCACGGAAAATTCCTTGGCCGCCGCTTCGCTGATGTACGGGTCATAACCCAGCACGCGCATATCAAACGCTTCCGCGCGCAAGGCCACTTCGCTGCCGATGCGCCCGAGTCCGATAAGTCCGAGTGTCTTGCCGCTCATTTCCATGCCCGCCGCGCTAGATTTTTCCCAGCGTCCTTCATGAAAAGCTTTATCCAGTCGCGGCAGCTGGCGCGCCAGCGAAAGCATCAGCGCGAAAGTGTGCTCCGCGACGCTCACGGCGTTTCCGCCGGGCGTGCTCATGACGATGATGCCGCGCTTGGTGGCGGCTTCCAGATCGATATTGTCCACGCCCACGCCGGCGCGTCCCACGCAGCGCAGGTTAGGTGCTTTATCGAGCAGCTCGGAGGTAACTTTCGTTGCGCTGCGTACAATGAGCGCCTGGGCATCCGCGATTTCCGCGACCAGGTTATCTTTGGTGGTCAGCACAACGTTCCAGCCCGGCTGTTCCTTGAGCAGCTGCACACCACGCGCGCTAATTTTGTCGGCAACAATTACTTTCATGCGCTTCTTCTCCGCCTGTGTAGTGAAATTTTTGTATTTCGTTAACCATCAACGGTAGCGAGCCCTCACCGCAGTGTCAATGCAACCGCCCAACATTGTGTGATAATTTTGAATTACAAAGTTCTCGCGTGAACGCGCCCAGCGCTTACGAACCAAAATTGAGGAGCCGGTGATGAGTCTGTCTGAACGGATTCAAAAGGATTTGGTGGACGCCATGCGCGCCAAGGACGAGCTGCGGCTGAGCGTGCTGCGCGGCATGAAAGCGGCCATCAAACATAAAGAAGTGGAAAAAATTCGTGTGCTGGACGAAGCCGAGTCCATTCAGATTCTGCAAACGCTGGTCAAGCAGCGCAAGGAATCCATCGAGCAATTTTCCAAGGGCAATCGCCCCGAACTCGCCGACAAAGAAACCAAGGAGCTGGCCATCCTTGAAGGCTATCTCCCCGCCAGCGCCAGCAACCACGAAATGAACGCCGCCATCGACAAGGCCATCGCCGAAACCGCCGCGAATTCCATGAAACAAATGGGCGCGGTGGTAAAGGCCGCAAAATCCGCGCTTGAGGGCAAATCTGTCGACGGCAAAGCGCTCAGCGACCTAGTGCGTGAACGCCTCACAAAATTAGGCTGATTTGTACAGTTTCGAATGCAAACGCGAGCGCGGAAAGCTCGCTGCTTTACTTCGGCCCGGGCTTCAATACCGCGGTATTCCGCTCGTCATTTCCGATCTCGCGATAAAACATTTTCAATTCATCGGCTTTGCTGACCGGCACGCTCAGCTCCTTAATTTCAAAGGTGCGCGTGTATTTTAATGTTTTGCCGCTGACTTCCGCTTTGCTGTGGTAGCTCGCGAAGCTGTAGTCCGCGTTGACTGCTGGGGGCAGGTCGTCCACTTCGTATCCAGCTGGAAGCGCGATCTCAAAAGTATCGGTGTTCCGCCACGGTCCGGGAAATTCAACAGGATATTTTCGCGCTTCTTTCGTCTCCATAATATTTTGCGAGTCATATCCGATCACTCGCGGCCGCACCAGCAATAAATCGCCCGCCGACTTGGCATAATTTTCCGCCACCACCGAGTATTCGTATACAAAGGGCAGGTTGTTTTGTTCCAGATTTCCTATCGAGGCTTTGGTGATCTGAAAAGTGCCCAGCGAATTAGCCAGCGACGCTTCGATGGGTTTGATTCTGTCCCGCGCTTGAGAAACACCTTGCAGCGCGTAACGTTGGTACACCGCCGGGTCCCCGCGGCGAATTTCCTGAATGTCTCCGCTCAGCGTTCCCTTGTTATCCAATTTAAGCTTGGCGATTCGCTCCGTGGCATTCAGAGTCGCGGGCAATTGTGGCAATTCCACCAGTTCGCCCCCTGTGGGCGTCACCAGCAAGCCGTAGTTGGCTTGCAGCGCGCCACGCAACTGGCCGAACGGGTTCATCTCATCGGTTGGATCAAAAATCAATAATTTGCCGAGCTTGGAATCGTTCAGGAACGCCACCAGCGAAGGATCAGAAACGCCGGCCGGTAATTTAATGGCCAAAATCACGTGATCAAAAATTCCGAATTGCGGCGGCGTGGAGCTGGTGACCGCGCCCCGTTCGGAATTAATCACCACATAATATGATTCCACCCCAATTTCCGAGAGCATGGCGCTCACCAGCGTGGCCTTGTCTTTGCAGTCCCCATAGCGATGCGCGAAAATTTGCGGCGCGGGGTGCGGCTGGTAGCCGCCTATTCCCAGTTCCAGCGCCACATAACGAATCTCGCGCTGCGCGAACGCCGCGATGGCGCGCATTTTCTCAAGCGGAGTTGTTGCCGAGGCCGTCAGTGCTGCTACCTTTTGCTTAATCTCCGGCGAAACGTCGCGACGCCCGCGCGCGAGTCCCGCCTGCCAGACTCCCATGTCATCCCAACTTTGAAAGCCCTTGTTCTGCGGCCCACCTGGAGGAAACATGGCCAAAATCATTTGTTCCGCGACACCTCGCCAAGGCGGCATTTCTCTCTCGATTTTGACCGCGGGAACATTTTTGACCACCCATTGCCACTGATTATTTCCTATTGACGCTGGCGCAATTTCAGCGTGGTTTACCCACGACGTTTTGTATTCCCATCCGGGCGGAAGTTGCAAAGTGTATCGCGCTTCCACCGTGGGAATAGGCTGCTGGAACAACCATTCCTCCTGCAGAACGTAGGGCCGCACCTCCTGCTCCACTTCGTAGCCCACAATGTTTCCCACGTCAGCCGCGGGAATCTGCAATATCTTCAGCCGAACATCCGATAACTCTCCTCCGGCTATGTTTAGCGACCTCTCCAGAGCGTCTTTCTCTTTCACTTCATAATCTTTTCCCTGCGCCGGGATGCACCATCCGCGCATGGCAGTAATGCGCGTGTCGGCGTCGAAATCGGCAGTGACCACGCCGTACGTCTTTCCTCCCACGCGCAAAATTTTGTACGCGGCACGTTCCATGCGTTTGATTTTGCCGTTGGGTTGCACGGTGAAAATATATTCCGAATACAACATCACCGCATCGGTCTTATCGTCATGCGCGGGGAGCGGCACGTTCACAAGCGCGTGCATCCATCCAGGCGCGTCGTTCGCCGACGCGGAAGTCGGCCCCATTAACAGGCAGAACGCCAACATTTCGCCCAGCAACGCCCCCGCCCGAGCCATGCCACTCCAACGCAAGCTAGTTGGACGCCGAAATGCCGCCAGGCTGCACAACGATCTGCTGTTCATCACTGGTCTTCACCGTTTGGAAAAATTTTCTCAGCGCGCCGTAATACTTGGCGTCCAGCACCAGCGCATTGATATCCAGATTGCGCGTCAGGTGCAGTGTCCCCAGATGGTTTTCCGCGGTGGTGTTGTAGGAGCAAACTCTTCCTTCATCCTTGTGACCCGGCGGAACGCTGTTCACTTTCCAGTCCAACGGAAGCTCAATGGTCACGTCATCGATGCGCCCCGTAGGAAAGTCAAAATAAATCGGGTGCACCCGCGCGGCGTGTTCAAACACATGTTTTTCAGGCGCTCCAAAAAGTCCTACCGGGATCAGCGCGCGGTGTCCGGCAGCGGAAACCCAACCCTGCACCTTGATTTCAAATTCACCGACCAGCGTGGGCGAGGAACTACTCCAGTCCGGTTTATTTTTCAGGTCCACATCGATGCCCACCGGAATAAATTCCCGCACGACGTCTTCAATATATTTTGTGCGAGTGGTCTCGTCCTCATTGCGAAGTTCCAGCCGCATCGAAAGCGCTTCCAGCCCGGAAAAGGTCACCGTAACTTTGCCTTCCAGTCCTCCCTGGTCAGTCATCCTTAAGTCGGCTTTGCGCACGATATTCGAAACGGAGCTGTCCGGCACAGTGGTAGTGACCCACGTTCCGCCATCCTTATCCAGGCGCAAACCTTGCACCGCCGTTTCCGGCCAGGGCAATATCCCAAAAGGCGTGTAGGCCGTTCCCGGATCGTAGAAAGTATCCTTACCATTCAATTTGACCAGCACTACGTTATCGTTAAGGCGATGTGGATCCATCATTTGGGGCGTGAAGAAATATTCGTTTCGGCGCGACACTAGCACCGGATAAGCTTCCAGTCCCGCTGCGCGCACCAGCGCCAAGTATAGCCAGGTAATTTCCGCGCCGTTCCCCGAGCCGCTTTTCCACACGTCCTCTACATTTTTTATGGCCTTCTCCTTTTGCCGCTTTTTTTCCTGTTCGGTCATCTCCACCGCAAAACCGGTGTTGCGCAGCTGTTGCACCCTGGCGTAGATCTTCTGCAGTTTCACTTCCGGCGTGTCACTCGGCGAGACGATTTGCGCGACAGCCTGCTCCATGGCCTTGCGTTTGCCGATAAAACTTTCCACCTGGTCGTTTTCTTTCTTGCCTTCTTTTTTCCAGAATTTATCGGCTTGCATCTCAGAGTCTTCGCTGTACACGAAGTCCACTCGCGCCTTCAATTCATTTTGTGGCGGCATGTAGTCTTCGGTTTGAAACGCCGCGATGTCGCTGGTTTCCAGGCGCACCACGCCCCGCTCATTCTTGGGAGCAACTCCGGACGGCAGCCCTTGCCAGCTCAAGCGCATCGGAAAATACTGGCTCGGTTTCAGCGAAAATTTCGCATGTTTGGTGAACAGCTCTTCGCTCACAATCCAGTGCGAATCGAAAACGTAACGTTCGTTGAACCGGTTCATGTAGTGATATTCGATGATGCTGCCGACTTGCACGTCCGGCAACACGATGACCTTGGCCATGTATTTAATGCCCTTGGCCTTCACGATCATCTTATCGATGGGCCTGCCCTCGAAATTGGCAATCGTGCCATCCGGCCGAATGGTGCGCGCCTTGATGCTGTGCACATCTTCGTTCCTGTTGATAAACGGAATCTCCACGGTGGCGTACTTCCGCCCTTCTTCGGTCAGGATCTTGATGCGGAAATAGTTGTATTGATGGTTATCGACATCGTCGCGGTCCACCTGCCGGTACAAGTACACCGCGGGTGCGCCGGGGGCTTCCGGCACGCTGGTCATTTTCAGCTCTTCAGGCGAGATGGGCTGCCATTCATCGGCATTCACTTGCATCGGGGCCCGCGCGAAAAAGTACGCGCAGCAAATGCATATACACACGAAGAGAAACGGGCGGCGGCGCTGCATGTCGTACCTCCAGGGACGTTTAACTGGAGGCAGAGCTCCACGGCTTGCGAGGTAGTGGGCTTGCCTCACATCTCCAGGGCATCGGCGCTCGGACGGTGTTGTTGATGACCTGTTAAATTATTTAACGGGACAATATAGTCCAAATCCGTGCCTGTCAAGAGACCTGTCGGCCTACCGTTTCCATGCTGAAATCCCTCCCCGCACCCCAAGATTTGCTTCCCCGCTTGCCTCTCGTACGGCATAATCCCGCACGCAGCTAATTTGGTTTCGGCGCGGGAGGTCTTCTTTGAGCGAACGTCCGTGGAGTTCCACTGCACCGCCAGGCGAATTCCGGCCGTTCGTTCCCGATGGAGAAACTCTTAAAGAATTCACGCTCCGCGCGGTAATCCTCGGCGCTCTCTTCGGCCTGCTCTTCGGCGCCATCACCGTTTACGTAGGATTGCGCGCCGGCCTCACCGTTTCCGCTTCCATCCCCATTTCTGTTTTATCCATCAGCATTCTTCGTGCCTTCGGCCGCTCCACAATTCTTGAAAACAACATCGTGCAAACCACCGGTTCCGCGGGCGAATCGCTCGCCGCCGGCGTCATGTTCACCATCCCCGCATTGATCTTCCTGGGCTTCGGCGCGGAATTCACCTTCTGGCGGATTTTTCCCCTCGCGCTGCTCGGCGGCTGGCTCGGCGTCCTCTTCATGGTGCCGCTGCGCCGCCAGCTCATCGTCAAGGAACACGGCAATCTCAGCTTCCCCGAAGGCACCGCCTGCGCCGACGTCTTGGTCGCCGGCGAACGCGGCGGCTCCTTCGCCGGACGCGTTTTCTGGGGCCTGGGCCTGGGCGGCATTTACACCTTCTTAATGAACACCGTCCAGGCGTGGACGTCCCAGCCGGAAGCCCGCCCGAATTGGTTTCAGGGCGCATCCTTCCGCATGACCATCACCTCCGAATATCTCGGCGTCGGCTACATCATCGGTTCGCGCGTCTCCGGCATCCTGTTCGCCGGCGGCATTATTTCCTGGCTAGTCATCATGCCGGCCATCCGCTTTTACGGCCAGCTCGCCAACAATGTCCCGATTTATCCCTCCACCATTCCCATCCCGTTAATGTCCCCCGACCAGATTTGGGGCACCTACATTCGCCCTATGGGCGCGGGCGCCGTTGCCGCCGCGGGCTTAATCACCCTGCTGCGCACTCTCCCCACAATATTCTCCGCGCTAAAAGCCGGCCTCAAAGACGTTCGCGCCGAAGGCGCAGGTGACTCCGCCGCGGCCAGCCGCACCGATCGCGACATGCCGCTCCGCTGGGTCATTCTCGGCTCCATGCTCATCATCGTCATGATGTGGATTCTGCTGACCTTCCATCCCATCCCAGGAGCCGAAACGCGCTGGTACCACAATCTTTTCGCCGGCATCTTCGTCACCGTGTTCGGTTTTCTCTTCGTGACGGTCGCCGCACGCATCAGCGGCCTCCTCGGCAACTCCTCCAATCCCATCAGCGGCATGAGCATCGCCACGCTGATGGCCACCTGCGCCATCTTCTTCGTCGCCGGATGGACCGCGCCAAACTACCAGGTCCTGGCGCTGATGATTGGTGGAGTAGTGTGCATCGCGGCGGCCATCGCCGGCGCCACTTCACAGGATTTAAAAACCGGCTACCTCGTCGGCGCCACGCCTTTTTGGCAGCAGATGGGCCTGCTGATCGGCGTCACCGTTTCCACCATGGCCATCGGCACCACGCTCAACTTGATGAACAAGGGCTTGGAAAAATATATCCCCACGCAGATCCCCGTCACCGTCCAATCTCTACCGACCGGCGCGAAAGTGGAGCGCGACAGCTTCACCTATCAAGGCAAAAATTATCAGCTCATCAACTCGCTGGGCTCGCACGAAATTCCCGATGGCGAATATCTCTACAGTCCCGACAGTAAACAAATCGAGTATCAGTGGGCCCAGGGCATCGGCAGCCTTAAGGCCCCTGCTCCGCAAGCGCGCCTGATGGCCACCGTAATCAGCGGCATCCTCAATCAACGCCTCCCCTGGCGCCTGGTCTTGATGGGCGTC
>Ga0193729_1000977_pt1 | contig 14837 bp, 15 predicted proteins | sample U1c2metaG_FD_143036 | JGI IMG/M metagenome (GOLD analysis project Ga0193729, IMG submission 143036) | Soil microbial communities from a riparian zone of the East river system, Colorado, United States - U1c2 | ecosystem: Environmental > Terrestrial > Soil > Riparian zone | place: USA: East River... | reverse complement strand
ATTACCGTGTATTTCCCGCGCCACGTTATTGCGCACATCAATGTGAACTGGCTGTCTCCCGTGAAAGTCCGCACCACGCTGATCGGTGGCGAGAAAAAAATGCTGGTGTGGAACGATCTGGAAGCCGACGAAAAAATCAAAATTTACGACAAAGGTGTGAGTATGTCGAAGCCCAGCAGCCTGCATCAATTGCTGGTCAGTTACCGCTCGGGAGATATGTGGGCCCCGCAGGTCGAACAAATCGAAGCGTTGCGCGCCGAGACGGCCTATTTTCTGAAATGCATCGAAGAGAATAAAAATCCTTTTAATGACGGTATCGCCGGATTGCGGGTTGTGCGCATCCTGGAAGCCGCCGATAAATCGGTGCGAAACCGAGGCGAGGCGGTAACGCTGTGAACGAATTCGTATCCATTGCCCCGGACGTGAAGCTGGGAAAGAACGTCAGCCTCTCCAAGTTCATCAACCTGTACGGATGTGAAGTTGGAGACGAAACCAAGATCGGGGCATTTGTAGAGATTCAAAAAAATGTCCGGGTGGGCCGCCGCTGTAAAATTTCCAGCCACACGTTCATCTGCGAAGGCGTAAACATCGAGGACAATGTCTTCATCGGGCACAGCGTGGCATTTATCAACGATGCTTACCCGCGATCCACTACAGCGGAAGGCGAATTGCAAACTGAAGCCGATTGGAAAGTGGAAAACACCGTGGTGCGCAAGGGCGCTTCGATCGGATCAGGCGCAACGATTCTGAGCAAAGTTACGGTAGGAAGTAACGCCATCGTGGGCGCCGGCAGCGTGGTCACCAAGGACGTGCCGGACAACGCCATCGTCGCCGGCAATCCGGCAAAATTTTTGCGGTTTATCTCAGAGGAGAAAAAGTAACGATGACACCTACAAGCAAAGTGCCATTTCTCGATTTGGTGACCCCGCACCAGGAATTGGAAGCGGAGCTCTTAGCCGTGGCGAAAAAGGCCTTTAGCAATGCGGGCTTCATCGGCGGACCGATGGTAGAAGATTTCGAGCGCGAGTTTGCCGCTTTTTGCGATACCAGATACTGCGTGGGTGTGAACAGTGGCACGGACGCATTGCGCTTCGCGTTTATGGCCGCCGGCGTTGGCGAGGGCGACATCATCGTAACCGTGCCTCACACATTTATCGCCACCACAGAAGCCATTTCCCAGGCTGGGGCGAAAATCGCTTTCGTGGACATCGACGAGTCCACGTACACGATGGATCCTGAAAAGCTTCGCGAATATCTGGAAACGAACTGTAATTTTGACAGCAAGAGTAAAAACCTTACCGAACGAAAGAGCGGCCTTCGTGTAGCCGCTATCGTTCCGGTACACCTTTACGGACAAACCGCTGACATGGATCCGATTATGGAGCTGGCGGCCAAGTACAATCTGGTGGTCATCGAGGATGCTTGCCAGGCGCACGGCGCGGAGTATTTTTCGAAAAAAGAAAATCGATGGAAAAAGGCCGGCTCGATAGGCTTAGCAGCAGCATTCAGTTTTTATCCCGGCAAGAATCTGGGCGCTTGTGGAGAAGCTGGGGCCACCACGACCAACGATGAAGGTATGGCCAAGCGCATGAAGATGATTCGCGACCACGGTCAGGCCAAAAAGTATTATCACGATATTGAAGGCTACAACGGGCGTCTGGATTCGATCCAGGCCGGATGGCTATCCGTTAAATTGCGCCACTTGGCGAAATGGAATCAATCGCGTCGTGAACACGCGCACCGTTATCACGAATTATTTGCCGAGGTAAAGGGCGCGGTGACGATTCCGGTGGAAGCAGCATGGACGAAAGGCGTCTACCACTTATACGTAGTGCGCGTGGCCGATCGCGAAGCGTTGCAAGCGCACCTGGCGGAAGCAGGTATCGGAACTGGAATTCACTATCCCATACCGCTGCATCTGCAAAACGCTTATCAGCACCTGAACTATAAAAAGGGCGATTTCCCGATTACCGAGCGAATTGCTTTGGAAATTGTTTCGCTACCAATGTTCCCGCAGTTGAAGCAGGAGCAATTGGCGCGGGTGACCACCAGCGTCAAGGAATTCGCCACTTCCAAAATCGGCGCCGCCCGTTAAGCGGAGTCGGCGCAACGACCAACATCGTTAGACCTTTCTCGATCACTAAATGGCGCGCCGAGGGCACGTCGTACAATGTATTCCACTGAGTTTTTTATGCCGCGAATAGACCGCCTGGCCTCCGTGTATCTTTCGCACCCGCTTGCGCGAGTAATGCGCTCGGTGTCGGTAGCCCGTGTGCCGATACTCATGTATCACAGCGTTTCGGATAGCTTGTTCGGGAAATCTCATCCTTATTACCAGATCAACTGTTCGCCTCCGGTATTTGCGCGCCAGATGCGATGGCTGCGGCAAAACGGCTATCGCACCATGGATTTGACAGAGATGTGGACCGCTATGGAAACGGGGAAAGACGTTTCCAAAACTGTGGTGATTACTTTCGACGATGGCTACCGCGATTTTTACACCGATGCTTTTGATGCCATGCGCCAGTGCGGGTTTACCGCGACGATTTTCCTGGCCACCGACCGCATTCAAAATTCGCCCGTGCGCATTGACGGTGTGGATTACCTGACATGGTCTGAAGTGACAGAACTACACAAAGCCGGGATTCAGTTTGGCTCGCACACCGTTAGCCACCCGGATTTGCGTTCACTTAGCCCCGAGCAGATTGAGTATGAATTGGGATGCTCGAAAGAAACCATCGAACTAAAACTTGGCGTGGCGGTTGAGTCGTTTTCTTATCCTTTTGCGTTTCCTGAAGAAGACAAAACGTTTACGCAATTTCTGGTAGGCATCCTCGAAAATCTGGGATTCGAGAATGGCGTATCCACCATCATCGGCCGCGTTTCCAAGAATAATAATCATTACTATCTACCCCGGCTGCCAGTAAACAGCTGGGACGACGCAACATTGCTACGGGCGAAACTCGAAGGCGGATACGATTGGCTGCACTGGCCGCAGTGGCTTTATAAATATGCCCACCACAACATGTCACTGATGCAACGAGCTGGCCTGCTGGGGTCAGACAGCTAGAAATAACACTATTACATGGCGGCAAATGGTCAGGACCTTGCGCGGATATGAGACAGTTTAAGATATTGTTAGTCGGTACCGGCTCAATCGGGATCAGGCATCTGAAGAATTTATCTTTATTAAGCCAGCAAGATTTTATTGCCTTCCGCAGCCAGCAAACTCCGGCGAAATACAGTTTTGGAGATATCACGGTTCGAACCCATTTCGATCTCGAAACCGCACTCAGAGAGGAACCTGATATCGCCGTTATTGCAAACCCAACGTCATTTCACATTCCGATTGCGCAAGCAGCGGCAGAGCACGGCTGTCATTTTTTTTTGGAAAAACCGGTTTCGAACAACTTTGACGGAGTTGAAAAACTCCGCGCGGAGGTACAGCGCCGCGGTCTGATCGCTGGCGTGGGCTACAATCTTCGATTTCATCCTGGTATGCAGGTGCTTCGGGAAAAACTTCGAGCAAACGTTATCGGCGAGGTACTCAGCGTTCGTGCGTGGGCAGGACAGTATTTGCCGGATTGGCACCCCGGTGAAGACTATCGGAAAGGATATATGGCCAGTTCGCGTCTAGGCGGCGGCGTCATCCTTACGCTCAGTCACGAACTTGACTATCTCTATTGGTTGTTCGGAGAGGTTTACGAAGTTACTGCGGTAACCGCTCTGGCCTCGAACCTGGAGATGGAAACCGAGAGTCTTGCAGAGATTACGCTGCGCTTCAAAAGCGGGATCCTTGGGCAGGTTCACCTCGATTGTATTCGGCGCAATTCGAAGCGTGGCTGTGAGGTGATTGGAGCGGAAGGAACCGTTTGCCTCGATCTTATTGAGTCTGAAATTCGGATCTACCGAGGGAGTGTTACGAAACCTGAAATCACAAACGTGCCGTTGATCAATTCAAACCAAACTTATTTCGACGAGTTGAATGACTTCCTGACTGCGGTTCAAGAGTCTCGGCCTCCTCTGATTCCATTAGAACAAGGAATTGCTGTACTGCAAATCGCGCTGGCTTCCAATCGTGCCGCGGAAACCGGCATAAAACAACAATGTCATTAAAACGCCCGTATACAATTGGATTGATCTGCGCGAGAGGCGGCTCCAAGGGCGTACCCAGAAAAAACCTCCGTTTGCTCGCAGGCAAACCTTTGATTGGCTGGGCCATTGACATCGCGCGGAAATGTCCTTCCCTGGATCGCGTGGTGGTTTCCACCGAGGATGCGGAAATCGCGCAAGTGGCACGGAAGTTTGGTGCAGAGGTTCCATTTGTGCGTCCGCCGGAACTCGCTCAAGACGACTCTCCTGAACTAACCGTATGGCAGCATGCACTTAGAACCTTGGCTTCAGAAGAGCGAGGGTTGCCGGAAGTCATGGTGAATATCCCTACCACATCACCGCTGCGGAGCACAGCGGATGTGGAAGCTTGTCTCGCAGAACTGTTGAAATTTGAAGCGGATCTTTCTCTCACAGTCAGGCGAGCTGAACGCAATCCTTATTTCAACATGGTCAAACTGGAGGATGGCTGGGCCAGTGTGCTGATCACTCCTCCTACTGCTACATTCCGACGCCAAGATGCTCCAGCAGTGTACGAAATTACGACGGTAGCGTACGCGGCGCATTCTGAATATGTGCTTCGAGCACATAAGTTGCTCGAGGGTAGAGTAAGAGCAACCGTGGTGCCAGCCGAAAGGGCGCTCGATATCGATTCTGAATTGGACATGGCGTTCGCCGATTTCCTCAAGAACCGGGAGAAAGATGAATCAAAATCTGTTTGATCTAACGGATCAGGTTGCATTGATCACAGGGGGATCCGGTGTACTGGGAATGGTTTTTGCCCAAGCGCTTGCGGACCAGGGCGCCCAAGTAGTTATCGCCGATATTGATGAAGATCGATGCACGGCCTTCGCAGCGCAAATTACGAATAAATCAAAACGAAAATCGCTCGGCGTACTGCTGGATGTTTCGGATCCGCAGGCTGTAGAGCGTGCAGTGGAACGTACGGAGGCCAATTTCGGCCACCTCGACATCTTGATTAATAACGCTGCCGCGCAACCGCCAGGGATGTTCTCTCCGTTGGAAGAGTACTCGGTCGATGTGTGGAACCAGGTGATGGCGGTGAATCTGACGGGGCAATTTCTTATGTCCCGCGCTGTCGCGCCAATGATGCTGCGGCAAAAGAAAGGTAGCATCATTAACATTTCTTCGGTTTATGGGGTGGTCGGCCCGAATCAGCATATTTATGAGGGTTCGCAATTCAACACTCCGCCAGTTTATTCCGCATCAAAAGCGGGGGTTCTGGGATTGACACGTTATCTGGCAACGTATTGGGCGGATAAAGGGATACGCGTTAACTCGATTACCCCAGGCGGCGTTTTTCGAGACCATAAAGATCCGTTCTTAAAGAATTATTGTGCTCGGGTGCCCATGGGTCGCATGGCTGAGCAGGACGAACTTCGTGGTGCAGTCGTGTATTTGGCTTCAGACGCTTCCAGCTATGTTACCGGGCATAATCTGATTGTGGATGGAGGTTGGACGGTGTGGTAGAGCGCTTAAGGGCCGTATCGGCCCAGATCTCAGACGAATTTGTAAGAAACATTTTGCGTGATTGTAGGTGAGACTTTGTACGTGGTTTAAGCTTTAGAACTGAGAACCATTTGGTTTCTGTAAATTTATGGAAACTCCATGAAATTCAACCGTGTAAACATGCTGCGCATCGGGGATAAACAGATCGGCCCCGATCAGCCTGCTTTTTTCATAGCGGAAGCAGGAGTAAACCACAACGGGAATGTTGAGAATGCCAAAAGGCTGGTCGAAATCGCGGCGGACGCGGGCGCCGACGCGGTAAAGTTTCAAACATTTCGCGCGCAGGAACTCGCGAGTGCCGCTGCACCGAAAGCAAAATACCAGCAAGACCACACCGGCGCTGACGAGTCGCAATTTGAAATGTTAAAAGGCCTCGAACTCTCAGCTGAGAATTTCCAAGAAATAGAAAAACACGCACATCGCAAGGGAATTATTTTTCTGTCAACACCTTTCGATACCGAAAGCGTGGATATGCTGGACCATCTGGGCGTCCCGGCGTTCAAAATCCCGTCAGGCGAAATTACTAACTGGCCGTTACTTGAGTATATCGCCGCTAAACAAAAGCCGGTTATTCTTTCCACCGGTATGTCGTATTTAAGCGAAGTAGGAGATGCCATTGGTGTGATTCGCGCGGCGGGATGTTCGCAGTTGGCGGTCTTACACTGTACTTCAAATTATCCAGCGACCGCCGCGAGTTCGAATCTGCGTGCCATGCAGACAATTTCCGAATCGTTTGATGTGCCCACGGGATTGTCTGACCATACTCTCGGCATCGAAATGGCCATTGCGGCTATCGCCCTGGGAGCCAGGATCATCGAAAAGCATTTTACTCTGGATAAATCGTTGCCGGGCCCAGATCACCAGGCTTCTCTAGCTCCCGACGAGCTGCGTATATTGATTCATTCGATTCGGGAGGTCGAATCAGGAATGGGTGACGGGATAAAAAGGCCTACGCCCTCGGAAGAGGAGACCAGAGATGTCGCTCGCCGCAGCATAATTACGCACGAGCAAATCTTGAAGGGAACCGCTATTGAGCGACGAATGCTGGTCTTCAAAAGACCGGGAAATGGGATTCCGCCGTCTAAACTTGCTGAAATAGTGGGACGAAAAGTTAACCGCACCATTCCGGCGGATTCAAAGCTGGAGTTCGAGGATTTGTCTTGAAGCGTCGCTTCGTATTGGTAAGTGTCGGACGTTCCGATTATGGAATCTATTATCCGTTGCTCCGGGCCATCGAGGATGATCCCGAATCTGAATTATCCGTGGTGGTCAGCGGCGCACACCTTTCTGGTCTTTACGGAAATACTGTCAAAGAATTCGAGGCTGACCGCATCCCCATACGAGACCGAGTTCAAATGCTACTGAGCGCTAATAGCTCGGAAGCGGTAGCTACTTCCATAGGAGTCGGGGTCATAAATTTTGCAAACAGTTTCGCCAGGCTGCAAGCGGATATCATCATCCTGCTGGGAGACCGCTTCGAAATGCTGGCCGCCGCGGTTGCTGCGGTGCCGCTCGGCATTCCCATAGCTCACCTTCATGGCGGCGAAGTCACCGAAGGAGCGATGGATGACTCCATTCGTCACGCTATTACCAAGCTAAGTCACATTCACTTCGTGGCAGCGCCCGCATATAAGCAGCGGGTCATCCAGATGGGCGAACAACCCGGGCGGGTTTTTCTGACGGGGTCACCGATCGTAGACGCCATACTGGCCGAGCCGGCGATCTCCAAGGATGAAATTGAACGGGAATTGCGAGTTCAGCTCGATGGTGCGCTGTTAATAACTTATCATCCGGTGACTTTAGAAAAGGAACAGACCAAAGAAAGAATTGCTATGCTGCTGGATGTTCTTGAAAAATTCGATAATGAACTAATTTTTACCTATCCCAACGCAGACATGGACAGCGCGGTGATAATTGATCAGTTAAACGCTTTTGCGAAAAGGGTTTCCCGCGCGCACCTATTTGTTAACCTTGGTCGGTTCAGGTATCACGCACTACAACGTTATGTGGCGGCCATGGTTGGTAATTCGAGTAGTGGAATTTTAGAAGCTTCGATTTTCAGGCTTCCGGTCGTAAATGTTGGCTCTCGACAAAAAGGCCGTCTGCGCACGCCAAACATCATCGATACGCTTGAGGAAGCAAAAGCAATCGAGACGGCCATCAAACGTGCAATCTCGCCCGACTTTAGGAACAGCCTCACGCAGATGGTCAACCCCTACGGCAAGGGAGATGCCAGCAGGCAAATCCTCAAGGTATTGAAGACCGTGCCTCTCGATGGAAGTCTGCAAAAAAAGGCTTTCTATGATTTGCCTCAAGCTGGACAACCCGTGGACATCGTGGAAAAGGCACAGCCGGGCTAGCAACAAACCATATGGCCGTCAAACGTATTGCAATTCTGGGGGCAGGCGGTCAAGCACGGGAAATCGCTTGGCTCATCCGAGATATTAATCGTCAGGATAACAAGTATCAATTCCTCGGATACATCGTGCGCGATACTGCGAAACTGGGGGCAACCGAGACGCGAGATAACCTGCTGGGAAATGATTCGTGGCTAGACGAAAACTCGCGCAACGTTGATTGCCTGACCATCGGTATTGGAGATCCAAGCCTTCGCCTTAAACTAGGCAGAACTCTGGCGCATCGATTTCCTTCCATCGAGTGGCCGACATTGATTCATCCCAGCGCCGTTTTAGATTCTAAGTCATGCAAGTTTGGTCCAGGCGTACTCATTGGTGCCGGCGTTGTCTGTACCGCGGATATTAGCATAGGAGCTTTTTCGTTGATTAATTTCGGATCTACGATCGGACATGATGTCCGAGTAGGAGAGGGCTGCGTAGTGAACCCCGGAGCAAACATCTCAGGCGGAGTCGTTATTGGCGATGGGGTGCTAGTGGGATCGGGGTCTCAGATTCTGCAATACCTTGCCATAGGATCGGGAGCCACTGTTGGCGCGGGGGCTGTGGTGGTCAAAAACGTCACGGAAAATTGCACCGTGGTAGGAATTCCCGCTCGCTTGTTAGAAAGACGTTAAAGACGTAACGATTTCGAGTGGGGATCGCAAATTCCACTCAAAATCTTCACCGAAAAGTTGCGCCGCGCGATCAATACGACAACGACAAATGATGAGATTCAGCAAATGACTAAAATAGGGAAATACCTCATAAGTATATCCACAACCATTCTGCAAGCCATGAGCTGCATCGATCGAAACAGTAAAGGTATCGCGTTGATTGTTGATGAGAGCCAGCGATTGCTGGGAACTGTCAGCGACGGCGACATTCGACGCGCCATCTTGAGGGGTGTGAATCTCGATTTGCCAGTAACAGCGCTTTTTGCGGAAGGCCAATCGGCTGGGAAAAATGGACCTTTGACCGCTCTGGTGGGAACCACCAGCGCTGCTTTGCTGCAACTAATGAATGACCATGAAATCCGTCAGATTCCAATCGTAGACAGCGAACTCCGTGTCGTGGATATGGCGTTTTTGACAGACATGGTGAAGCAGTACGAGCTTCCGATTACAGCTGTGGTTATGGCCGGAGGATTCGGGAGTCGGCTCCGTCCGCTGACGGACAACACTCCAAAACCGATGTTGCACATCGGCGACCGGCCTATCCTGGAACGGATCATCGGGCAGCTAAAGAAAACCGGAGTCAATCGCATCAACCTGACGACACACTTCAAGGCCGAGACCATCTCCGAACACTTTGGAAACGGCGAGCAATTCGGCGTCAACATCAATTACATACACGAACAGGAGCCTCTGGGTACTGCGGGTGCGCTTGGGTTACTAGAAGATAGCGATGAACCATTGCTGGTAATCAATGGCGATATTCTGACGCAAGTCGATTTCCGGGCGATGGTGGCTTTTCACCGCAGGCACAAGTCCTGCCTTACCGTGGGAGTGCGACGATACGATTTGCAAGTGCCGTATGGGGTCATGGACTGCGACGGACCCAAAATCCTGGGAATATCAGAAAAGCCAAAACTGCAATTCCTCGTAAATGCTGGGATTTATCTGCTGGAACCCAGCGTTCGGCAATACATACCTGCCAGGCGCCGATTCGACATGACCGACCTGATTCAAGCTCTGATTCGTGAAAAGCGCCACATGGTCAGCTTCCCGATCGTCGAATATTGGCTGGATATCGGACAGTATCCTGATTATGAAAAAGCACAAAGCGACTCCCAGGACGGGACACTAAATTCGTGACTTGGAACGACAAAAAGGTACTGGTGACAGGCGCGGGGGGGTTCATTGGGAGCCATTTGGCGGAGCGGCTGGTCGAACTGGGAGCCAACGTTCGTGCTTTCGTACACTACAATGCGCTGGGTTCTCAGGGTTGGTTGAGCCAGTCGCAATTACGAAAGCAAATGGAAGTCTTTGCTGGGGACATTTGTGACCGTGACAGTGTCCGCCAAGCAACACAAGGTATAGATGTAATCTTTCATCTCGCCGCGCTGATAGCCATTCCTTACTCATACAGCGCACCGGGTTCTTACACTCGTACAAACATAGAAGGAACTCTAAACATTCTGCGCTGTGCACTTGAAACTGGCGCTCAACGCGTTATTCACACTTCGACGAGCGAAGTGTACGGAACCGCTCGTCGCGAGCCGATTGATGAAGATCATCCTCTCCAGGGTCAGTCGCCGTATTCAGCGAGCAAGATTGGCGCCGATAAGCTTGCGGAGTCTTTCCATCTTTCGTTCGATTTGCCGTTGGTTACGGTGCGACCTTTTAATACCTTTGGACCTCGGCAGTCTGCGCGAGCAGTAGTACCAGCCATCATTACGCAATGTTTGACAAGCAAGGTCATTCAACTCGGCAGTCTTCATCCCACCCGAGATTTAAATTATGTCGGGAATACCGTTGACGGATTCCTACGAGCCGCGCTAGCCAACGATGTTCTGGGCAAGACGATTAACCTTGGATCTAATCGAAAGATCAGTATAGGAGAGCTTGCGAAGTTGATCGCCTCGCTCGCCAACCGCACCATTACTATTGAAGAGGACCCCAAGCGTATTCGCCCCAACAAGAGCGAGGTGGGGTGCCTGCTCGCCGACAACACGTTGGCCCGAACTTTGTTGGGTTGGGAACCCAAGGTAAGTCTGGAAGAAGGACTCGCCATCACCATCGAATGGATGCAAAAGAATTTAGATAGGTATCAACCCGATGAATATAGAGTCTGAAACGCTAACCACGAAGATCGCCATTCCGCTGTCAGTACCGGAACTGAGGGGCAATGAGTGGCAATACGTGAAGGAATGCCTCGACACCGGCTGGGTTTCTTCTGTTGGCCTGTTTGTGGAACGATTCGAGGCCTCAGTAGCCACGTTCGTAGGAACACAATTCGCCGTCGCAACGGTGAATGGCACATCCGCAATCCATATAGCGCTCAAGGTTGCTGGTGTGGAAGCCGACGACGAGGTGCTCATTTCCGCAATTACGTTCATCGCTCCGGCGAACGCGATTCGTTATATAGGCGCCTTCCCGGTATTCATAGACGCTGAACCAAATTACTGGCAGATGGATCCGGACAAGGTATTGGAGTTTCTTGAAAGCAAATGTCGAATGCGAAATGGCACACTTTATAACGTAACCACCGGCCGTCGAGTTAAAGCGATTCTTCCCGTTCATGTTCTGGGACATCCAGTAAATCTAGACCCGATCCGCGAGGCCAGCCAGAAATTCAACCTGGTAATCGTAGAGGATGCTACCGAAAGTCTCGGAGCAAAGTATCGCGAGCAAATGGTCGGTAATTTGGGACACATTGCGTGCTTCAGTTTTAACGGGAATAAGATCATCACAACCGGCGGCGGCGGTATGATTGTCACCAACAACGAAGGTTGGGCGCGGCAAGCTAAGTATCTCACCACCCAAGCTAAGGACGATCCTCTCGAATACATTCATCACGAAATAGGCTACAACTATCGCCTGACGAATTTGCTCGCCGCGTTAGGTTGCGCGCAAATGGAGCTTCTTCCGGCTTTTATTGAAAGGAAACGGCAGATTGCTGCTGCCTACTCGAAAGAACTCGTGGAGATTCCTGGAATTACGATCATGCCGGAAGCACCGTGGGCTTTTAGTACCTTCTGGCTCTATACCATCCTGATTGATGCGCAGGCCTTCGGAATAGATAGTCGAGCTTTGTTGAGGCTGCTCGGGGAGGCCAATATCCAGAGCCGTCCATTGTGGCAACCTTTGCATCGTAGCAAAGCTTTCAGGGATTGCGGCTTGTTCGACTGTCCGGTCGCCGATAAACTGAACAGGGATGCCCTTAGCATTCCTTGCTCTGCTGGACTGACCGACGGCCAGCAACAAGTCGTTATTTCGGTGTTGAGATCAGCAGCGACGTCAAAGCGTCGGTGACGGACAATTCATAAAAAGAGTTTATGATTATGGAAATGGATTTGTGACAGTTACGATAAACGGAAATTATCAGAAGCTTATTTCTTCCTTCCAGAGCATCTGGCGAAATAAGGAAAATCGGGCGCCCGCCTTTTTCACGGCTTCGTCTGTTTGGCTTTCTATTGCCCAGATGGTATCGGGCGTGGTCATCGTTCACTACGTGTCACCAAAAGAAATGGGGATTTGGTCTTCTGTCAGTTTAGCCCTGGTGTACTCGTTGTTTCTTCTTGCTGGAGTGCAGAACGGCTTAAGCCGCGAACTGCCTTACTACCTCGGAGCCAATGACGAGGTTATGGCCAAACGTTTGGCGGCGACTACCCTGTTTTACACGGGTGTAGGATGCATCATTTGCCTGTTGAGCGGCTTGATTACCTTAATGATACTGATTTGGCAAAAAAGAGAATCCAACCTTATATACGCAGTTGCGGCAATTTCGCTGATGGTGATTTTCCAATTTTATCAATACTACTTGTTCTTAACTTTTCGTTCAAAAAATTCCTTTTTCCAGTTGGCTTGGGTTCAAACCTGGCAGGCCGGGATAATGGTGTTAACTCTTCCGCTTTTGTTCTTGTTTCGCTACAAAGGCATGCTGCTGCGCGCGGTAATCGTTGCCGGACTCACTCTCTACCTCATGCATCGAATTCGTCCGATTGTGGTTCGACCGGCTTGGAGCACAGATTCTTTTTTTCTATTACTAAAGACCGGCATACCCATTTTTGCCACTGACTATATTCGCAACGTTGCCAGTACGGCTGATAAATTGGTGATATTGAGGTTTGCCGGGGTTGAGCAAGTCGGACTATATGCCTTAGCGGCGACCGCGGGGGCGGCCTTCCAAGTCGTGCCGCAATCGATCGCCCACTATATATATCCTCGTATGAGTCATCACTACGGCCGAACCAATGATCCCCGGGTCCTATGGGTATTGGCGTGCAAAGTCACAGTGGTAGTAGTCATAGCGATGATTCCGGTTGCCTTGATCGGTTCCGCGGTGATTCCTTGGGCCGTCAAAACCCTTTTTCCCAAGTATATTGCCGGCACTCATGCGGCGCAGATCATGCTGTTCTCCTCGGTTGCAGCCGGAGCCACGATCGGTGCGAATGCTCTCTCGAGCCTAAAGGCATGGTCGCATTTGGTCGGTTATCAGTTTTCAGGTGCAGGGCTAAGCGTCATCGCTCCATTGGTTGGAATTCATGTGTTCAAATCGCCGCTTAACGGTGTTGCGTACAGTATTTTGATTGCGAATTTATTGAATGTGGTGCTTGCTTTGGGTTTTACCTACGCGGCTACTCACAGGCGACCCGGGGCGGGTATGCCTCCATCCATAACACCCAAGCCTGTGTGTACTGATATACCAGAAGATATTCCCGTTGCTAACTGACTCGCTGTGCAAGAAGTGGCAGCGACAAAACTCCTACGCTCCGACAGGCGGGCATTCTCGCAGCCAATTTTCGAGTTCAGCCTCCCATCACGTCGACGCGTGAAAAATGGCACTACTGACAAAAATCAAACAGTTCTACGGGCGTCCTTGGCTGGAAAAGACTCAGAGTCTTGAAGAGGCTTATTGGTCTTTAAAGTCCCGCTATTACTATCAATTGTTCTTCGGGCAAATGGGTAAGAAATCAAAGTTGATTCAACCGATGCGACTACGGAATGTGGAACACATTTACATTGAAGATAACGTAATTGTAAATAAATATGTATTTCTTCTGACCCTGCAGACCGATCCTCTTAAGCCTCCAAAACTGATTTTAGGAGAGGGATCAATAATCGGTCACATGAATCACATCACCTGCATTGATCAAATCACAATCGGCCGGCGGGTGCTAACCGCAGACCGTGTCTATATTTCTGACCATTCCCACGATTTTTCGAATCCAGACCTTCCTATCATGGAGCAGGGCGTAAGTTCTAAAGGGAAGATCACAATCGGAGATGGAACTTGGATAGGGGAAAATGCTGTGGTTCTTGGCTGTTCGATCGGGAAGCATTGTGTAATCGGGGCGAATGCCGTGGTGATTCATGACGTACCCGATTACTGCGTCGCGGTGGGAATCCCGGCGCGGGTTATTAAGAGGTTAAATCCACAATTCCGGTCCTGGGAGAGCGTCAAACGTTAGGAAAATTTGCCGGAATATCGAGATTTGTGGGCCGCAAGCCGCGTAATGGGCGTGGCGTATAACGCCGTCCAACCAGCGGTGGTTGCAAAAACTGAACGGCGAGGTAAATGGTTTAAGCCCTTGATCGCGTTCCAGTTAGAACGTTCTAATAAGTACCTTATGGTTTACCTGAACCTAAACTGTCCTAAAGGCCAGTGTCACCTGTCTGTGGTTTTGATTTACCCTACGTGTAGGCGTGAATAGATTCATGCTGGCACCTTGTCTAGCTGCCGATTCGCAGCTCGCAAATCAAGTAGACAGGTTTCTCATTTGGGCCGTGATGGAGAATAAAGTGACAAACAAAATTTTGATGGTTTTGATTGGCGTCCTACTCTGGGCACCTTTCGGTTTCGCCAAAGATATTTACATCGCGCAGGATTCTGGGGGGGCTATTAACGGAGCTGACTGCGCAAATGCATACCCCGCTGCATGGTTCAATAGCAGCTCCAACTGGGGGAGTGCCGCGACTCAAGTCAACGCAGGGGATACGGTACATCTCTGCGGCACCTTTACGGGAGTTGCGGGCAGCACGATGCTTACTGTGCAAGGATCCGGCGTTGCTAGCCGGCCTATTACGATTCTATTCGAGACCAATGCTGCATTGACCGCACCCTACTGGCCCTACGCTA
>Ga0193729_1000976_pt1 | contig 14843 bp, 12 predicted proteins | sample U1c2metaG_FD_143036 | JGI IMG/M metagenome (GOLD analysis project Ga0193729, IMG submission 143036) | Soil microbial communities from a riparian zone of the East river system, Colorado, United States - U1c2 | ecosystem: Environmental > Terrestrial > Soil > Riparian zone | place: USA: East River... | reverse complement strand
GCTGAAAAACCTTGAAGGAGGCGGCCAGTCAACACTAGCAACGGAGCCAGCAGACCGATTGTCGCGTAGCCGGGCGTGCAGGCAATCGAGAGAATTCCGATGGACATCATTCCCAACGTGAGAAGTAAGCCAGCGCGGCGCCCGTGACGGTCGGTATACGCGCCGAGGATAAGTGCTCCCAGCGGGCGCATTAGAAATCCGGCGCCGAATGTCATCAGCGAAAGCATTAGAGAACCGAATGGACTATTGTTCGGAAAAAATGCGTTCCCGATGGCCGCAGCGTAATAGCCAAACACCATGAAATCGTACATCTCAAGGAAGTTTCCGCTGGCCACCCGCACTACGGACCAGACTTTGCTTTTGCGATCGCTGGAGTTGATCATGGGACCCATTATCTTGGCCAAACCCGCAAATCTGGCAACTTGGTAACGGAATTTATTGAGTCGGTCCCAGGCGCTGCATAAGGGCACAAGCAGTGTTCATAAACTGCTAAGTTCGGGCCAGTGGTTCTGAAACCAGAGTGGCGATCGCTTCTCCCATTTGTTTGGTCGTTGCTTTCCCGCCGATGTCTGGTGTGCGCACATCTTCTTTAGCCAGGACGGCCGTGATTGCCGACTCAATCGCGTCGGCCGCCTCAGGTTGGCCGAGATGGCGGAGCATCATCGCTCCGGACCAGACTTGACCGATAGGATTCGCAATTCCTTTACCGGCAATGTCGGGCGCAGAACCATGCACGGGCTCAAACATGGATGGAAAGTTTTTTTCCGGGTTCAAATTTGCAGAGGGGGCGATCCCGATCGAGCCAACTACGGCAGGACCAAGATCTGAGAGTATGTCTCCGAACAGATTTGAGCCTACGACTACATCAAACCAGTCTGGATGCCTTACAAAATGCGCAGTGAGTATGTCGATATGGTATTGATCGGTTCGAACGTCGGGATATTCGGCCGATATTTTTTGGAAACATTCATCCCAAAACGGCATGGTGTAAATGATGCCGTTTGATTTCGTCGCGGAAGTCACATGGTTTTTATTCTTACGAGCGAGATCAAACGCAAAACGCAAAATCCTCTCAACGCCGCGGCGTGTAAAAATCGTTTGCTGCGTGGCCATTTCGTAGGGAGTACCTTCATAAAGGCGGCCTCCGATATTTGAATATTCGCCTTCGTTGTTTTCCCGCACGATCCTGAAATCAATCTGGCCGGGCTGCCAATTTTTCAACGGACTTTCGATCCCGGCGAAAAGACGAACTGGGCGGAGATTGACGTATTGCTGAAAAGTGCGGCGTATGGGAATCAAAAGTCCCCAGAGCGAAACGTGATCGGGTACGCCAGGATCCCCGACGGCGCCAAGAAAGATAGCATCGAATTTCGCCAACTGTTGAAGCCCATCGGCGGGCATCATCGTTCCGGTGCTTAGATATTTTTCGCAACTCCAGTCAAACTCACGCCAGGTAAATGTAAAATTAAAGCGGCGCCCAGCGGCTTCGAGAACGCGGATGCCTTCTGGAACCACTTCCTTGCCGATACCGTCACCTGCGATGACTGCGATATTGAAACTTTGCATCTGTTATCGTGGACCTTCCAGTTCGAGGAATTTAAAAACAAAGCTCTGGCCGTTTGCGGACTTCGTTTGGCGAACTGCTATGATATTAAATTTTCGCCCCAGACGCCGACAGTAGCGCGGCACATAAATGAAAAGTAATGGTAATTTAAGTCGGTCCGTGGCGCGCGCCTCTAAACTGCTGCGTGCCCCTACCGGGCCTGATTCCCAGCGGCAAGCTTAGCTGATTTAGCCGTCGGCCTCGCTGAGTCTTGCCCATTCATCCCTAAGGAGCTTCCAAATGGTTTTGTTTCAGCACGCGTTGAACGCAGCAAATCCGCGGCGAACGGTTCATCATACATTTGTGAGCCTAGCCATGGCGGCATTTGCAGCCATAATATTTATGGCTACTTTCCCTTCGCGCGGTTGCGCGCAGGAGCAGAATGGGAACAAGAAGTTTGGCCAACGCCTTGTCGACGAGGTAGCCTCAAAACACCGACCGCAACTTATCTATCTGGGATTGCATGGCGTGACTCCTTACTCCGAAAAAAGCGAGATCTTTGCTTCGACCGATCCGGGCAAGCTCGGCAAGAAATCTTCGTGCGCAGACCTTCACGTAGTGGACAAAGGAATCCCGGTGATGGAGATGAAGGGGAAATCGACAACGGTGTTGGAACGCCTCCTTGACAGTTCCGGACATACCGTAGGACTCATCGTAGTGGGCTTTGCTTTCACGGAAGGTCAGGAATCACAGGCAGCCAAGCTCGGCAAGGAGATCGGCGAAGAACTAGCTCAGCAAATACCTTCAAAAAATAAACTGTTCGAAGCCCGCGAGTGAATATTTATTGGGCGGGCGTAAGCAGGTTGCGGATTAATCCTCGAGCGTAGGCAAGGTTTTCAAAACGTCGGTGGCCATCGGGCGGTCGGCGACCAATTCGTCCCTGCGGATTTTACCGTCACGAAATATCAGCATGCGCTTTGCGAAGTGCGCGACGTCTTGTTCGTGAGTGACCATGGCAATCGTCAGACCCTTGTCGTTGAGCTTCTGAAAAATGTCCATGATCTCAACCGATGTATGGGTGTCGAGATTTCCGGTGGGTTCGTCGGCCAGGAGAATGGATGGACGATTAACCAGGGCCCTGGCGATAGCCACTCTCTGCTGCTGCCCGCCAGACATTTGAGAAGGGAAGTGTTCAGCACGGTCGGCCAGACCTACCATGGCCAGCGCTTCACTAGCGCGTTTGCTGCGCTCCGACTTGTGAATTTTTGTGTACAGGGTGGGCAATTCGGTGTTTTCAAGAGCGGTGGTGCGCGCCAACAAGTTGAAGCCCTGAAACACAAAACCTAATTTCTGATTGCGGATCAAGGCCAAGGCCTTCTTATCGTGCTTGGAAACATCGATACCTTCGAGGAGATATCTTCCGGAGGTAGGACGGTCGAGGCAGCCGAGCAGATTCATGAACGTGGATTTGCCGCTGCCGCTGGCGCCCATGATGGCGACAAATTCACCGCGTTTGATCTCGATGCTGACGCCACGGAGGGCGTGCACACGCGTCTCACCCAGATCGTAGTATTTGTGAACGTCTTCCACGCGGATAACGGCCTCACCCATGGCAGAAGTTTGCGGCTCAGTTGGAAGCGCGGCGGACATTGGATTATTTGAGCGAATTGTGATTGCGGCGGTTTTGCATCTAACGCCTTACCGTACCCGGAGCAGCAGCTTTAGCGCTGATCGAGCGCACCACCACATGGTCGCTTTCCTTTAAGTTGCCTTTGAGGACCGCCCCGACCTCCGTGAAGGCGTGGTCGGTAATGCCAAGAGAGACTTCGACTGGTTCCATGGTGTTATTGGCGTGTAATTTCCAGACTACCGCACGAGTGGCGCGTGGAACGCGGGTGATATTCGACGCTACCGTGCCGGCGGGCTGAGAGGATTGCGTCGTGGCTTCAAGTTCCTTCTCGTCGATGCCATATTGCTGATACAAACGTACAATTTCCTCAGGACTCATGAGAGATTTATAGCGGAGTGCGGTATTTGGCAGCTTCATCGCGTTTTGCACGCTGGCGACCGGAATGGTCACGTACGCGGTCATGCCGGGGAAAAGTTTAAGATCCGGATTATCAAACTCAATCATGGTGTCGTAGGTGACGACATTTTGCACGATGGTGGGATTCATGCGTACCTGGGCAACGGTACCGCGGAAGGTTTCCTTGGGAAACGCGTCGACTTTGAAGGTGACCTGCTTGCCTGGTTTAATGTTGCCGACATCGGACTCATCGGTTTTGGTATAGACCAGCATTTTGGACAAATCCTGCGCGATTGTGAAAATGGTTGGCGCTTGCAGCGAAGCGGCCACGGTTTGTCCCACGTCCACGTTACGAGCGACGACCGTTCCGTCTATGGGTGAACGAATGACCGTGTAGTTCAAGTTCGTTTGGGCCACGCGCAGCGCCGCGGCTTTTTGGCTCATCTGCGCCTCGCTCTGAGTCACAGTGGCCACGGCTGCACCCACGCTAGCAGTCATGGAATCATAGTTAGCCTTGGCGAGGTCCAGTTGCTGCTTGCTGAGGATGTTTTGAGCAGTGAGCTGATTGGCGCGATCAAAGTCGGCCTTGGTCTGAACCAACGATGCTTTTGCTTTTTCTAAATTGGCGCGCGCGGCTATCACGTTGGCTTTGGCGCTGTCGAGATCGGCGGATGCCTGGAGCACTGCGCCCTCGAATAAAGCAGGGTCGATAAGAGCAATGACGTCACCTTTACGGACGCGAGAGTTGAAGTCCACGTTCAACTTGGTGATGACTCCTGAGACCTGCGAGCCAACTTGCACGGTGATCACCGCGTTGATGGTGCCGGTGGCCTCCACAACATCGTGAATATCGCCGCGCTCGACCTTTGCTGTAAAGTGCTGGTCTTGCGATTTGGAATTAAAACCAAAAATGGCAAATATGGCTATCACCGCCAGCACGGCTGCCAGAATCAACCATTTTGGATTCTTCTTCATGCGTGGTCCCAAGGGTTAAGCTCGTATCCCTGTTCAGTTTTGGCGCCGTCCTGCCAGCTACTCGTACCGCAAGGCTTCAATGGGGTCGAGCAGAGAGGCTTTGCGAGCAGGGTAATATCCGAAAAAAACACCGACAGCGACGGAGAACATGGCGGCGACCGCGATGCCCTGAAGGGATGTTTCCATCGGCCACTGCAAGGTCCGGCCGACCAGGTAGGAGCCGAGAACCCCGAACAGCACGCCAGCGCCTCCGCCGACCAGACTGAGCATGATGGATTCCGCCAGGAATTGGAGCTGGATGGCTTCCTCAGTCGCTCCCACTGCCACACGAACGCCGATTTCACGGGTACGCTCGGTGACAGAAACGAGCATGACGTTCATGATCCCGATTCCGCCCACGATCAGGGAAATGGAGGCGATCGCAATCAGGAGAACGGCGAGAGTTTTGCTCGCTTCCAACTGAGCCTGAATGATGTCCTCTGGATTGCGGATATTGAAGTCGTCATCTTCCTCGGGGCGCAAGTGATGACGATCACGAAGAATGGCAGCGGCTTCCTGACCGGCGATTTTTACCGAGCTCTGCGATACTGCGGAGCACAAAATATCATCCAGCCAGGCGTTGCCTTTGATTTTTTTCTGTGCCGTGGTATAGGGCAGAACGATGTAGTCATCCTGATCCTGGCCGGACATCGAAAGACCTTTCGGATGGAGTACTCCGATCACTTTGCATGGAAGGTCCTTGACACGAATAACTTTTCCGATGGGATCTTCGGGACCAAAGAGTTGATCGCGCACGGTGCGACCAATGTCACAGACATCCGCGGCGCGTTCCACGTCTTCGTGGGTAAAAATTGTGCCTTCATCTACGCCCCAGCGCTTGATGTCGAAGAATTCGGGTGACACGCCGCGATAGGCAGTAAACCAGTTTTGATTCGCATAGATGACCTGGACGTGATCATTGACATTTGGAGAAACGGTTTTGATGAGCGCGATCTGGTTTTTGATGGCCGCGGCATCGGCCATAGAAAGAGACGGCGAACCATGGGTGCCGGTGCGCACGCCGTTGACGGCGCGGCCGCCCGCTTCGATCCACACGAAATTGTCGCCGAGATTGTTCATCTGCTGTTCTACTCGCGACTGGCCTGCTTTACCGATAGCCACGACACAGATCACCGCAGCGATTCCGATGGTGATACCCATGACGGTAAGCGAACTGCGCATCTTGTTTCTAAGCAACGCCACGAGGGCAGAGCGGAGGAGCGCCAGATAGTCCAAACCGCCTCCTGAAGACAATTAAGATGACATTTAGCGATCATAGATGTTGGTAATTGCATTTGATATCTTTGTTTGTTGAAAAGCGAAGGAAACAAGACGTACCTCGTTTGCACTATTGTTGGTGAAAATGTCCGGCGCACGGCGGGGATCGCGCCAAAGAAAATCTCCAGTGTGCAAAATCTTGCGTGGATTATTGTCACTATCTGAGATGCCGACATCGTCCAGTACAACGACCAACTGCGAAAGGTCCTGAGCGTCTAAGGTAGCGCTTTGCCGCGGCAAAATGCGAATTAGTGTGACCTTGGTCTCATTGGTCTGGAATTGGGGCTGCGCAGAGCCAGCGCGAGCCTCGTGTTGTGGTGACGACTCTGGACAATTTATTGGCTGTCCGAGGACGACAGCAGCGCAGAGATTGCGCGGAGATTGTTGCGGCTTGAGAAGTTCGACGGTAACGTTTCGGTAAGCAGTGGCTCCGTCGATGGAAGTGGAATGCACATAGCCGGCGGACTGAAGCCGCAATTGACCGTTCACAACTTTTTGTTGCGAATCAGGCTTACCGGGCGCCCGAACGGTGATTTCCGAATCGCTCATCACGATACTAATGGCATCAACCTCGTGTTTGTGCAAAAGGACGGAATCGCGAGTCGGGACGTACACCGAGTATACGTTCACGTAGTCATTATGAAGGGCCAGATGATGATGGGGTTCTGATTTGAGGGGTATGACGGCTTGCTCCTGCGTTCCACACACGAAAGAAAACAATGAGATGGTCGCCATCAATGAGTGTCGCGAAATCATGCACGGGCCTATGAGTCGGAGGTTCTTTGAGTGTAGTTTTTGTGGGCCGACATTGAATTAAGAGAACATTACCTTCCATTTGGCTTCGGTCGTAAGCAAGGCCTTGGCGCGCAAATATATACGTATGCAGCGCTTACAAAGCCTTGCTAGAGCAGCTACGGCTCGGCGACAAAGCTATTCGCCAACCACCAACACCTGTATGGAACCGTCCACGACGGACGGGCGAGGGTGTGCGGTCGGGTCACCGGTGAATTTGGCGGACGGAACATAGGCCTTGTGCGCAACCGTATCCAGGCCCATGGTCTTCGATCCCGGAGGAGTGTCGATTTCTTGCACGACAGCGTACTTGCCGGATTTATCCGCGTGAATGATGAAGAGCTTACCCGCCCCGGCGGACGCAAATACATCACCGGTTCCCGGATCGAAAAATGCCCCATCGCAATCATCCCCTATGGGCACACTCTGGCGGACCTTGCCGGTTCGGCTATCCACGACCATAAGTTTGCCGTCGCAGCTAGAAAACAGCGTATGTGTCTTACGGTCTAGCGCAAGTCCGGACGGCCCTTCACAGCCAGGCATCGGCCAAGTGGCTTTCAATTTTTTGCTGGCAGCGTCAATCACTGCGATCGAATGGGAATCTTCCAGGTTGATAAAAATATTTCCGTTCTCGTCATAGGCGAAATATTCAGGCTTGGCGCTCAGCGGAATGGTGGCCACAACCTGTTTCGTTTTCGCGTCGATCACTGAGGTCGATTTGCTTTTGCCGTTCTGCACGAAGACCAGGTGAGTAGCAGGATGGTACAAGATCGAGTCTGGGTTTTCGCCGGTCGCAATCGTGGATTCAACCTTGAGAGTCTTCAAATCGAACACGGCAACCTTGGCCGCCCCACCTTCACTGATGAATCCGATGCCCAGATCCAGAGCCACGGCCACGCCGTGAACTCCGGGAGTGTCAGGTATGTCGCCAACGACGGCGCCAGTCTCGGAATCCAGAACGGAGACATGGGTAGCGCGGGCGATGTACACTCGGTGTGACTCAGGGTCGACGGTGACGTAGTCCCATCGTCCGCCGCCTTCCAGGGGCAATTTTTTCACAATTTGATGTTTGCCGCCCTCGCCTTCAGAGCCCAGCGCGCTCGAGGCCAGCACCAGTGCGGCGATGAAAAGGAACAAAGATGAATTGCGTAGTAGGCGATGCATTTTTCCTCGTTTTAGGCCGGTCAACTTCGAGCCCAAATTGCCGTGATTTGACAGCGCACACGTGAATGATGCGGGGACGAGGCTAGCAGGTGATTCTGGTTCTGCCTACAAAAGAAAGCGAACATAAATGAAAATTAAGACTAAATTACTAATTGATGAGCAAGAGAAATGTGAATATGTAAACCGGGGATTGCGCTCGTTGTCGCCGGATTCTTACAGTAACCGCGTCGGGCGTCGACGATAGGTGATAATGTAGTATCCGTCCATTGGGCCCCTCATTCTGCAAAGATAAGGAATAAGAATGAACACTCTCTCATTTAACAAGGCCCGGCGCGTGCTGTTGATTAGTGCTGTAGTGCTAATGTCATGTACCGCGTCGAACTTTAACACGCTTGCCCAAGAAAGGCGCTTTCCGCAGACCGCGGGCGTCGACGACTCGAAGATGGGTCCATACCGTGCGTTGGCGCAACTGAGTTACGCGGCGAGCCAAACGGGCGACAATGCGCTGGCAGCGAAGCTGGCGCGGATTCTCGAACGAAACTGGGATAAAGCGGAGGACTATGGAGGCGAAACTGCGCTTTCAAAAACTAACCATGCATTGTTCGACGAAATTGACAAAGCGATGGACCGCTTCATTAGCCCCTTAGTAGCACATCCGACTTCAGCTCCTGACGCGGCGCTTCTGAAGGCGGCATACCGCGCTTATCTGGAAAAGTTGAAACAGGCGGATTGAAGGGACGGACCGCTGGCATAACGCGCCGGCGATCCAAGAAACAATAAAACCTGAACGCTATCGGCGATTACGGCAAAAGCTCATATACGTTTATCTTTGCGTCTTCGATGATAGCTTCTTTTGCCTGCGGAATTGGTGGCGTCAAGATGACGTGCTTAGGAACGGCCGAGTAAAAGCGGCTGAGCTCCGGGACCAACAGCGAAGTCTTGGCGAGCACACCCGTGGCGACTTTTCCCAGACTCTGATAATGATCGGCGTCAAGTTGCTTGAACACCTCGATGAAGCCGGTCGTGCCGGTGTAGTAGATTCGCCGGCTTTTGGCCTCCCATTCAACTTCGTCGACGCCGCCTTCGGTGTCGAGGGCAGCGATTACTTTACCGTTGTCCGCATCCATCACCACCAGTTTGCCGGGCTTATACACATGGCTGCGCTTCACACGACTGCCGATAAACAGGCGGTGATTGGGAGCGTCCAGCGCGACTGCATGAGGCTCGGGCCCGCCGGTGATTGGCCACGAGGCGATCACCGAACGTTTTTCGCGGTCGATCACAACTACCTGGCTGGTGTCTCCCATCAAGACGTAAAGTTTAGGAGAGGAGGGATCAAGCACGAGACCAGCGGGATTTTTGCCCTCGACGTCAATGCTGGCGACCAACGAACCGGTGTGCACATCGACGATTTCGATGGAGCCTTTGGGACCGGCGTTTGGAGTGGAGTCCGCGCGGTCGCCAAGGTAAAACAGATGCGTGGTTGAATCGTAGACGCCGTTGTCGGGAACTTTTCTGGAATCCTTATCGAGGTCGTGCCCCGTGAGCGGAATGTTTTTGAGTAGTTCGTAGGTATCTCCGCTGAAGGCCTTCACTGTGGAGTCGCCATCGTCCACCCAGATTTGGTTGGTTTCCGGCAGATAAATCGTCTTGCGGGGATCGCCTCCGAAGCCGGTGATGGTGTGAATCACTTTGCCTTCGCGAAGATCGATGATTTCGATGGTCCTTTGATGTTCGCCGGGAACAAACAGGCGCTGGCCCTTCAGGTCCACGGCCATATGGTCGAAGTAACCCTCGACGTTCGGCATCGGGATGGTCTGTACCAGTTTCATCGGCGAAGTGGTCTGGGACGGCGCCGGCGATGAAAGGAATAGGAATAGGCAGAGAGCGCACAGAAGTACCATGCAAAGTTTCATCTTAAACTCCAGAAAATATTTTTTAACAAGTTTTCGCGTGCTTTGTTTTAAACCCGCCGTGGCAAGCCAATGCCGCGACGATGTGCAGTGTATGTCAGCGCGTTGCGGAAGATGCTGAAAACACCATTAATTTTGTTTCACCCTGGGCGTTGACGCTGATGAGAAAGGGTAAGCGACGGGGCGGATGAAGGTAAATTAATACTGCCTTCAGGTATACGCAGACGCGCGAGCGTAAGCTGCACGTCGCGACTGCGCCGTTTATGAGTCGGCAGGGAGCAATGGTTGGTAGTGCACTGAAGCTTGGCAGAGGCAGTGTCGAAACAGAGGAAGACCGTCGATGGTGCGTACCGGGAAGGTGAAATGCTGATGGCGAAAAGCGGAGCGAGGCTCACGCGGCGCGAGTTGTTCGGACTTGGTAGTTTGGCTGCGGCACGTGTTGCGTTACCGCCCTCCCTCGCAGCGGTCGAGATGGCTGTCGCCGATGCGTCATCCGTAACCGGGCCTGAAAATGAAGGCTCGGTGATAAAAACACTGAGCACTTATATGAGCGAAGCGAGCGCGCGAGCTTTGCCGGAGGAGGTTGCCGAAAAAACAAAGCGCCACGTCCTTGACACCTTTGCGGCGATGATTTCGGGCTCGGAGCTGCCACCCGGACGTTCGGCGGTGGCGTTTGCAAAAGACTACGGCGGGAAAGAGGTTGCGACGGTGGTGTCGTCGAGACTCTTGTGCGGTCCGATTGAGGCGGCGCTGACAAACGCGATGTTGGCGCATTCCGACGAAACGGATGATTCGCATCCCGGATCGCAATCGCATCCTGCTTGTGCGGTGATCCCTGCTGCACTCGCGGTTGGAGAACAATTTGGCATCAGCGGCAGCCATTTTCTGCGCGCCGTGTCGTTGGGCTACGACGTGGGAACACGGTTCACGATTATCGTCGGCGAGCGATATGAAAGCGAAACCCATCGCAGCACGCACAGCATTGCTCCGCTTTTTGGGGCTGCTGCGGCAGCGGGTTGCGCAGCAGGTTTACAGGCGGGACAGATGCGAGTGCTACTTGGCTACACCGCGCAACAGTGCTCTGGGCTGACCTCGTGGCGGAGGGACAGCGAACACGTACAAAAGGCATTCGTTTTTGGAGGCATGAACGCGCGCAGCGGGGTGACTTCCGCTTTGCTGGTGCACGGAGGGTGGACGGGCGTCGAAGACATTCTTACGGGCACGGACAATTTTTTTCAGGCCTTTGAACCTGCGGCGGATCCCGCAGGTTTGGTCGAGAACCTTGGCGAACGTTTTGAAATTATGCAGGCCAATATCAAAAAGTGGAGCGTGGGTTCGCCGATTCAGGCCGCGCTCGACGGGATAGAAATATTGCGAACGGAACATCCGTTCACGCCGAGCGACGTGCAGGAGGTCACGGTACACCTGGCAACCGATGAAGCCAACATTGTAAACAATAGAGAAATTCCGGGCATTTGCCTGCAGCACATGGTCGCGGTGATGTTGCTCGACAAAACCGTTACTTTCCGTTCCACGCACGACACCGCGCGAATGAAGGATCCGGAGGTGTTACGAGAGCGTGCGAAAGTGCAGCTCATCAAGGATGACGAATTGCAGAATCTGATGCCACTACGCATTGCTGTGGTTGATATCAAATTGGCGGATGGCAAGCGGCTTACTAAGCGCGTCGATAATGTGCGGGGCACGGCGCAAAATCCGATGACGCGGGAAGAAGTGGTGGCCAAGGCCAAGGACTTGATTACGCCGGTGATGGGCGTGGCGCAGGCCACGAAGCTAGTGGAGCGGGTCATGAATATCGAAAGCGTCAAAAGTATCAGAGAGATGCGGCCTTTGCTGCAACACCCATAATTTCGCGCGGTCCGCCGGGCCACACCAGCCGATAAAAATACTGAGGCCAAGGAGAGCATGGATGCCGACCAGTCGAAACGCCGAAACGAAGGAAAACGCCGCGCCGTTGACGAGACGGAGTTTGTTTGAGCTTGCAGGGTTGGCGGTAGCCGCCACCGCCATATCTCCTGCGCTGGCAACCGAGAAACCTTTTCGGTCTTCGGTTCCACCCGCTAAGCCCCCGGCGGACACCGTGGGATCGGTAATGACCACGCTAAGCACCTACATGAGCGAAGCGGGCGCGAAAGCGCTGCCTGATGACGTAGCGGAAAAGACTAAACAGCACATTCTCGACACTTTCGCCGCCATGATCTCGGGCTCTGAGTTGCCTCCTGGAAGAGCGGCACTGGGATTTGCCAAGGAATACGGTGGCAAGGAGGTTGCGACTGTCGTGGCGTCGAATACCTTGTGCGGCGCACTCGAAGCGGCGATGGTGAACGGCGTAACGGCGCACTCGGATGAGACTGACGATTCAAATGGGCCATCACATTCGCATCCGGGGTGCGCGGTGGTTCCGGCTGCGCTTGCGGCGGGGGAACGGTTTGGAATCAGCGGTAGTCAATTTCTGCGCGCTGTGGCACTTGGCTACGACGTGGGATGCCGGTTCACGATTACGTTGGGAGGGCAGCGCTACGAAAATGAGAGTCATTTCAGCACGCACAGTATCGCCACAATCTTCGGAGCCGCGGCCGCAGCAGGTTCCGGGGCAAGCTTGAACGCCGCACAGATGCGGTTGCTATTGGGTTATGCCGCGCAACAGTGTTCCGGCCTGACTTCCTGGCGTCGAGATAGCGAGCATATGCAAAAAGCCTTTGTCTTCGGAGGCATGACTGCTCGCAGCGGGCTGACTTCTGCTCTGGTGGTGCACGCGGGTTGGACAGGAGTGGAGGATATCTTGACCGGGACGGATAATTTTTTTGAGGCCTTCAATCAGCGGGCCGATTCCGCTGGTTTAGTGGACCAACTGGGTGAGCGATACGAAGTATCGCGCACGGATATCAAGAAGTGGACGGTTGGATCACCTATCCAGGCAGTGCTCGACGCCATGGTGATCTTGTTAGAGCGGCACCACTACGACGCGGGTCAGGTTAAGCAGGTCACGGTGCGGTTGGCGCCTCCGGAAGCGACTACGGTAAATAATCGGGAAATGCCGGACATTTGTGCGCAGCACATGACGGCGGTGATGCTGCTCGACAAGACGGTCACGTTCCGGAGCGCGCACGATCAGGCACGCATGAAAGATCCGGCGACTCTTCGAGAGCGCGCGAAAGTACAGCTCATTCCTGACGAAGCGCTTTCGCGATTTTTGCCGACGCGCGCGGCGAGAGTCGAAATTACGCTAATCGACGGAACGCAATTGAGCGAGGAAGTCGACGCGGTGCGAGGAACGGCGAAAAACCCGATGAGCCATGACGAAGTGATCGCGAAAGTACGCGATCTTGTGACGCCTGTTCAGGGAGAAGCGAAGTGTTCTGATCTGATTGAGAAAATTCTGAAGATTGAGAACGTAAAGGATATTCGGGAGATTCGTCCGGCCCTGCAGCGGAAGTAATTATATTAGGGATGCTGTTCAAGCGGTGAGTTTGCCAACGCTTGCTTTGCCCAGGTAACTTCTCGAACTGGTCCCACGAGAAAGAGCCAAGACGACGTGCCGCATAGAGCGACGACGGCGAGGATCGCAAATGGCCAGTAGAAGTGGCCGGTGCGATCCAGAACAAATCCAGTAACCGCAGGGGCTACCACGCCCGCCAAATTGCCCGCAAAATTCTGCAAACCGGTCCAGCGTCCCGCGGCATAGGGTCCCGCGAGAGTCTGGGTGATAGCCCAGATGTTGGATGAACCGATGCATTGAAACCCGATACCCATCATCAATAAGGCTACGCTTAGAGAGCGAGTGCTGATGGCCGATAAAAGAAGAAAAACACCCCCGGCTCCCAAGCCTCCGGCAACAATGGTCTTGCGAACGCGAGTCGGTGTTGCGCCCGCCGCGATGCAATAATCGGAAGCCCAACCCGACGCGATGGACAGGCAAGCGCCGATGAGGTAAGCCGCGCCGCCGATCTTGGCCATCGCATACATTGAAAAATGTCGCTCCCGGACCAGGTAGAACGGCAACCAGGTGAGGAGGAAATAGTTCATGTAATTATGGCCGAACATCCCGATGCAGGTGCCCCAAGCCGATCGCTGACGCAGCAACGCGGCAAAACTTGGCGCAGCTGTTTTAGAAAGATGAATTGCCGATTTCGGGTCCGGCATCCATGTGATCCAAGGGATCAACCAGGACAAGCTCAATAGCCCGAGCACCATGAAGAATGCGCGCCAGCCGAACCTGACGATCAGTAACCCGCCGGCCAGCATGCCAAATCCCGGCCCCAGCGCCAGTCCGGCAGAAACCACCGAATTGGCGATGCCGCGATGCGCTTCGTGATAGTGAAGGGCGATGATTTTCGAGTAGGAGGGATAGGCAACAGATTCGCCGATGCCCAGTAATAGACGGAAGGCCAGAAGCAGAAAAAATCCGTTGACGAGCCCAATGCCAATGGTGGCGACAGACCACAGAAAGAAACCGCCGGCGAAAACCCAGTTAACGTTGAGGCGATCCACCAACCACCCGGAAAAGAGTTGCAGAGGTGCGTAGCTCCAGAAAAATGAAGAGAGCAACACACCTAGCTGAGACGCGGAAAGATGCAGCTCGTCTTTCAGCATGGGAGCAGCGATGGAAAGATTGGAGCGATCTATGTAGCTGATGAATACGGAAAGCCCCAGCAAGATGAGAACTCGCCAGAGCGCCCCGGTCAGTGGTTTGGTATGCGTCTTTTCTGCGGGCATATCGAGTGGGCGATTCTCTCTCTCTGTAACTATGAATTGCAATGAAATCCGCAGTAATTACGTAAAGCGGTATTCATAACCGCTGAACTCGCCGACACTGGCGTCTCCTGAAAATCGCTGCGACGTTTGCCGTAATCCCCAACGACTCGGCTGCTGTTGCGGAATAATTCTTAAGCCCCGGGCCCTAAAACTAGCCGCGTTTTGCGAGCAAAGAACAACAGATAAACGCAAATTAACTCTGAGTTAATTCACGCCCGACAACAAAAAATTACACTATCGCCTTCAAGATACGATTATCGGCAAGGTCCAGAAATTTCTGAGGCTTCAATTGTTGAAGACCGGGCAGTTCCCTTGGAATCTATGCAGCATACGAAAC
>Ga0193729_1000975_pt1 | contig 14844 bp, 16 predicted proteins | sample U1c2metaG_FD_143036 | JGI IMG/M metagenome (GOLD analysis project Ga0193729, IMG submission 143036) | Soil microbial communities from a riparian zone of the East river system, Colorado, United States - U1c2 | ecosystem: Environmental > Terrestrial > Soil > Riparian zone | place: USA: East River... | reverse complement strand
GCGATGGCAGATCCGACCACACCCTATTTGCTGCTGGGCCGCCTCACCCAGGCGGACGTGACCGCCTTCATCGCCGAGCGGCTCGCGCGCGGCCTCGGCGTCGATACGGAAACGCGGATGCCGCGCCTGCGTGCACTCGCCAGAAAGCTCGCGGAGGAGCCCGCCTTCCGCTCGACCGAGCCCACGTCCTGAAGGGGGCTGAGGGGTTCGCTGGGGCCGACAGGGCGAAAAGCCTTTCTCCCCAATTAGTTAGCCGTTGTCATCTGGCGAGCGCCGCCGCTTCCGCCCGGATGCGGATCCACAATGCCACTGCGTTCAGCACCGAGAATACGACGGCGTACCACAGCAACCCGAAGACCAGCGGCAGGACCAGGATCTCCGCCGCGACGACGCAGTAGTTGGGATGCGACACGAAGCGGTACGGCCCCGATGCGACCAGCGGCGCGCCGGGCAGCACGATGATGCGCGTCGTCCAGCGCGGCCCGAGCGTGGCGATCACCCAGACGCGTAGCGCCTGCAGGACCACGAATACGGCGAGCCAGATCAAGTTCACATCCGTGTCAGGTGCGCGCCAGACGACAAGATACCAAAGCCCCGCCAACCACGCGGCATGCAGGGCCACGATCAACGGATAGTGGCCGGCCGCCACTTCATGGGCGCCCTGGGCGCGCAGCCGGTCGGTGTTGCGCTTGGCCAGGATCAGTTCGCCGAGACGCTGCAGCGTCACCAGGCCGAGGATCAACCCCGCCAGCGTCATGCAGCCTTTGCCAGGGAGAGACAGCTGCAGGTGAAGCCCGGCCCCAGCGCGGTCAGCACCGTACGGCGCGGCAGGCCCTGCTTGACCAGCCGCTCGAGCACGAACAGCACGGTCGGCGCCGACATGTTGCCGTATTCCTCGAGCACGGCGCGTTCGTGATCGAGCGTGCCCTGATCGAGACGGAGCGTGGTCTCCAATGCCGTGATCACCTTGGCGCCGCCGGGATGGCAGGCGAAGCGATCGACAGAACTGCGCGCCACGCCGATGCGCGCCAGGATGCCGTCGACCGCCAGCCCAACATGCTCTTCGGCGAACGGCGGGATGGAGCGATCGAAGATGACGCCGAGCCCGCTCGGATCGACCTTCCAGCCCATGATGTCGAGACTGTCCGGCCACAGATGCTCGCCCGCGCCCTCGATGCGTGCCAGGCCGCACTCGCCACTCCGCACGACGCAGGCTGCAGCGCCATCGCCGAACAAGGCGGTCGCCACCATGTTGGCGGCGGAGAGCTGGTCCATGCGGAAGGCCGCGGTACAAATCTCGATCGCGACCATGAGAACCGTCGAGCCTGGCCGGGCACGCGCCAGTCGGCTGGCGATGGCGAGGCCGGACACGCCGCCGGCGCAGCCCAGGCCGAACACCGGCACGCGCTCGACGTCCGAGCGAAACCCCATGCGCCCCGCCACCCGCGCCTCGAGGCTGGGCGTGGCGATGCCGGTCGAGGACACGGTGACGATGGTGTCGACGTCGCGCGCCTCGCAGCCGGCGTTGGCGAGCGCGCGGCTCGCCGCATCGATGAAGAGTTCCTGCGCGCCCTCGAGGTAGGCGGCGTTGCGCTCCGGCCAGCCGAGATCCGTCAGGTACCAGTCGATCGGCTTCACCGTGTGGCGCGTGCGGATGCCCGCGGTCTCGAACACCGGCGCCATGCGCTCGAAGGCGGCATAGCGATGGGCGAAGATGCGGCGCGCGGCCGCCGCGGCGTCGGACTGCAGCATGCGGTGCGGCGGAACGGCATGGCCAACCGACAGCAAGCCTGCCGCGGGGACGGCGTGCTGGCTCTCGTCATGCGATAGCGGGGAAGCGAGGTCGGGCGACATCGGTTTCCTTTTGGATGATAGGAGTCCGGCACGACTGTCCTCGCCTTGGGACGAACGCCGGCTGTTGCCCGCCATTCCCGTCATCCCGGACCGCGCCGGGCAAGTCACAATTTCCGGCGCAGCCGCCGATCAGCGGAGGGTGAATCCCTCGTAGCCAAGGGCGGCAATTTCGTCACATTTCTGGCGATATTTCGGCGCTCCGCCGGCATAGGCCATGAAGGTGCGCTTCTGCCGTCCGGCGACGTTCTTGTTGACGCCGGTCATCCACGAATCGACCTGCATCAGCAGCAGCCGCGCGGCGGTTTCGTGCACGTGGGCAGTCCAGGCCTCCTCGGCCGACGCCGTCGCCTCGACCCGCGTCAGGCCTTTCTTGCGCATGTGGCCCAGCAGGTCGCTCACCCATTCGACGTTCTGCTCGATGCAGCGCGGCAGGTTGCAGAAGGTGGCAGCATTGTGCGGACCGACCAGGGTCAGCATGTTGGGGAAGCCCGCGACATTGAGGCCGAGATAGGTATGCGGTCCATCCGCCCACTTGTCCTTGAGTCGCTGCCCGTTGCGGCCCTGGATGTCGATGCGGTCGAAGGCGCCGGTGATGGCGTCGAAGCCGGTGGCGAAGATGATCATGTCGAACACGCGTTCGCGATCGCTGGTCCGAATTCCCTTCTCCGTGATGCGCTCGATCGGCGTTTCGTGCAGGTCCACCAGATCGACGTTGGGCTGGTTGAAGACCTCGTAATAGCCGCTCTCCAGCGGCACGCGGCGCGTGCCAAAGCCGTGGTTGGTGGGGATCAGCTTGTCGGCGACCTTCTGATCCTTCACGCGGCCGCGGATCTTGCGGATCATGAAGGCGGTCATGGTGTCGTTGGCGACCTTGTCCATCAACGAATCGCGGAAATTGCCCTGCCAGCCTCGCGCTCCTCGGCCGAGACCTCCACCGCGTTGCGCGGGTCGGCGGCATGGACGAAGCAGCCCCAGGTCTCGCGACAGCGGGCGAAGATCTCGTCGTAGCGCGCGCGGATGCCGGCCATGGTCTCGGCGTCGATCGCGCTGTTGCGCAGCGGCGCGCACCAGTTGGGCGTGCGCTGGAACACCGTCATGTGGCCAACCGTCTTGGCGATCTCGGTGATCGCCTGCACGCCGGAAGCGCCGGTGCCGATCACCGCCACCCTCTTGCCCGCGAAGCTCACCGGATGATGCGGCCACAGGCCGGTGTGCCAGGCCTCGCCCTTGAAATCACCGACACCCTCGATCACCGGCATTGTCGGCGCCGACAGCGGACCGATGGCGGTGATCAGGAAGCCCGCACGGGCGCGCCTTCCGTCCTCGCAGACGACCTGCCATTCGTTCGCCGCCTCGTCCCACGCCGCTCGCGTGACCCGCGCGCCGAAGGTGATGTCGCGGCAGAGGTCGAACTTGTCGGCGACGAAGTTGCAATAGCGCAGGTTCTCCGGCTGGCCCGAGAAGTGCTCCTTCCAATCCCATTCGCGCAGGATGTCGTCGGAGAACGAGAAGCCGTAGGTCCAGCTCTCCGAATCGAAGCGCGCGCCGGGATAGCGGTTCCAGTACCAGGTGCCGCCCACGCCATGACCCGCCTCATACACGTGTACCTTGAGGCCGAGCTGGCGCAGGCGGTAGAGCGCATACATGCCCGACAGGCCGGCACCGATGACGATGGCTTCCCAGCGTTCGATGGCGTCGGCCGTAGCGTCACGCATGCGGTCCAGCTCAGCGGTGATCGTCATGGCATGCCTCATTGCACCTGCTGCCCGGAACGGTTGCGACGGCGGCAGCGTTATCTTTCATCATGCGAATCCAAGTCGTTCATTGCCATCCGCTCGTCGAAAGCTACAACCACGCGCTATTCCGCACCATCGTCGAGACGCTCAAGCAGAACGGCCATGAGGTCGTCGCAACCGACCTCTATCGCGAAGGGTTCCAGCCGACGATGACGGAGCGCGAACGGCGCAGCTACATGGACATGTCCTACGACAAGAGCGCGTTCGCGGGGTACGCCAAGACGCTGAGAGAGGTCGAGGGCATCATCCTCTGCTTTCCGCACTGGTGGTTTTCCATGCCGGCCGTGCTCAAGGGCTGGGTCGATCGCGTGTGGGGGCCGGGCGTGGCCTTCACCTATGATGCCAAGGACAACCACCTCGTCCCCGCTCTCGGCAACATCCGGCTGTTCGGCGTCGTCACGACCTATGGTTCGCCATGGTGGGTCGTCCGCCTGTTCGCCGGCGACGCCGGCCGCAAGGTGCTGATGCGCGGCATGAAGCCGATGTGCGCCAAGGGCGTGCGCTCCTTCTACCTCGCCCATTACGACATGGACCATTCCACCGATCGCTCGCGGCAGGCCTTCCTGGACAAGGTCCGGCGCACCGTCGGCGGGATCGGCTGACCACAAAGGCGCACTTTTCCTGCAACCCCGCGGGCCAGCCCGGCGTTGATCAGTCGAGGAGGCCCTTATGTTGCGCATCGCATTGATGTCATTGGCAGTTTTGGCCATAGCCCTGAGCGCCTGCGAGCAGGAAATCCAGATCGCAAAGCCAGCTGCGGGCGATTACGAGATCGTGGCCCTGGTGGCTGACTAGCTTAGCCGACCAAGCCTAGCGGCCGAGCACCAGCCCGACGGCCGCACCGGACCCTACGCCCAACAGACAGAGAGCCACGAAGGCCGCGAAGGCCATCAGCGCGCGCCGCGCATGATGGCGGCCGTCATCCGTCAACTCGTGCCGAGCCAGCGAGAAAACTGGGGCTTTGCGCACATGCCCGGCGGCCTGCGCGCGGTGGGTGACGATCGCGACGCGCGCCATGTGCCAGACGCTGCCGATCAGGGCGGCGATGCCCAGCAGCCAGAACGGCGCGAACAGCAGCCAGACTTCGGTATCGTTACCCACGCCGTTTTCCCTCTGTTTGCGGCCGAGTCACAGTTTGGTCACGGCGAACAGCGCCCGTCATCTCGTATTGCCATGGGAAGCGACAGCAAACGGGGAATCTTCACATGGCGAAATATCTTGTCCTGGCGGCCGTCCTCTTGGGCACTGCCGCTTGCGGCGACACCTGGGGCCAGCGCGCCGTCACCGGCGGTGGCATCGGCGCAGGGTCGGGCGCCCTGATCGGCGCCCTGACGCCGCTCGGCGTCCTGCCCGGTGCCCTGGTGGGCGGTGCGGTCGGCGCCGGCGTGGGCGCCGCGACGACGCCCAGGCACTGATCCGCTCGATGCGCCCTTCTACATTCTTACACGGCGATGCTCGCCCATGTTCCTGGGCGGCTTGCCGGTGACGGCGGCCTTCGCCATCTTGAAGAGCTGGACAGCCTGATTGGATTTCACGTCCCAGTACTCGGCCTCGGCGATCAGGACGGCCACCAGCGCCAGGTCCGGGTCGGCAGGACCGCCCGGAAACCAGGCTTGGGCAAATGTGTTCCACATTGCCTTCTTGCGCTCGAGATCCTCGACCACACGGGCGGCGCCGGAAATCGACACGTAGGAATCCTTGCCGGGGTCGGCATAAGTCACGTTGACCTCGGGATGCTCCTCGAGATCGGCCACCGGCCGGCCGGAGCGCGACATGAAGAACCACAGCACGCCACCGCGTTCGCTGGGGTTGTTCTGGGTGGTCATCGGGCGCGAATGGAGCTGCCCGTCATCGTGACGAGCGGTGAACATCGCGAACTTGATGTCCTTGATCAGGTCCCAAAGCTTGGTCGTGTCGACGGTATCGACGGTCATGGGGCTGCCCTTTCTGTGGTTCGAGAGTAACGACGGGCAGCTGGCCGAGTTCCGGTCCGACCTACCAGGTCTCCTTCCACGGCCTGAGGTCCATCTCGAACGTCCAGGCCGAGCGCTTCTGGCGATGGAGCTGCCAATAGACCTCGGCGATATCGTCGGGACTGACGATCGCGTCGGGGCCGGCATTGTAGCGCTCGGGGAAATTGGCCTTGATCCATTCGGTGTCGATGGCGCCGTCGATCACGACATGGCCGACATGGATGTTCTGCGGCCCGAGCTCGCGCGCCATGGATTGCGCCAGCGCCCGCACGGCGTGCTTGCCGCCGGCGAAAGCCGAGAAGCCACGGCCGCCACGCAGGCTCGCGGTGGCGCCGGTGAACAGCATGGTGCCGCGGCCGCGCGGGACCATGGCCTTGGCCGCTTCGCGCGCTGTCAGGAAGGCGGCAAAGGCCGTCATCTCCCACACCTTGCGGTAGACGCGGGCCGTGGTGTCGCGGATGTCGAAACGCACATTGCCACCGATATTGAAGACGAAGACCTCGATCTCGCCGATCTCGGTCTCGATCTCGCGGAACAGTTTCAGCACCTGCTCCTCGTCGCGGGCGTCGGAGCCGAAAGGATGGACCTTGCCGCCCTCCTGGGTGATCTCGGCCACGAGATGCTTCAGCTTGTCGGCGGTGCGCCGCGTCACCACGGCGGTATAGCCCTCGCGCGCGAAACGCCGGGCGATGGCGCCGCCCGTGGCGTCGCCCGCGCCGATCACGACGCAGACCTTGTCTCTCGCCATGGCTGTTCTCCTTCCCATCCAATCTGTCGACGGGACGGAGAGCGCTCAAGGGAGATTAAGTCATGGCCGCTTGAGCGGAGGCGGGCGGAACGAGGCCGGCGCGCCGGCGGATCTCGGCCGTCGTCAGCCCTTCGCCGTCGGGACGCCAACCCGGCGGGGCGAACAGGTACATCCAGACTTCGCGCGGCGAGCGCGCCGACCGCAGATCCTTCAAAAGGCCGATCCAGGGCTCGAAGTTGATGACCAGGATATTGTGCGACGACTTGGGATGCGAGATCAGGCCGTAGTCGCAACGCACGTCGTCGCGCTCGGCGATGTAGGTGCCGAACAGCCGGTCGAACACGATCAGCACGCCGCCATAGTTGGCGTCGAGATATTCCGGATTGCGCGCGTGATGGACCCGGTGGCTCGACGGCGTGTTGAACACGTATTCGAGCCAGCCGAGCCTGGGGATCCAGTCGGCGTGCAGCCAGAATTGATAGAGCAGGTTCAGGAACAGGGCCGACAGCACGATGGCGGGCGTGAAGCCCAGGAAGACCAGCGGCGTGAAGAACAGCGACGTACCGGTGAACTTGCCGAACCAGCCCAGCCGGTAGGCCGCGGCGAGATTGAGCTGATTGGGCGAATGGTGCACCGAGTGCGCCGCCCAGAACCAGCGCGAGGTGTGGCTGGTCCGGTGATACCAGTAGTAGCAGAACTCCAGGCCGACGAAGAGCAACAGCACCGACCACACCGTGTCGAGCGACTGCGTGAACAGCCGGTGCTCCCACACCCAGCCCAGCCAGGGCGCCGCAAGCGTGTAGGGAATGAAGGCCAGGATGCGGCGGCCGATCAGATCGGCCAGCGAACAGGCCCACGCCTTCCAGTCGTAACGCTCGGCGCGCGTGCGCGACAGCCACAGGCCTTCGGCGATGGCAGCGGCCATCACGAACGGCAGGATGGCGAAGTAGAGGAACGAAAGTTCTTCCATGGCGTCCTCAGACGGGGGCAATGTGATATTATGAGTATTACTCAGATTTAATACTCGCGTTCGGCGGCACCCCGCAGATATGGCCAAGGCCAAGCAAGCCATTGAAATAAAAAGACGAATCCCCCGACAGGCGCGCGCGGGCGAGACCGTTTCGCTGATTCTGGAGGCGACGGCTCAGATTCTCGAAGCCGGTGGATTGCCGGCCTTCACCACCAACGCGGTGGCCGAGCGGGCAGGCGTCAGCATCGGCACGCTCTACCAGTACTTCGCCGACAAGAACGCGATCCTGCTGGCGCTCGCCCGCCAGCAGATGACGATCGGCCTGGCCAGCATCGGCCGGGCGCTGCAGGGCGAGAGCGATCCCTCGATCGAGGGCCGCGTGCGCGCCATGGTGCAGGCGATGGTCAACGCCTTCGGCGGCCGCCACCGCGCGCGCAAGGCGGTGACGCAGGCGATCCTGGCGCAGGGCCTCAGCCTCGAGATGATGGACCCGATCGTCGCCTTCGTCTCCGCGGCGCGCACCCAGACGGGGCCCGGCCCGCGGCCGCTGATCGCAGCCCTCTCGCCCGAGCAGGTGTTCGTGCTGTCGCGCGCCCTGATGGCCACGATCCGCCACGCCGTCATGGAGGAGCAGCCGTTCCTCCGGAGCCGCGCCTTCGAGGACGAAATCGTGCGGCTGGTCGTGGCCTATCTCTCCGCTATCACGGAGACGTAACTCCACGGTCATCGTCGGATCACGCCGTCGTACCAGCGTCCGACCATGATCCTCTCTCGACGCCACGCGCTCGGCCTGGCCGGCACGCTCGCCCTGCCCCGCTTCGCCATTGCCCAGGGCGATAGCCGCCCCTCGATCACCGTGGCGGTGCAAAAGATCTCGACCTCGAACACGCTCGAGCCGATGCGCGAGCAGTCGAATGTCGGCCAGCGCGTCTTCTACACCTTCGCCGAGACGCTCACCGACCATGCCTGGACCGGCGACCTCTCGCTGCAGCCGGGCCTGGCCGAGAGCTGGCGCCGTGTCGACGGCCGCACGCTCGAGCTGAAACTGCGCCAGGGCGTGCGCTTCCACAACGGCGACGGCCTGACCGCCGAGGACGTGGCCTTCAGCTTCGGCCCGGAGCGCATGTGGAGCGGCAGCTCGGTCGATACGCGCGGCATGTGGGTCTCGACGACGCCCGGCGCCGCCAGCAAGGTGCCGCCGCCCGAGGCGCCCAAGATCGCCATGGCGGCCTATCCCGGCTTCGAGCGTATGGAGATTGTCGACAAATACACCGTGCGCTTCGTAAACCGCGTGCCCGACGCCACGCTGGAGGGACGGCTGACGCGCAATTGCGGCGCGATCTTCTCCCAGCGCGCCTTCGCCGAGGCAAAAGCCTGGCTCGACTGGGCGCGCCAGCCGGTCGGCACCGGGCCCTACCGCATCGTCGAGTACAAGCCCGACGCCGAGCTTTTGCTGGAGGCGTTCGACGACTACTGGGGTGGGCGCCCGCCGATCAAGCGCATCCGCTTCGTCGAGGTTCCCGAAGTGTCGCAGCGCGTGAACGGCCTGCGTGCCGGCGATTTCGACTTCGCCTGCGATCTGCCGCCGGACCAGATCGCCACGGTCGAAGCCAGCCCGCGCCTGGAAGTGGTCGGCGGGCCGATCATGAACATCCGTCTCACCATCTTCGACAAGCATCATCCGGCGCTCAAAGATGCGCGTGTGCGCCGGGCGATGACCCATGCCGTCGACCGCCAGACGATCGTCGACGCGCTGTGGAGCGGCCGCACCAAGGTGCCGAAGGGCCTGCAATGGGATTTCTTCGGCCCGATGCTGCTCAGCGACTGGGCGGTCCCGGCCTACGACCCGGCCGAGGCGACGCGGCTTCTCAAGGAGGCCGGCTACGACGGCGCGCCGGTGCCCTACCAGATGCTGAACAACTACTACACCAACCAGCTGCAGACCGCGCAGATCATGGTCGAGCAGTGGAAGGCTGTCGGCCTCAACGTCACCATCGAGATGAAGGAGAACTGGGGCCAGATCCTGGGCCGCTTCCCCGAACGCGGCATCTGCGAGAATTCCAACTCGTCCTGGTTCAACGATCCCGTGGCGTCGCTCTCGGCCTATGCCCCAGGCGGCCAGACCTGGGAAGCCGGCCAATGGGAGAACGACGCCATCGTGCCGCTGATGGAGTCGCTGCAGGCCGGCATCGACCTCGAGTCGCGCCGCCGCGACTTCCGGCGCATCCTGACCATCCTCGAGCGCGAGGATCCGGTCTACAACGTGGTCCACCAGAACGCGACCTTCACCGCCAAGCGGCGCGACTACAAATGGCGGCCGGCGCAGTCCTTCGTCGTCGACTTCCGGGCGTCGAACTGGGGCTGAAGCAATTTCCGCAATTTTCGCAAGCGCTACGCCAATCAGTATTTGGAGTGCACCCTTTGGGTGAGACAGCAAAATGCCAGGCAACGGCGCGGCAGCCCGACACGATATTGCGCGCCAGCAGGCTCTCGCGACCGGGAATTCTTTCGTACCGGTAGGAGGGGCTGCGAGCTTCGAGGTTAGGGAGGTTTGGGAGGTTTCGGCGACGTGTTTTGGCGTTCGCCCGTGACGGCACTGCCAGCACGATGGCGCGCTTTTCCGCCAGAGCACATTCCGTTTTGTTCGAATCATGATCTTTGCTGGGAGCACGCAACCGCGGCGGAGTAAACTCCGCCTAGAGTTGCGCATCTTCTCTTGCGGCTCGACACCGCATGAGCGCCACTGGAGTGGCGCGCTCCCAGCAATGAGCGTACCCACCCGGGAGGTGCTCTCGCAGGCCGAGATCGATCTCGCTCCACTCGGTGCTGCAGGCGTCTGCCGTTGCTGCAGTTTCACAAGGGATCGGGATATTTAAGGTGAGCCGGGGCATCGCGAAGGTTCTCCGGTCTTCAGGGGCGATCCCACCATACTATGATCTTAAGTAAAACACAATCCTTAAGTTAAGTAAATATTGGGAACGACTCGAGCATGATGGATGACGTCGAGGGGCCGCATAAGTGGGTGCCATACGACCCAAATATGTAATCTTTGGAAAGCTCAGGTACCCGCCGAAGATTAAGTATTACTTCTATCGCCCGCCCCAGCGCCGCGGATCGCCTGCCAAACCCGCTCGGGGCTGGCCGGCATGTCGATGTGGGTGACGCCGAGATCGGCCAGCGCATCGACCACGGCATTGATGATCACGCCCAGCGCCGGCGTGATGCCGCCCTCGCCGCCGCCGCGGAAGCCCAGCGGATGGTTGGTCGAGGGCACCTCGCTCAGCGCCGTCGTGAAGGACGGGAAGTCGTCGGCGTGCGGCATGGCGTAGTCCATGAACGAGCCCGACAGGAGCTGGCCGTCGGGCGCATAGAAGCAGCGCTCCATCAACGCCTGGCCGGCGCCCTGGGCGATGCCGCCATGAGTCTGGCCGTGCAGGATCAGCGGGTTCACGGCGCGGCCGACATCGTCGATCGTGGTGTAGCGGTCGATCCGGGCGACGCCGGTCTCGGCATCGACCTCGACCTCGCAGACATGCCAGCCATAGGGATAGGAGCCGACGCGGCTGTCGACGTCGGCCTGGTCGGCAATCGGCCCACGCTCGGCGGCCAGCGCCAAAAGGCCGATGCCGCGGTCGGTGCCGGCAATGGTGAAGCGACCCTCGGCAAAGACGATGTCTGCCTCAGCCGCTTCGAGCAGATGAGCAGCAAGCTTGCGACCCTTGGCGACGATGCCGAGCGAGGCCTGATGGATCGTGGTCGCGGCCAGCCGGATCGAACGGCCGGAATGCGAGCCGCCGCCCACCGACACGCGGTCGCTGTCGTCGGTGACGAGCCGGACCTTGTCGGCCGGCACGCCCAGCCATTCGCTGGCGAGCTGGGCGAAGCTGGTGGCATGGCCCTGCCCCGACGACAGCGTGCCGATCACGATCTCGACCGCGCCCTCCGCCAGCACCGTGACCTCGGCGCGCTCGATCGGCGCGCCGCTTTGCGACTCGACATAGCCGCCGAGCCCGATGCCGCGCCGGAGCCCGCGTGCCTCGGTCGCGGCCTGGCGCCGGGCGAAGCCGTTCCAGTCGGCGAGCTTCAGGACCTCGTCGAAGGCCGACCGGTAGTCGCCGCTGTCATAGGTGACGCCGAAGGCGTTGGTGTGGGGCGTCGTCGTGATCAGGTTGCGCCGGCGGAGCTCGATCCTGTCGAAGCCGTGCGCGCGGGCGGCGAGATCGATCAGGCGCTCGATCACGAACATCGCCTCGGGCCGCCCGGCGCTGCGATAGGGCGCGGTCGACGGCGTATTGGTCAGGACGCCGCGCGCCCGCGCCACCGCCGGCATGCGGTAGAGGCTGGTCATGAGTTGCGTGCCCTTGGTCAGCGGCACGAAGGAGGCAGTGTAGGCGCCGAGATTGCTGGTGCTTTTGGCGCTGAGCCCGAGGAAGCCGCCGTCGGCGTCGAGCGCCAGCTCCGATTCGATCAGGAAATCGCGGCCGGCATAGTCGCTCAGGAACGCCTCGTGCCGTTCGCAGGTCCACTTCACCGGCCGCCCGATGCGGCGCGACGCCCAGCACACCAGGGCGAACTCGGGATAGAAGAAGTTGCGGGTGCCGAAATTGCCGCCGACTTCCCGGGCGATGACCCGCACCTGCTCGGGCTCGATGCCTAGAATGATCGCGACCTCTTTCTTGGGCCGCACGATGGCGCCGCCGCCGGCATACAGGGTGTAGCGGCCCGAGGCGGCGTCGAAGTGGCCGAGCGCGGCGCGCGGCTCCATCGGCACGCCGGTGACGCGCTGGATCTCGGTGCGCAATTTCACGACATGGCGCGCGCGGGCGAAGGCCGCCTGCGCCGCGGCCGGATCGCCGACCAGGGAGTCGACGACCGTGTCGGCGAGCGGCGGCAGTTCCCGGTAATCGACCTGCACCGCTTCGGCGGCATCCTTGGCGAGCGCCAAGGTCTCAGCCACCACGAAAGCCACCGCCTCGCCCACGAAGCACGCGGTCTCGATCGCCAGCACGTCGGGCCGCACGACCCGGTGCGCCGAGCCGTCGATGTTCGGCAGCTTGATGTCGGGCGGGCTCATGGCGGCCGGAATGTGCGGCACGGGCTTCAGCCCGTCGGCCACCGCATCGGCGCCGGTCAGCACCGACAGCACGCCGGGCAGGGCGCGCGCCGCCGATGTGTCGACCGCGACGATGCGGGCATGGGCGTAAGGCGAGCGCACGACCCAGGCATAGGCCTGGCCCGGCAGGGTGAAATCGTCGCTGTAACAGCCGCCGCCGGTCAGCAGCCGGGCATCCTCCAGCCGTGGCAGCGACGCTCCGATGGCGCTACCGATGGAGCTGCCCATGGAGCTGCCCGCCATCGACTACATCGCGTGCGGCAACGGCACGCCGAGCAGCACGCCGAATTCGCGGGCGATATCGCAGCTCACCCGCGCGTGGACCTTGCCCTGCTTGTCGAAGAAGCGGCCGGTCGGAGTCACGGGGAACACGCCCTCATGCCAGATGCCGGGATGGATATAGATGCCGAAGCTGCCGTCCGACCAGAAGGCCTTGAAGGTCTCCGGCTTGAGGTCGTCGCCCGGCAGGGCCACCGGCACGACGAAGGGCCGTCCATCGAGCGGCCAGAAGAGCTGGCCGCCATCGGGATGGTAGTTGCAATGCCACAACAGCACACGGCCGTCGCCGAGCGTCACGCCGGGGCGCGCGACCTCGGGCAGCTCGCGAAAGCCGATGACATAGTGTCCACCCACGGCTTCGTTGCGCCCAAAAAGCTCGTTGCCACGCCATTCGCAGGCGAAGATGCCCTCGGTCGTGCCGCCCTCGATGCCCGTGCCGGCATCGAGCCTGCGCCAGCCGGCGAGCGGCCACGGCACGATCTCGATGCGGTGCGCGTGGGGATCGCGCACGATCTCGCCGTAGCCCGCGAGCGAGCGGGCCGTGGCGCGCACCAGCGGCACGTCGAGGATTTTCAGGCCCGCGGGAATGTCCGGCTTCAGATAGTCGATGACGACCTGGTCCATTTTCAAACCATGCAACAGGTCAGGTGCCGCTGCAAACCGTCTCAGTCGGGCAAAGCCTGCCCTACTGGTTGCCGCCGCCGGCCGGCCCCGCCCGCTTCGTCAACGCCTCCTCCAGTTGCTCCAGTGTGGTGCTCGGCTCCTCGCGCGGCAGGAACAGGAAATTGTTGATGTAGTGCTCGAACTGCGCACGCGGCATACCCAGCGTATAATCCGCGATGTCTTCGCTCCGCTGCATCCTCGCTGGATCGAAACGCTCGATCGGCGCCAACTGGCGATGAAAGACAAAGTACCCGCGATAACCGAAGCGGCGAAAGAAAGCCTGGATGCGCCGCACGGAGCCCGGCGCATGACGTTCCTCGGCTTCGATCAGTACCCGCGGCCGACACCGCTCGATCGTCCGCCGCGCGCCTCGCAGCACGCTGTGCTCATGTCCTTCGACATCGATCTTGATGAAGCCGACATTGCCGCTATAGACCTCGTCGAGAGGCCTCGTCTCCACGGGAATATCACGGTACAGCGCCGTCTTGGCAGCAAGGTCGTCCGATAGCGTCGAGAGGCCTGTGACTGGCGTGCCGTCGACCACCGGAATGTGAAGCAGGGCCCTGCTGGTCTCGTGCGACAAGGCGACATTCTCGACCACGATCTTTCGCCCGAATTTCTTCGGCAGCAACTGTGCAAGCCACGGAACCGGCTCGAAAGCATAGACGCGGTCCGAATGGCGCATCATCGCATGAAGATAGGTGCCGACGTTGGCGCCGACATCGATCGAATCCTGATCCGGGCGGCAGAGATGTTTCACCATGCACAACTCGATCTCGCCGAATTGCGCGAAATAGAGTCGCTCACACCAGGCGACCATTGGCCAGGGCAGGACGATGTGCAACCAGGCCTTGGCCCGTTGCATCAAGGCGCGCCTTTTCGACGGGGCTATGGACAACTGCACTGAAACACGATTCCCTCGATACCAATGCGCACTGCGGAAGCTTGCCTGACGGCACCCGCAATCGCGGGCGCGCGACAGTAGCGAATCGTCACTAGCGAATCGTCGCAGACGCAATCAACCCTGCATCATGCCATTAGCCGTGACCATTGCGACGGCCACGTCTTTGTCACGTGGTCGCGAGACGACGGGACTCCGCCCGTTGTCCGCCAATGTCGAGTTCACATTGTCGAAATAGTCCAGCTCGTCATCGCCGCCGAGCGTGACGACTCTGCCGCGGTGCGCCGCGTCACGCCGCCTTGCCGAGATCCTCGCCGGCCAGCACGCGCTCGATCAGGCGCACGACGTTGTCGCGGCCGTAGAGTTTGATGAACGCGCCCATGCGCGGGCCCTGTTCGCTGCCCAGAAGCACCTCGTAGAGCGTCTTGAACCACTGGCGCAGCTCGGCCTGGGCGAAGTGGCGCTTGCCAACCTCGTAGACCTCATTCTGGATGAACTCCGCGCTCTCCTCCTCGGGCAGTTTGCGCAAGGTGTCGGCGAGATCTTT
>Ga0193729_1000974_pt1 | contig 14846 bp, 16 predicted proteins | sample U1c2metaG_FD_143036 | JGI IMG/M metagenome (GOLD analysis project Ga0193729, IMG submission 143036) | Soil microbial communities from a riparian zone of the East river system, Colorado, United States - U1c2 | ecosystem: Environmental > Terrestrial > Soil > Riparian zone | place: USA: East River... | reverse complement strand
AACTGCACGATCGCTTCGGCATCGGGCATATGACCATTCAACTGGAATGTGGCGGCCCCGATAGCTTGTGTGCGCAGGAGTCCGCGCACGTGGTGTAGCCACGCTCTTCATTCGTGGCTAGCTTTGGTTAGTGCATTCGTTTCGTTATCGCAACGGCCAGCTTCATTGCGAAGATGTCGATCTTGGGCGCGTCGCCGAACAGTTTGGAACGCCGCTTTATGTCTACAGCGCGGGCACGATTCTCGACCATTATCAGCGGCTCGACGCCGCGCTTGCGCCGCTGGATCACCTGATCTGTTACGCAGTCAAAGCAAACTCAAATCGCGCGATCCTGAAGTTGCTCGCCGACGCGGGAGCAGGTTTCGACATCGTTTCGGGCGGCGAACTTTATCGTGTACTCGCCGCTGGTGGCGATCCCGCCAAATGCACGTTCGCAGGCGTCAGCAAATCGCGAGAGGAAATCGAGTACGCGCTCGAGCAGCGCGTTTACACCTTCAATGTCGAGAGTGAAACGGAACTGGAACAGATCGATCGTATCGCGGGTGCAAAAGAAACACGCGCGCCGATTGCATTGCGCGTAAACCCCGATGTCGATCCCCATACGCACGAGTACATCTCAACTGGTTCGCGCGAAAACAAGTTCGGTATTGCGCTGGATCGCGTCGCTGCCGTTTACGAGCAAGCCGCCAACATGCGCAATGTCGAGATTGTTGGCGTGCAAATGCATATCGGCTCGCAAATTGCAGAGGCGACACCCTTCGCGAGCGCGATCGGAAAAGTGGCTCCAATCGTGCGCGAGCTGAAATCAAGATACGGAATCAAGTTCCTCAGCATTGGCGGCGGCATGGGAATTGTTTACCAGCGCGCTCTCGAGAGCGGATCAGGCAAATGGTGGCGCGACCACGGTGGCGAATCGTTTGCGTTCAGTGTCCACGATTATGCGGACGCCATTGTGCCAGAATTGTGCGAGTTACACCTTCGCGTTCTGGTAGAGCCCGGTCGTTTTCTTGTCGGCAACGCCGGTGTGTTGCTGACCCGCGTGCGTTTCATTAAAGAATCGGGCGCGAAGAAGTTTGCGATTGTCGATGCTGGGATGAACGATCTCATTCGGCCTGCGCTCTATCATAGTTATCACGAGATCGTGCCGGTAGAAGAGCGGAGCACGATTGCGAGCAAGAGGGCTGAGAAGATCGACATTGTCGGGCCGGTATGCGAGTCGGGCGATTTTTTTGCTATGGATCGGGAGATGCCGGAGCTCCATGAAGGCGATCTGCTCGCCATCATGAGCGCCGGCGCGTACGGCTTTGTGATGGCTTCTAATTACAACTCACGCCCGTTGCCCGCGGAAGCGCTGGTGCGCGGTAACCAGCTCGCGCTGATTCGAAAACAGCAAACTTGGGAAGATTTGGTGGCAGGAGAGATCGATCCCTAATTGTAGGGCGTTTCTGTGAAACGCCGAGACCATCGACGCGGCGTCTGACACAGACGCCCTACAATTGCGCAATCGCGCCCTACCACTTGCAGAACTTCGCGTTCAGCATAAATAATCCCCTGCTTCTGATGATAAAACGCCTTTTGCTCGTTTCGTTTTTGTCGATGTTCGCCCTTGGCTCACAAGCGGCGTCCCCAGCGTCGGGTGAATACATCATTCTCGTCGGGGGACCATCCATGTATCAGTGGGAAAAGTACAAGACTTATCCGCATGATCATTGGTGGGCGAACTTTGTTCGCGCTGCGCGTATACGCACCGAACAATTGAGAACCGAGCTCGGACCGGACACAAAGATCACCTGGCTGGTTTACCGCCAGGGTTACGAGGATCGCGCCAAACAAGAACACCAGGATCTGATCAGTCTGATCGGTTCCGTGCGCGATAAGTTTAATATCAACCTCGTTTGGTTTGGCCCGGGCTCCGCGGTGATTAACTATCTAAACAACGGCGAGCCGCGAGACCAGGTGAAGGTCATCGGCTTTGAATATTTCGGCCACTCAAACCGGGCGTGTTTCATGTTCGATTACAGCAACAACATTGATAGCGCTTGTAAATCGTGGCTGCACGAAAGCGACCTGACCAAGATCAATCGCCATGTTTTCGCCCGTCATGCTTACGTCAAAAGTTGGGGTTGTCATACCGGAGAAGAGATGTCTAAGAAATGGTATGCCGCGACTGGCGTGCACATGATTGGCGCCGTTGGCAAAACCCAGTTCATGATGGAAGAACTGCCAATCCTCATTTCCGACGGCGGCAAGTGGGTGAACTGATGGAATGACGAAGCACGAATGACGAATGACGAGGGAAGTTCGAAATTCTCAAATGACGAAAACGCCGCTCGGCCAGCTTCTCTCGTCATTCGGATTTCGTCATTAATTCGTCATTAGACATTCGTCATTCGTCATTCGTCATTCCGTCGCTTAGCATCACAGCGGAATGAAGTTTCGTCAGCTCCAAGCGCTTTACCATCAGCCCTTGTTCGACCTGATGTCGCAAAGCCGGGCTGTTCATCTTCAGCATTGGCGTGGCGAAGAAGTCCAGCGGTGCAGCTTGCTTAGCATCAAGACCGGCGGTTGCAGCGAAGACTGCGCTTATTGTGCGCAGTCCGCTCATTATTCCACCGGCCTCGCGCGCGAAGAATTGTTGTCGCTGGAAGAGGTCATGACTGCTGCGCACCGGGCGCGTTCACAAGGCGCGACTAGGTTTTGCATGGGTGCGGCCTGGCGCGGCGTACGCGATGGCTCTGAAAAGTTTGAGCGTGTGCTGGAGATCGTCCGGGAAGTAAGCCGGCTCGGGATGGAGGTATGCGTTACTCTCGGAGAAATTGGTTCCGTGGAGGCGCACAAACTTAAAGCCGCTGGCGTTACGGCCTACAACCATAACCTCGACACTTCTCCCGAGTTTTATCCGGAAATTGTGAGTACGCATACCTTTCAGGACCGCCTCGACACCATTGCCGCCGTGCAGGAAAGCGGTATGTCCGTTTGTTGCGGCGGGATCATCGGCATGGGGGAAACCGAAGCCGATCGGCTGCGAATGCTGGAAGTCTTGAGCAACCTCGATCCCGCTCCGGAAAGCGTGCCGATCAATTGTTTAATGCCGATGCCGGGCACGCCACTGGCCGATCAACCGCCAGTCGACATTTTCGAGCTGGTTCGTTTGATTGCGGTAACACGAATCGCATTGCCGAAGGCGCGAGTTCGCTTGGCAGCTGGGCGGACCCGGCTTTCACGCGAGGGTCAGGCACTCTGCTTTTTCGCAGGTGCGAATTCGATTTTTTACGGCGACAAACTTCTAACCGCGAAGAATCCCGCTGCTGATTTGGACGTTGCTCTCTTGCGCCAACTCGGGCTGCAACCTCAGGGAATGACGGCTTCATAGCCGTCATGGGACACTCCGGCTGAGAGGTCGTCGCTCTTCATTCCCAAGAGCTAAGATTTAGATCGACATCGGTCAGGGGGTTTGCGATGAAGCCTTTCGGGCTCGATGGGACTTAACAAGAACCTCAACAGAAAGAAATTATGGACTGGAAAAAATTCTTCATCGCGTTCGTTGCAGCGTTTGGTTTCATCTTCCTGTTTGGCTTCATCTGGTACGGCAAGCTGATGCATGGTGCACATCAGGAAGTGCCAACACTCTGGCGAACCGAAGCCGATTTTGGTAATCACTTCTCAACGCTCGTTTTTGGGCACATTGTGATGGCATTTTTCCTCACGCTAGTTTGTGCGCGTTTTGTCCCTGGAGGTGGCCCAGGCGCCTGCGCGACGCTGGCGATTCTGGTAGCGCTGATATATGCCGGCGCTGACCTGATCACTTTCGCGGTACAACCGCTGACGACCAAGATCCTCTGCGGCTGGATTGTGGGGGACTTGATCCAATTCACGATTGCCGGCGCAATCATCGGCGCGATCTACAAGCCAGCGCCTGCGCATACTACGTTTGTAAAGGAACGCTCGCCTTAACGGATTCGCCTCGCATCGTCCCGACTCGATAGACTTTAGGAGTATAGCAATTCATGAAACGATTCATCCTCGCGTTCATCGCCGCGTTTATCTTCATCTTCTTGTGGGGATGGCTCTATAACGGCGTCCTGTTGAAAGATGTTTTTGCTGAAGCCCAAAGTCTCTTCCGGCCGCGCGAAGAGATGATGGGCCTGTTTCATTGGATCGTTATTGGCCAGGCAGGTTTGGCGCTCGCTTTCGTCATGATTTACGCCAGCGGATTCGCCGGCGGCGGAATCGCGGCCGGTGTTCGCCTCGGAATCATGTTGGAAATTCTGGCGATCGGCGCGCGCTGCGCCATTTACGCGACGCAACCCTTTCCCGCAAAACTCCTCGTGCTGATAAGCATCGGCGGCTTTATCGAAATGATCGTAACGGGCGTAATCGTTGGTGCGATTTACAAACCCAATCAATCGCTTAGCAGCTCGTAAAACTCGGCAGTAGACGTTGAGCGTTCAGCGTTCAGCGTAGAACGTTCGCTCATGTCCTCGCAAACTCCTGCTGCTCTCGGATATCGCATGCCGGCGGAATGGGAACAGCACGCGGCAACCTGGCTTTCGTGGCCACGACGAGAAGGAATCAGTTTCCCGGATTCATTCGATCGCGTCATGCCGGTGTTGCGAGCGATGGTCGAGGCGCTCGTCGAATCGGAACAAGTTTGTATTAATATCTGCAACGACGTACACGAAGCTGAAGCGCGTGAAGTCTTACGCGGGTTGGGAGAACAAATCTCGTTTCATCTGGTCCCCACAAACGAACCCTGGTGCCGTGATCACGGACCGATTTTTCTCACCCGTGATACCGATCCAAAATCCGCCACAGGACGGATTCGCCGTGGCGAACTTGCGGTTGTGGATTGGAATTACAACGCTTGGGGCAACAAATATCCGCCATTCGATTTGGATGAAGTGGCGCCAACGCGCGTCGCAGAAATTCTCGATGTTCCGGTGTTTTATCCGGGCATGATTTTGGAAGGCGGCGCGATTGATGTAAATGGCGCGGGCGCGCTGCTTACCACCGAGGCATGTTTGCTAAACAAAAATCGAAATCCAAGTCTCTCGCGCGACGAAATCGAACAACGCCTGCGGGATTACCTGGGAGTTCGCGACGTTCTCTGGCTCGGCGACGGCATCGCCGGCGACGACACGGACGGTCACATCGACGATCTCGCGCGGTTTGTCTCGGAAAAAACAGTCATAACCGTCGTCGAAGAAAATCGGGGCGACGAAAATTACGAGCCGCTCCAGGAAAATCTCGCCCGCCTGCAGGCAATGAAAATTAGCGGTCTCGCAGCTGAGGTCATCACGCTTCCGATGCCGAAGAAGATCATGCGCGAAGGACTACGGATGCCGGCTACGTATGCGAATTTTTACATCGCAAACACTTGCGTGCTGGTGCCAACATTTGCCGACCCTGCTGACGAAGCCGCGTTGTCGATCGTGCGCGAATGTTTTCCACATCGCCGCGTTATCGGGATCGATTCCCGCGAGCTAATTTGGGGACTCGGCGCATTTCATTGCCTTACCCAGCAGCAACCAGCCGTTTGATTTTTGTAGCAGCGCTCCGTGAGCGACGGACGAATGATGCGGCGGTCACAGAACCGCCCCTACAGGTGTCAATCAGCCGTTGGCCCCGGTTTGTAACCGCTGCTTAAAATTGCATCGTGAAGGTCGGGCGGATGCGTTTTGCGCGCGTCAAACGTGATGATGACGCGCTGATGCTCGAGATCGGCCTTTACGTCTTTCACTCCAGCAATTTTCTTCAGCACGGGTCCGAGTTTGCGCACGCATTCATCGCAATCTTCGCCTTCGGTCGCGATCTCGATGGTTTCCAAGATGGCGTGATCGGCGCGTTCCGGGAAAAACGGATCGGCTGGATCAGGATCGTTTGGTCTTGCAGGGTCCATTGTGTTTTGATTTTTCTTAATCTAACGCGCCACAGGCGCGCGGCGGTCGCCTCCAGCGCTGTAGTCGTTTCGCTCTGCGAAACGCGGCGCTGATGTTAACCGCGCGCGCGTCGGCGCACACGGAGCGGCGGCTACGGGTGCAACGCGACTTCATGCGCGACGGGTTCGAGCACGTGCCAGACCGTTTCGGCAAGAACCTTCTGGCCGGCTGCGTTTGGATGAATTCCATCGGACAAATTCAGTGATGGATCGCCTGCCACGTTCTGCAGGAGATACGGTCCGAGCGCCGCGCCATTTTTGGCAGCGAGATCGGCAAACATCTTGCCAAACGCGGAAACATAATCGTCGGTCGTATAATTGGGTAGTTGCATCCCCGCAATCACAACACGCATCTGTGGATTTCGCATTTTCACCTTATCGATAATCTGTTGAAGATTGTTTTGGATTTGACCAACAGGCACTCCTCGAAAGGCATCGTTGATCCCGAGCTCCAGAATGAAGATATCGATCTTGCGTTTCAGGTGAGCCGGAAGCCGCTCCAGGCCGCCTTCCGTGGTGCCGCCGGCCGCGCTGGCGTTGATTATCCGAAAATTCAGGCCGGCAGCGCGCAATTTCTTTGCGAGCAACATCGGGTAGGCTTCGTTCGGCGCGAGTCCAAACCCCTGAGAAAGACTGTCACCCAGCACGAGGATCGTTTTTGTTGGGCTGGCGGGGAGGGTCGGAACGGAAAAGGTTGACCAGGCGATAAGCAACGCGATGCAAGCTCTCACAACGCAACGCTCAACGCTTAACGTCCAGCTCTCAACTCCGTCCGTGGTATATGGCTTCCAGCCTATTCCCCAGCGGCAAGGTACCGATACTACCGCTTCGGCGTTGGACGTTTAAGGTTTTCCGCGTAACGGTTTAACCCGTCAATCTTCAACTTTCCTTTATGGCCAATTACGCAATCAACGGTTTCGGGCGCATCGGACGCAACGTCCTTCGCGCCATGACGCAAAAACAAGTCGAGCAAGTCCTCGCCATCAACGATCTCACTGACACACACACTCTGGCGCATTTGCTCAAATGGGATTCGGTGCACGGCAAATTCGACGGTGAGATTGGTTACGATGACCAGCACATCATCGTGCGCGGTCACAAAATTAAGATCTTGAAGGAGCGCGATCCGGCCAATCTGCCGTGGAAAAAACTAGACATCGATGTCGTGCTCGAATCGACAGGTTTCTTTACCGACCGTGACAAGGCTGAGTTGCATTTGAAGGCGGGAGCGAAACGAGTGCTGATCAGCGCCCCCGCGAAAGACCCTGACGTCACGATTTGCATAGGCGTCAACGACGGCATCTACGACCCCGCGAAGCATAAAATTGTTTCCAATGCGAGCTGCACCACGAATTGCCTCGCGCCGATGGCAAAGGTTTTGCACGACAAATTCGGCATCGCGCACGGATTCATGAGCACGATCCATAGTTACACGAATGACCAGCGCATCCTCGATTTTCCGCATAAGGATTTGAGACGCGCGCGAGCAGCAGCGATCAACATCATTCCTTCTACAACAGGCGCGGCGAAGGCGATCGGCGAAGTCATTCCCGAATTGAAAGGGAAACTGAACGGCGGCGCGTTTCGCGTGCCGACCCCAGACGGATCGGTGACCGATTTCACCGTCGTGCTCGAGAAGGACGCGACCGTCGATTCGATCAATGCCGCATTCAAAGAAGCTGCATCAGATAAAAGCTACAAGGGTGTCGTCGAATACAGTGACGAAGCCCTCGTTTCCCAGGACATCGTTGGGAACCCGCACTCGTGCATTTTCGACAGTCAGGTGACGCTTATGCTTGGCAACCGGTTCGTGAAAGTGGTCGGGTGGTACGACAACGAATGGGGCTACAGCAACCGTTGCGTAGAATTGATGGAAATGCTGGCCGGATAGTCCTTCATGCTCATGCTCCTGATCATGATCGAAGCATGAAGACTTACTTCGATCACGAAAAACTCGATGTATACCAGGAGGCGATAGTGTTCTGTGGTTGGGTCGGCGACTTGCTGAGCGACGTTACTGGTAGAGCTGCGGCAAAAGATCAACTCGATCGCGCTTCAACTAGCCTGCCACTGAACATCGCGGAGGGAAATGGGAAGTTCTCGGACGCTGATCGATCTAGGTTCTTAGAAATCGCTCGTGGTTCGGCCCTGGAGTGCGCAGCCTGCCTTGATGTGCTCGCAGTGCGCAGGCTCGTCGCCACAGAGCGAATTGTTCCCGCGAAAGATCAACTCATGCGCATCGTTAACATGCTCATGGGAATGCTGAAAAGATTTTCGGGACGCGCGGAGTTCTTGCGAGAAGATGAAGGAACATATGCTGTCGGAGCCGATCATGAACATGAGCACGAGTAAAATGGCTAGGCTTTCCTTGCGTGACCTTGATGTACGCGGAAAACGCGTGTTGGTGCGGGTGGACTTTAATGTGCCGACGGAAGTGCGCGGTCAGAAAGTCCGTATCATGGACGATACGCGGATTCGCGAAACTCTGCCCACGATCAACTATCTGCGAGAGCACGGCGCCAAAACGATTTTGATGTCGCACCTTGGCCGGCCCAAGGGGAAGCCGGTTGAAAAATATTCGCTTCGTCCCATCGGCGATTATTTGCACTCGCTAATCCATCAACCGGTCATTTTCAGTCACGACACGATTGGCGAAGTGCCGGAAAAAATCATCGAGCATATGCAGAACGGCGACGTGGCGCTGTTGGAGAATGTCAGGTTCCAGCCCGGTGAAGAGGCGAACGATCCGAATTTTGCCAAAGCGCTGGCCAGTCTCGGCGATCTTTACGTTAATGATGCCTTTGGCGCCGCCCATCGCGCACATGCGTCCACAGTCGGGATTACAGAATTTGTGAGCAAATCGGCGATGGGCTTCCTGATAGAAAAAGAATTGAAACACTTGCGTGATGGTCTTGAGAAACCAGCCAAGCCCTTCGTTGTTATTTTGGGCGGTGCCAAGGTTTCGGATAAGATCGGGGTTTTAAAAGCGCTGATGGAAAAGGCTGATGTCATTTTGATTGGCGGCGCAATGGCGAACACGTTTCTCAAGGCGGAGGGAATTCCGGTGGGCGCAAGCAAGGTGGAATCAGATAAACTCGATCTTGCTCGTGAACTTCTCGAGATGGCCAAGAAACGCGGCGTGAAATTTCTACTTCCGATTGACGCCGTGGAAGCAGACGAAATTCGCCCCGGCGCAAACGTGCGAAACACAAGTCGGCTCTCGCCACAGCATGGGATCAGTGACGGATGGCGGGCAGTCGATATCGGCGCGGCGACCATTGCGCTTTATCAGGAAGAAATTGCCAAGGCTGAAACGATTCTGTGGAATGGGCCGCTCGGTGTCTTCGAGATTCCCGAGTTCGGCGAAAGCACAATGGCGATCGCGGAAGCGCTGGCGCAATCGGGCGCGACGACGATCATCGGCGGCGGCGATTCTGTGACCGCAGTGAAGCAGGCCGGGCTCGCCGGCAAGATGACGTTCATCTCTACCGGCGGTGGCGCATCGCTTGAATTACTGGAAGGCAAGGAATTGCCCGGCGTGGCCGCGTTAAGCGACAGGAAATAAGCTGTGCCAGTTCGCGAGCCCGTTTCGAAGGTTCATGTTGAACCTCCAGCGCCGCGCAAACCGACCGGCCGCAAGACTTTCATCTGGGCGCTGATTAATTGTGCCATTGGCGCAGCTGCATTCCTTATCACCTGCGTAGGTTTACACGCGATCCTGCCATTTCCAGAAATCGACGGGGGGGTCTCGCAGAAATTCCGATTTTTCGCTGCGCATAAGGACGAATTTGACACGCTCTTTATTGGATCGAGCCGGATCTACTTTCAGATCTCGCCCGCTATTTTTGATCGCGTCACGCGCGAGAGCGGGCTGCCGACTCACAGCTTCAACTTCGGTATTGGCGGCATGTATTTGCCGGAATCCGCTTACCTGCTTGAGCAGATTTTAAACCTGAAACCGCGCAACTTGAGATGGGTTTTTATTGAATACGATGAATTGCAAACGAAGTGGTCTCCCGAAAACCAGACCAGCCGTCGCGCACTTTATTGGGCCGACTGGAAGCGGGTATCGCTCCTTTTGCGAAAACTTAGCGACGCCGGTACAGCTCCGCTTTGGCTGCCGAATCCCGCAAAGCTTGGCGACATTATGCTGCGTCAAAAAGACGAGAAAAACACGCGTAGCCTGCTGGCATTTTATGCGGGGCAGCTTGAAAAAAACTATACCAACGTCGCAAGAGCAGCTGATGTTCCCGACTATTTCTTGATTCGCGACACAAAGGAACGTCGCGCAAGCTACCTCGGCGCAGCCGGCGATGGCTACGTGACCAGACCGAATCGAATGTCTCCCGGCCAGGCCACAGCGTACGAGCGTGGGCTGGCGGCTGCGATGGCACAAGCCGGGACACGTCCGCTTTCACCTTATACGGTGGAAGCCTACCGGCAGTGCGCGCAAGAAGTCAGGAATATTGGAGCCGCGCCAATCTTTTTGATCACGCCAAGCACGACGCAAATTAACATCGCCGCCGAAAGTACCGGGCTGGCAGGCGTTGTGATGGCGTTTAATAATCCTCGAGCTTATCCGAGCCTCTTTCGCAGCGGCGTACGTCGCGACGGGCAACACCTGACTAAATCGGGAGCAGAAGAATTCACGCGCGTTGTGGCAGCAGATTTTGTGGAGCTTGCGCGAGCCGGCGGCATTAAGTGATCAACAACCAATGGCTGGCGGTTTAACTTCGCATCCCATTCTCTGTTCGAATGTCTTTCGTTGAATTTCGCTTCCTCTGGTTTTTTTTGCTTGTGTTCATCGTCTACTGGGCGATGCGCAACAACACCGCGCGCAAAGTATGGCTTCTCCTCTGCAGCTATGCTTTTTATGCGGCCTGGAATTGGAAATTTACGTTCTTAGTTCTGGGGTCTACAACGGCCGATTACATCGTCGGTCTAATGCTTGGACGCAGTGAAAGTCCGACATGGCGGCGCTTCTGGATTGCCACCAGCGTGTGCGTCAATCTCGGTGCCTTGGTTTTTTTCAAATACTTTAACTTTTTTGTCTCTTCAGCGTCCGGGTTTCTCGCGTGGCTCGGTTTACCGGCGAGCGTGAATACGCTCAACATTATTCTGCCGGTCGGCATTAGCTTCTACACGTTTCACTCGATGAGCTACACCATCGACGTGTACCGTGGAAAACAGCGCCCCGTTTCGAATTTTGTCGATCTTTCGTTGTTCGTCAGTTTCTTCCCGCCACTCGTCGCGGGACCGATTGTGCGTGCAGTGTACTTTCTGCCGCAGCTCGTTTCGGGCCGCAAATTCTCCAATGTCGATGTGCGAGGCGCGGTGATGTTATTCCTTTCGGGATTCATTAAAAAGGCCTGCATCGCCGATGGAGTCGCGCCGACCGTCGATCGCTACTTCGCTCATCCAGTGAACTTCACTGTCGCCAGCGCGTGGATTGGCGTGCTGTTCTATGCCATCCAGATTTACTGCGATTTTTCCGGATACACAGACATGGCCATCGCGGCTGCCCGGCTACTTGGATACCAATTACCGAACAACTTCCAGTTTCCATACTTTGCCCGGAACGTCTCTGATTTCTGGCGGCGCTGGCACATTAGTCTCTCGAGCTGGCTCCGCGATTATCTCTACATTCCACTTGGTGGAAATCGCGGCTCGCGCGGGTTTGCCTACCGTAATGTCATGATCACGATGCTGCTCGGCGGCCTCTGGCACGGAGCTGCATGGACGTTCGTTATCTGGGGCGCGTTACATGGCCTCGCGCTCCTCATCCATCGGGAGTGGATCCGCCTTACCGAGGGGCTCAAATGGGCCGCGCGGGCGATGCGCTGGCTTGCATGGCCGATTACGATCTATGCGGTATGCGTTGCCTGGATCTTTTTCCGTGCGCACGATCTCGATCGTGCGGGAACGATACTAAAGCAGTTCGTCCTGTTTCGCGGCGGTGGTAACGAACATTTCCACCGATGGTTGCTTTTGCTGGTCGGCGCACTTGCCTTCATCCACTGGCTCAATTCTCGCCGATGGTTTGCAGAATCATGGCGACAATGGCCTGCCCCAGTCTTCGCGGCGGCGTACGGTTGCACTTTTGCAGTCGTCCTTTTATTTGTTCCGCCGCACTACACGCCGTTCATTTATTTTCAGTTCTGAGTCTGTAGCCAGGGACCGAATTACATGCATAAGAAAAACGTGGCCGCGCTGCTTGTCATCCCGAGTGTACCGACGGATCTCACGAGTGACGAAAGATTTGCCACCCCTCGAAAAGTTGGGAGGTTCCTCGCTTCGCTCGGAATGACAACTGAATCACATGAGAAAGAAAATCGTCGCCGCTAATTGGAAGATGAATATGACGCAGGCTGAGTCGGCGCGATTTGTCGAGTCGATGCTGCTGGATGTGGGTGACATGACTGATGTGGAAGTGGTGATCGTTCCTCCATTTACCGCGATCGCTAAAGTGATGGAAGCGCTCGGCAAAGCGCAAAATATAAAAGTGGGCGCTCAAAACATGTATTGGGAGAAGAACGGCCCTTTTACCGGTGAGATCAGCGCTGCGTTGCTGCGCGACTTGTTTGTGCATTACGTCGTGCTCGGGCACAGCGAACGCCGTAGGCTCTTTGGCGAGACTGACGAAATCGTGAATCGCAAAGTGCGCGCCGCGCATGAGGCAGCGCTGCGTCCCATTGTATGTATTGGGGAAACGCTCAAGCAGCGGGACAGGGGCAATGTGGAAAAAATACTGTCGATTCAGCTGCGCGGCAGTCTCGCTGGCCTCACGCCAAAGGAATTGCAGGAAACAGTGATTGCATACGAGCCGGTCTGGGCCATCGGCACCGGCCGCAATGCCACGCCCGCTCAAGCGCAGGAGGCACACGCGTTCATTCGCCACACTTTGCACGAAATGGCTAACGACGCGACGGCCGAACGGGTGCGCATTCAGTACGGCGGCAGCGTCAAACCGGAGAACGCAGGCGAACTCATGAGCCAGCCCGACATCGACGGCGCTCTCGTCGGCGGCGCCAGCCTCGACCCGCGTAGCTTCGCCCAAATCGTCAAGGCCGCGCGCGACAGCTAGGGCGCGACCGCCGGTCGCGCCGCGGGACTCGCAATTTTCGTGTAGAGGCGTTTGTGTCAAACGCCTGATCAATGACTTCGGTGCTCGCCGCGGCGAGCACCGCTACAACTCGAGGCCGCTCTTACTTATTCGCGACCTTTCGCCAGACAGCCCTGTTCAGTTCAACCTGAGCACCCACCTTCTGAATTTTTGCGTCCTGATCTTTGGAACGAGCGACTACGTTCGCTATCTCTTTTTTTAGCTCAGCGATCGTCGCGTCGAAATCGTTGCGCTGCTGTGCAACGGCCATTTCCAACTGCCGCACCTTTTTGTGCTCTTTCAGGAACTCGTTGAGCAACATCGCGTTGATTTGCTCGTAGCGAACCGATTCAGGCTCTCCCTTCTTGTTGCGTCCTACCAAATCATGAGCTACCTCTGCCACCTCCTCGGCAATCAGGCCAAAGGATGGCCTCTGTGTGGCATCATACTCCTTGTTATAACGGAAACTCACGGGCTTGAGCGCAAAGATCACTTCACTCGCTTTGTCCATTGGCTGGATGTCATGCTTAAACCGACGCGATGATCCATTGAGATTGGATCGGCCAAGTCTGCCGCTGCTGGTTATCGTCACGTAATCGGGATCGGTGTCGATAACGGGCTGGATGTTGGAGTAGATGTTGTCGATAAAACAGCTGTTGTCGGTATTCTCGCCGGCGATCCTGCCAATACAGATAACGTTACTGGCCGTCGTTACCGCCGAGCCGGCGTCCGCGCCTAAAGCCGTGTTGCTACTGCCCTCGGTGATGTTGCCAAGCGCGAAGGCGCCGGTCGCAGTGTTGTTGCTACCTGTGGCAACGGTGCCGTCACCTAGCGCGAAGCTGACGCTCAGCGCAAGGAAACCATTCGCCGTATTGAAACTGCCACTGTTGTTGGACCCCAATGCGCCAGCTCCGAAAGCGCTGTTGGCGTAGCCGGTGGTGTTGCTGAAGAGTGCAGAGTTTCCAAAGGCCGAGTTTTCAGATCCTTCGTTGTTAGTGGGATCACCATCATTGAAAAAAAGCGTCTGCGCGCCTGTTGCCGTGTTGTTCTGCCCCGTAGTGTTGGTAAAAAGCGCTTCGAATCCGTCGGCCGTGTTGTTGCTACCCTCGGTATTGTTAAACAGAGCGAACGCACCGTTGGCGGCATTGGCCTCACCCTCGGTGTTGCTGAAGAGCGCCCCAGCGCCGGTAGCCGTATTTTCATCAGCAGTGGTTGCAAATAGCGCTCCGGCCCCAATAGCCGTGTTGAAATTGCCAGTGGCGTTGCTCTCAAGTGAAAAGAGACCAACTGCCGTATTGTAGGTGCCGGTAGTGAGACTAAAAAGGGCATTTTGCCCTTCTGCAGTGTTGCCTCCCGGATAGCCTCCATCCGGCGGCGGACTGACCGCTTGCACCCTTTGGGCGAGCGCAAAGGAGCCAAGCGCAAGTGCAATAAGAATGAAACTGGATCGCAAACGCCTTCTAGGCCGGCCGATTGATGTTTTGATTCGTGGAATTGTAGTCTTCATGTTCTTGTTCCTGGTTGTTTCGTTTTAGCGGTTGCTGAGGACCATTTGCGGCGCAGGTCCATTCATTTCAATCTGGGCGCTCACTTTCTTTATCTGCGCGGTCTGCTCCTTCACTGTGGCCGCGAGACTCGCGACGGTGCCTTGCAGTTGCTCGACCCTTTTATGTTCTTTGAGGAACTCATTGAGCAACATGGCGTTCACCTGCTCGTAGCGCACGGATTTCACCCGGCCGTCGTCGCCGCGAACGACCAGATCAGGACTGACTCGTTCTACCTCCTCCGCAATGAGCCCGAAGCCGC
>Ga0193729_1000973_pt1 | contig 14855 bp, 13 predicted proteins | sample U1c2metaG_FD_143036 | JGI IMG/M metagenome (GOLD analysis project Ga0193729, IMG submission 143036) | Soil microbial communities from a riparian zone of the East river system, Colorado, United States - U1c2 | ecosystem: Environmental > Terrestrial > Soil > Riparian zone | place: USA: East River... | reverse complement strand
TGACTTCGTTGGCCCTTTCTCCTTCCGTCCAGTCATAACCGTAACTTCCAAGGGCGATGATCGTCTTGGAGGGATCGAGCTCGCCCATTCGCTTCGAGAGTAATCCTTCGTACCAGTTTTGCCCTGCGATCGAACCATGATCCTTGTTGGCATAATGCTGGTCGTACGCCATCAGGATCAGATAGTCGATAGCCGCTCCGTAATCTTTGTACTTCCACTCATCGGAATCGAACGGCACTGCCTGTACCACCAGCCAACCACGCGGCTTGAACGCGTCATGCAGCTCCTTCATGAAAATCAGGAGATTCGCCTGCGCTTCGAGCGGCGGCTCTTCGAAGTCGACGCAGATGCCCGCGAATTTATTCTGTTCGACAAAAGCGCTGAGTGCGCTTATCAACCGTTGCCGTGAAGTCTCATCCGCAACCGTGCGCGCGAGCAGATCTGCCGACCATTTCTCATCATTAAGGTTTTGCACCATCGGGATGATTGATATCTGGGGCTGGCGTTGACGCACGAGGTTCAAAGCCTTCAGCGCCTGATCATGTTCCATCTCCGAGGTGTCGGAACCGGTTATGTCATCTGCTATCGGGCTTTCGCCGGGCTTCGCCGGAACCAGATGTGCCCACTCGGGCATCACCCAATCAAGGCTATTCAGGTTTCGCTCGAGCGAGGAATAACTGGATTCGTCCCAATCGATATAAAAACCGATCGTCAATTGCTTTGAGCCAAAGCTCGCCGGGGCCGGGAGCGGAGTGTTTGCCGGCGGCGGGGTGAGAGGCAGAAACTGCGCGTGTCGTCCGGGCACCACCTTTGTCTTGGCCAGCTCCTTCTGCAGTTCTGCTTGCGCCTTTTTGGCTTTCACCTCGCGAGCGGTTGGCAGCAGTGCGCGCGGCTGCGGCTTAAGGCTCTGCAGCGGTCGCAAACTCAATGGCGGCAGAAATGGATTAGCCAGCACGCTGGCGATAAAGATTGCAGTCACGACCGTGGCGAACACACCCAGTGCTAAATAGGTGCGTCGCACGTGCCGCCAACGGCGGCCGCGCGGATCGTAAAAGACAGGGGAACCTGGCGGAACTTTCTGAGGCACTGATTAAATTCTTCCAGCAACGGGAAGATTCTTTGTTGCGGATACCCTTTGATGTCTATAAACGCGCGCGGGTTGATAGTCAAGGGACGGAATTGGTACTGGATCATTTTCAATGTTAATGACCCACCACCAGGGAATTACTGCGCGACGAAATTGTAAATAATAATCCCATTAACCATAACCGGTTTTCCTTCCAACGTCGTTGGCGTAAATTTACTCTCGCGCGCCGCCTTGACCGCCGCAGCCCGCAGCAGCGGATGGCCATCCACAGCTTGAGCGGCAATTACGTTTCCATCTAAGCCAATGAGTACTTGAACCCGTACGGTGCCGGCGGCATGAGCTGAGCGAGCTATGTTGGGATACGTGGGAGTCACCAATTGAACGGCCCGTCCATTAAGAACGCCACTCGTAATGGAGTTTTGTGGTGTAGGCTCACCTGACGCGGCGCCAACTAAGGTTACGACGCCTACCGGGTTCTTCCGACGGAAGTCGCGAAGCGCTCGCTCGACCTCGCCCATGGTTTCAGTAATTTCCGGAACTTCAAAAGAAGCAAAGAACCTATTCGCGATTGAGTTGAAGTATTCAGTTCGGTCTTGCGGTCGAGTTGTGACTTTACCATTGCTAAACGCAACTTCAGCCGGTACCAGAATAGCCATTTCGTAAAGACGGCCCCGCACCACATAAGTCTCCATGATGCCGAACGAAATCCCATCTTGCAGAATCAGGAATTCGCGGCCATGAAAACTGCCGATTGTGATTGGCCTCTCGGCCAGGAGCTTCGTGCCCTTGTTGCGTGCCAACATTCCATCCCGTCCTGCGTCCAGACTCTTTTTAGTAAACTCCTCACCTTCGACATAATTGGGGTAGTCCAAATAGCTAACGTGATAGAAAGACTCCGGCAGCTTAAGGGTGACCGTGTGAACCGTAACCTTGCCCGAGGAAGTTTGAACTTCGCTTACTCTTGAGACTGGCGTTCCCGGAAACAGAATCGAGAAGCGACCTTCCGGCGAAGAAAATGTTTTCCACTCACTTGAATCCTTTTGGGTAGGCGACGACGACGACGAAACCACGATCCTGCCTTCGGAAACGCCAATCGACCAGCAGGCTGCAACAGTGATTAGCAGTTTTAGAAGTCCTTTTGGATTGATGCTCATGATTGACGTCGGCGATAGACGACGATTGTAACCGAATTCTGCTTGAACGGTATTTCAGTTCGAGGCGTGAGGTGAGCACAAGAAAGCCGCTCGCGATCGCTCGCAGAGCGGCTTTCCGGTGAACTGTTGGGATTGACCCGCGGCTGTGACCTTCGGAAAGAAGGTGTCACAGTGACTTCTCAGGAAGACAATCCAGACAACAGATTATCAACTGAGTTTTAGGTCTCAGCCACCTCACTGTGTTTAGAACTCATATACTTTTCGATCACCTCCTTTCCAGTGTTGAGGTAATAATAAAAAAGAACTGCGAACTCGTCAATTACTTTTTCGAGCGTCAGTCAATGTAGAAGCAGCCAGCGTATGACTCACGATCGTCGTAATGCCAGGATGCTCCTCCATCATAAGAGACAAAATGAACCCAAACATAGTCGATGCATTCTCGCGTGTACGCGATCGGCGGATTCTCGGTGCCACCGCCGCCGCCGCCGCCGCCGCCGCCGCCGCCCGGGTCGCCTCCAGTTACAAACCTGATTGTCGAGATGGGTACCTTCCGGACAGTCAGAGCTGTTAAGAGTGCATATGCAGCAATCGTTTCCGTTGTTTGCTGAAAACCCGGGGCAGCCGCCAGAGCCCTGAGAGCCACCATTCAACACATGATTCGCAGGTATGCCCAGAGCCGGAATTCCTAACGAGTCGGTGTAAGAACAAAGGCAGGACCACTGCGGAGCTATTCCAACAGCAACCAGGCTGGTATCACAAAAGCAGTTTGTATTGTTTGGTTTCGTTGCAGGATCGCAAGTCGGCGAGGGCGATGGGCTCGGAGTCGGGGTGGGCGATGGCGGCGTGTAACCCGGACAATATGGCGCCTCAAAAACCTCGTCACTATGGCACCAATCTTCGCCATGGCCATTACAATCCCACCACACATTTCGTACATCCCTGCACTTGGCCCACGAAACGGTAGTCGAACCATCGCTATCACAAAACTGGTCAAGATATTGATCGTAACAGTAATGCCTGGGTTCTAGATCTATTATGTAGCGGCCGCAGCTGCCACACCCGTCTTGTGGGACGGATGTCGGTGATGCTCTGATCTTACCAGCATGATGTTTCTTGCCATCGCCGCTCGGCTTCTTAACATTTCGGTAGTCAGTCGGATCCCCGACTTCAAAACCGGTACGATCACCGAAACTAATCAGGTTAAAGCGGAACTCCATGTGCTTAAACGACTCGGGTGATCTCTCATGTCTGATTGCCAGCCCTTTTTTGTATTTCTCTTCGATTGTGAACACGTAGGTATCGCCAGGATTAAGGTGAGCGTCTTGCGGATCGCCATCGACTGTAATATCGAGATACTTTCGCTCTCCATACCTGAGTATGATCGCCGAGACACCGTTACCTGGGACCTTGTCCTTTTCATCAAGAAATTCAAGGTAAGCCAATATTGAGTAGATTGGCTTTGTTCCGACGTTTTTGACTTCTATCTGCAAATCCTTATGCCAGGTCTCGCTATCCAGGTTCCGAATTGCCTGGACTTTCAAGGGCATATCCTTGAATTCACGGATCCTGATGTTCTTTTTTTCCTGGCCGTGTGCTTTGCTCCGCAACTCTGCGATTTCGCTCGTCGAAGCTGGTTGTTTGCTCCGATCCTTTCGCCGCATGATTTGTCGCGTGATGGGTTCCGGTGGGGGAGAGGCGGTGGGTTTCACGGTGACACCCAGGGTGATGACGATGGCAACGACGACGGCGAGAGCGAAAAAAAATCTGCCAATCTGGACTCGTGGCATATGCAGCCTCCTTAGGTGGCGCGACGTATATATGATTCGGTCAAGAGGTGTCAAGAAATTTCTGGGACCACACGGGTTATCGCAACCAGATATCGCCTTTGCGCTGGTTCTGAGGAGAAGCCGCCATTCCTTCTTTCCCTTTTGAACTAACTCACCATCGCGCCACTCGCATACACGCGCCACGGATGCTCAACCCCGAACCAGTACGCAAGTTCGCGATAGTCCGACACATCGTGAATTACGAAGTCCGCGCGCTTCCCTTTCTCGATCGATCCAATCTCATCGCCGCGGCCCAGCGAGTATGCGGCATTGATCGTTGCGGCGGTGATCGCTTCGGCCGGTGTCATCTTCATCTGGGTGCAAGCCAGCGAAAGAACCATCGTCATTGAAGGCGTCGGCGAAGAACCCGGATTGAAGTCAGTCGCGAGCACCACCGTCAGTCCCGCTTCGATCATTTCGCGAGCTGCCGGATAGTCGTGCGATCCCAGCGCGTACACCGATCCGGGAAGCAGTACCGGCTGCACCTTCGCTGTTTTCAATGCCTGAATCCCCGTCGCATCAGTATGTTCGAGGTGATCCGCGGTCGCGGCATTCAGTTCCGCGGCGAGCTTCGCACCACCTGACAATGAAAGTTGATCGGCATGCAGACGCAAGCCCAGTCCATGACAACGCGCTGCCGACAGAATCTCCCACGATTCATCGGTCGTGAACACATCCTGTTCGCAAAAAACGTCGCAGTACTCAGCCAGTTGTTCCTGAGCGACGCGCGGCAGCATTTCGTTGACCACCAAACTCACATACGTTTGCCGCCGCGATTTGTATTCGGAAGGGATGTCGTGCGCGCCCAGAAACGTGGGCACATAACGCAATGGGGTTTCCTGGTTCAGCTGCTTGATCGCGCGCAGGATCTTCAGTTCATCTTCGAGCGTCAAGCCGTAACCGGACTTGGCTTCAATCGTCGTCGTTCCCGTGCGCAGAAACCAATCGGCGTAACGCTTGCCGGCTTTCACCAAATCGCTCTGTGAAGCATTGCGCGTCGTGCGCACGGTCGATCTGATGCCGCCGCCGCGCGCGGCAATCTCGCGATAGGTCGCGCCGCTGGCCCGCTGCTCGAACTCATTTGCCCGCATGCCGGCGAAAACCGGATGCGTGTGCGCATCGACAAAGCCCGGCATCACGACCCGTCGCCCGGCATCGATTACCTCACAATCACCGTTGATTAAGCTCCCGATTTCGCGGCGCCTGCCGGCCGCTTCAATGTAGCCGCCGCGCACGAGCATCGCGCCGTCTTCAATGATCGCAAGCTGGCGCAGGTCACCGCCCGTGCGTGGACGGTGCGCTCCGGCAAGCGTTACCAGCTGCGAACAATTGACGATTGCGAAGCTTTCAGACACGGACTTTGCGGCGCGCGCGCCATGAGAGCAACGCGTAAATTATCGAGGTCAGGATTATTAGATCAACCAGCGCCCCCGAAGCGATGGCGAGAAACGAAGGGCCGCCCCGGGCCGATGGAAACAGATGCTGGGTGATGGTGACTGGCCACGCGTCGAAATAGAAAACTGCGCCCATCAACCAGTGTGGCGGATGCCCAGGCAGATACAAACGGGTAACCAGAACCAATAACAACCCATCAGCAACCATGATCAAAAAAGCCAACGGCACAGATACAAGTAGTCGCTTCCATTTCATGGGACTATCGTTGAGGACTTCTGACCGCGATTTAGTCACGCCTCTTTGTACACAGCCGCGCCCGCCAGAATGCCCAACGGGTATTCGATCAGACCCCAGCCCAGAATCATGACAATAATTTTCGGGGGGACCGAAATCAACATCATATTTATCGTGCCGCTGTAAACATACAAACAAAACCACAGTATCAGCGCGACAATAAGCGCCGTCTTCGGACCTGGCCCCAGACGCGATCGGATCATCGCGTATAGCAGCAAGGCCAGAATGCCGAAAATGAAAGTCAGCCCCACGGCGAGCAAGCCAAAACCAGTGCCGGGCGGCGTAAGACCCATCCGTTTCATGTCGCTTAGCATCCGATCGCGAAGCAGGACGCCATTCAGCACGAACTCTCCTATATTGAGCACAAAACCGGCCACGATACCGCCAAGCAAGACGCGACCAAAGTTGATCTTATTCATCTTTGAGTTCTCCTCAGAGAGTGATTTATCTCGGGCCGCGTTCATGCCCATACGACAGCGTGGCGGTCGGTCTCATTCTCACCTCGCTTCAGCGAGGTGTTATCGAAGAAATCCAACTTAGCCAACCGTTTTCAACGGTTTCCAATTCGAAAGCCGTTGAAACGGCTGTCAGCGATCACGCTCGTCGTACACCTCGCTGAAGCGAGGTGTGAATGAGAAATCATCCGTACGACTCTGTGGGAGCGTAGGACATTAAGACCCTGCTCGCGCTCTCTTTTTATCGAGCGCATAAATCGTCGCTCCGATCGCATTAGCGATCACTACCACTGCGAGTATCTTGGCCGCGAACATCCACCGGCTCGCCACGTCGATGATTGGGAACAAGGTAAAGAACGCGCCGATTACGGACATGAGAAATCCCAAAATCGCCGCCGCCTTCAGCCACAAAGGCGCCGTGGCGCCAAAGCGTTTCATCGCAATGATCGGGATCGCGAACAGCACCATGTAGATCAAGGCATAGAAAATGTTCGCGGCGTTGTCCTGAAACTGAAACGCCTCCGCTTCCTTCACACCAATCAAAGGCGCGAGGCTGAACACCAGGGTGGTGGCCCCAACGAAGAGAATCGAATTCACCGGCGTGCGATACTTCTTGTGCAGTTTCGCAAACCAATCAGGCAGCAAGTTGTCCCAACCGGCCACCATCGGCAGCCGGGTGTTACCTGCAAAATAAATACTCATCAGGGCGATCTGCCGGGCGGCTACTCCGAAGATGGTGAGCGAGATCAGCATCGAGACCCAGCCAAATGAGCCGAAGCCCAGGCCGAGGACTTGCGGAATCGGGGCGATCAAGTCGACTTTGTCCGGCGTTACAAACGCCAGCACTGACGCGGTGCCAAGGATGAACATGAGCGCAATGATGGGCGCCGAGATCCAAACTGAACGACTGATGTTTCGTGACGGCGCGCGGCATTCACCGGCGAGAATCGCGATGTACTCAAAACCAGAGAGCGCTCCGACAGCAAGCTTGCTGCAAACATTCAGGTTGTGACTGTTGATTTCCGGCAGGCTGAGCGAAAACGGGTGGTAATTCGCCAGACTTCCACGACCGGCGGTAATGAACGGCATCAGGATCAAAGTCGCCACGGTTATGATCAGCATTACGCCGCCAAAATTCTGGACCCACTTACCCAAAGCCAGACCCCGGCGCGAAGCCGCGACCACCGAGCTTATTAACACCACACAAACAAGCGTCGTCATCCACTTGTTCTCGTGCATCCATTTCGCGCGCGGGCCAATCGCGTAGGCAATATTCTTCTTGATGATCAAACCAATGCCGGACATCACCAGGATGCCGAAGATCCAAAAATTCCACGCGACCAGAAAAGCGAGAAAATCGCCGAAAGCGACCTTGGCCCATTGATACAAACCACCTTCGAGCGGCGCGAGACGATTTAGATAAATGACGACCGCCGCCAGTGGTAGATAGAAAGTCACAATGGCGATGAGCCAGAAGGCCATCTGCGAGCGGCCCAGGGTGGCTGCGAAGCCAACCCAAACCGTACCGAAGACAAAGACCACTTGAGTGAGGACCAGATCGAAGAGACCGAGTTCTTTTTTGAGCGAGGCGCTACGCGACTGGACTTCGCGCTCGACAGTGGCGAGATTTGTTTCTGTTCCCTGGGAACTTTCAGCCATTGGAAATTGTTTAGAGGCGGGCTACTGCCCGCCATTTCCTACGACGCCGAAGAACTATGATCGTGAACTATTCGCCAGCCGGCTTTCCGTTTCCGAAACAGCAACGTGAATGTTCCGTGCGGTTCCTCATTCGCTCTTTGCGATGCCGCTATAACGCGTTGCAAACGCCAGCGCCCAAGGACGAGCGCAGCGTCCTTACTCAACATCGTGATTTCGAGATCTGAAAAATTCAGGATGCCCATTTTGTCGCGCGTGTCGTATTTTTTCTTATAACGATCGAGGACGTCTTGCCATCCGCGGGTGATGCTGTCAGCGCCAACGAATTCGGTATTGGGCGAACGATCGTAACCGCTCATGTAGCCTTCAATGTCGCCGCGATTCCAGGCGGCGACCTGCGCGTCGAGCACGGCGCGAATGGCCATCTCGCTACTTGCCTTTGGTTTCGATTGAGCGAAAGTACCAGGCGGCGCGGTGAAGGCGACGAGTAGCATCAGCGACGTTGCGATTAGAAAAGATAGTTTGCGCATGTTCACAAAGACTCCGTTAGGAGTGCGTCCTTATAACATGACGGGCCCAAAGGCGCTAGACTTTTTGATTTGAAGGCATGACGTCAGTACCGGGAGCGGTAGCGACCGGGCCATCACTGATCACGCTGATCGAGTGCCAGAAAACAAGAACCCGGTCGCTACTACTCCGGGTACTGACCTCATGCTCAAAAGTATCGATAGTGTCCCGTAATCTTCCACGAGAACAACGCGTCTTCCATACGCGTGCCGCCACCGATGTTGTGAACGATGAGATAGTGCTGCGAGGGTTTGTACCAGACATTGACCACGATGCCCACGTGGTCGGTGCCGCCACCAAGGTCCCACGTTACGACATCGCCAGGCAGGAAATCCTTACTATCGTTATTCGTCGAGAGCGACTTCCCTTTGCGCACGAAGAAGATTTGCAGGTTCGGTACGCGGCGATGATCGATGTTCGTGTCCGGGCTTTTCAATCCCCATTTCGCTGGATAAAGCGAAAAGTTTGACTTCATGTCTTCATGAACTTCTTTTTGCAGATCGATGCCACCTTTGCGAAACGCGCGCACGATTACATCTGAACAGACGCCGGTCTCGATCGGCACATCGCCATTTGGATAATCAAGCTTCTGGTAAGAAGGATCGTACCCGGTCGTCTTGCCGACTTGATCGACGGCGCCGTCAATAATCGCTTTGAGTATGGGAGAACTGTTCGGCGCCAGCGCGTGAACTTCGGTTTGCTGCTCAGGCGGCTTCAGAGGTGGGCGGCTCCGCGCGATCTGTTGCTGACAGGCGGGGATCAGCAACAGCATTAAGACCGAGAGCAGCGATAGAATTCTTTTCATTTTGAAAGCTTAGACGCCGGACTTGTCGGGCGAGTTCCACATAAGTTATGGCTCTGCCATTCCGATGCGCGGCAAGTCTCGGACTTGCCGAAAGAGGTATGAGGATGTTGGGTCTATGACCAATTTCGCCCGATCGTTGCATCGCCGACAGGGCCGCACAAGTGCGATCTCTAAACTTCAGACTTGAAAGTTAGCCATGCTCGAATATCTTCCCGCATTGCCGGCGAAATCTCGTGACCTGCGTCATAGCTGCGAAACTCAACGTCTCTCGCGCGCATCCGGAGCTGCGCGGCGTAAGGCTCGACCCGCGCCGGCCCATAGTATTCGTCGCGCTCGCCGGCAAGATGAAACACGGCCGCATCCGTCGGCTGGTAAAGCTCGTTCGTCTCCCAATCGCCCGGCAGTCCGCCACAGATTCCGATCACGCCGCGCAAAATATTCGAATGCGTAAACGCGAACCGATAATTCAAAGCGCATGATTGTGAAAACCCGAGCAGGAAGATCTGTTTGGAATCAACCAGGCCTTCGTTCACGAGGGCTTCGATCATTTCAATCAGCGCGCGATGATGAATGGCGACCGATTCCTCCGGCCGGTAATTAGTCAGCCAGCCAAATCCGAATCGCAGCGGCCCGCCCTTTTCTTTCGGTTCGCGCAGATGCTGATGCGGTCCCTGCAACGATGCGAGCGCGAAACCTTCCGGAGCAATCATTTTTGCCTCACGCAGCGCGTGCCACTTGCTCGCGCCATAACCGTGCAGCGCGACGAGCAATGGCGCGGGACGAGACGGCGCCGCAATCACGTCATAGTACAAATTTATTTGCGCTGTTAGCTTTCGTTCGACGGACGGGTTTTGGTTGGGCGATCTCATGTTGTTCGCTTATAGCATGGACGCTGCCTGAATCGAAGTTCGCTTTGCATTCGCTCTCGTGGGAAGTTACGATGCTGCCTCGCGCAGTTCGGATCGATATCAACCCAAGCGAGGATCACGACAATGAAATTTCCGGGCGGACTAAACATTCAGGGCATGATGAAGCAGGCGCAGCAGATGCAGGAAAAGATGGCGCGCGAGATGGAAGAAATGCGCGTCGAAGCTTCCGCCGGCGGTGGTGTGGTAAACGTCACCATGAAAGGCGATCACGAAATCATCTCGCTGAAAGTTGATCCCGAAATCGTCAAAGAGAACGATATCGAAATGCTGCAGGACATGATCGTCGCCGCCATCAACGAAGGCAATCGCAAGGTCAATGAAGCGATGAAGAGCAAGCTGGGATCGATGTTGCCGCCGGGGTTAGGAAACCTGTTTTAGAAATTCTCTTGAGTGATTTTGTACTTTGTGCTTCGTGCTTTGTACTTCGATCACCCTGGCATCGTGCTAGTTTGAACTGCGATTCCTTGGCCAAGACATCAAAGCACCAGGTACAAAGCCCAAAGTACAAAGACCAGAATGTTAGATTACGCCGAACCCGTCACCAAATTAATCGACGAATTCAAACGCCTGCCGAGCATCGGTCAGAAGTCTGCGCAGCGCCTGGCCTTTCACATTCTGCGCACGCCGGAAACCGACGTCGAGCGACTGATCCAGGCGCTGCGTGAAGTGAAAGAGCGCATTAGTGAATGCTCAGTTTGCAATAATCTTACAGACGTAAATCCCTGCCGCTTCTGCTCAGCGCCTTCGCGCGATCGATCGCTCGTGTGTGTGGTCGAGCAGCCTTACGATCTGGTCGCGGTGGAAAAAACGCGCAGCTACAAAGGTCTCTATCATGTGCTGCACGGATCGCTTTCGCCGATTCGTGGCGTTCGGCCCAGCGATCTGCGGCTCGATAATCTGCTCCCGCGGTTGAAGCCAGAGAACAACGATGGAGTCGAGATGCGCGAAGTCATTCTCGCCACGAACCCAAACACCGAAGGCGAAGCGACCGCGAACTACATCAGCCGTCTCTTGAAACCGCTCGGTCTGCGGGTGACGCGATTGGCGATGGGAATGCCGGTCGGCAGCGATCTCGAATACGTCGATGAAGTAACGATGGACAAAGCGCTCACGAATCGCCACGAGATGTAACGACGGGCGTGATCCGCGTCCCCAGCCGATGTTCCTGCTCTGCAGACATTCCGCCATGACCAACCTTAGTCTTCTCTGAACTCCTTCTGAAGATCAAAAGCGAGACCAAAGAAACTGGTGCCTGTGCTACTTGGCCAGATCCATCAATTTGCGCTCGCCGGGCCCGAGCGTGACGCGCATGGCGTTTGGAGACAACTTCTTGATGGAGTCAGCGTCGTGTGGCGGCAAGGGCTCCCCCCGGCCCCACAAGACCAGGAAATATTCACCCGGCGCGCCGCTTACGACAAAGACTCCCTGATCGTTTGTCGATCCGTTGGGCCGTGAAAAAGCCGGACCTATAGACGAATCGACCGGAATCAGCATGACGGACACGTTGTTCAATGGCGTACCGCCCTTCGCGGACAATACGCGACCCGTCAGGATTGAGGCCGGTGCGATCACGATGCGAACATCCTTAGTTTCTGTTCCCGTTGTAGTCTTTAGTTTCTCGCGCAACAGATCGACGCCATTGACTTCGATTGATTTAGCGTAGAAGACATTCTGCGGTCTTATCATGACGGAAAGCGGGAATTCGCCTTCGGGCACGCCAGTCACGGTGAACGCGCCGTTCTCTTCAACTAGGGTAATCGCTGACCCGATCCCAATCGAAATGTCCGGCGCGGGCGCATTTCCCTGTTCGATCGTAACGTGTCCAGAAACGCGACCACCCCATGAAACTTCGATCGCCAGGTTCTCCACATCCGCTCCGCCAATTGTTAGATCTTGTCTCTTGTTAACAAACCGCTGGAGTTTCGCGCCCAGACGCTCCGTTGGATGCACATCGATCGTATAGACCCCATCAGGCAAATTGTTGAGGAACCAACGGCCTTGTGCGTCGGTCGTGGAAAAGTAATTAGACATTGCTGGGTCAATGCCTGCTTGATCCCGATCTTTCCTATTCAGCCGCACCGATGCCCCTGCGATAGGATGCCCGTCGCCTTCCGCCCTGACAGTACCGGCTACGCTGTGCAGGCTCCGCTGCGCCAAAGTAATGTTGATGTCGCTCACCTCACGGTCAGGAGACACGGCGACCGGAGGCGACAAGCGAGGGTCGATGGTAGAGGGAAAATAAGTATTGCCAAGCACTCCTTGAAAGCTTCGCGGCCCCTCCGGGCCAGGCTTCTTGCCTCCCGGAGCGGCGCTGACAATGTATTCACCTGCGGGCAATCCCCTGAACTGGTACGCACCACCTTCATCGGCAATTGAGGACTCTCCGAAACCACGTTCCCCCGTTTGCAACAAATGAACGCTGGCCGAGGCGACGGGCGCTCCACTCGCATTGATGATCCGACCTGAGATGCTCCCAAAGTGCGGATTCCTTACCCGCAGATTGATCTCGATAGCGCTCTCGCCGTTAACCGTTATTTTGGGAGAGTACTTCTTGTATTGCTCCAGTCGGGCAGCATCAGCCACGGGATCTCCGGTCTGTTGAGGGAAGGGACTGCCTTCTGCGCCGGGCACATGCTCATCAACGGGGTGAGTCACGACGTAATATTCGCCCGCGCCAAGGTGAAGGAAAAGGAACTCGCCATTCACGTCGGTGGTCGTCGTCGGGATGCGGTTCGGACCACGAGGATTGGCTAGCGCCTCAACCGCAACCAATTGAACTCGTTGTCTTGTGGCTGGCTGCCCTGTGTCCTCGTACAGAATACGCCCTTTGACGGTTGGCCCACCCGAACTATTCTGACCGGACTTGTCTGCAGGACGAGATCGAGCGACGGTTTCTGAGTACGCGTTTGCGTTAGCTCCCAGCAAGATAAAAGCCGAGGCGGCGAGCGCTAGTCTCGATATTCGCATAGTTGTTCTCTACGGACGACACTCCCGACAACAAAGCGTATAGAGTTCATCAAATTTAGTTTGCTTCTTTCCAAACGGCAACCCTAAGAAGGGTTGACGAACTCGATACAATTTTACTGAGCGGAAACTTGCCGTTTTAAGGCGTCTCTTTGCTTGCTGAATGAATACTCATTCAGTATTATCTAGCGGCTATGATCATCGTGAAAAAAGCTGCTGTCCTGGGCGCGGGAACAATGGGAGCGCAAATCGCCGCGCATCTTGCGAACGCCGGCATTCCCACGCTGTTGCTCGACATTGTTCCGCGTGAAGAGGCGCCAGGGAGCCAACCATCGGCGAAGGAGCAAAAGCCTGATCGCAACGCCATCGCTCGCGCCGGTCTCGAAGCTGCAAAGAAATCGAAACCTGCGGCATTCTTTACGGCCGATCTTGTTTCCCTCGTGACGATCGGAAACTTCGAAGACGATTTACCAAAGCTGAAAGACTGCGATCTGATCATCGAAGCCGTCGTCGAGAACCCTGAGATCAAGCGCAGCCTTTATGAAAAGGTCGAACAGCATCGTCGCCCCGGTTCTGTCGTCGCTTCAAATACCAGCGGCATTCCGCTGAAGCAGCTCGCCGAAGGACGCTCGGAAGATTTTCGCGCGCACTTCGTCGGTATGCACTTTTTTAATCCGCCGCGCTACATGCATCTGGTCGAGCTGATTCGTACCGAGTGGACCAAACCAGAAGTCTCCTGCGCGATGTTTGGATTTCTCGATGAGCGGCTCGGCAAAGGCGTCGTGGTAGCCAAAGACCGGCCAAACTTCATCGCAAACCGCATCGGCACGTACGGCGCGCTGGTGACGATGCGCACCATGCTCGACGACGGATATTCGTTTGAAGAGGTAGATAAGATCACCGGCCCGGCAGCCGGACGCCCGATGTCGTCGCTCACGTCGTTCGGAATCTGCACGAAAATCTGCCCGACGATCCTGAGCGCGACATGTTCGTGATGCCGGAGCTGGTCACGAAGATGATCGAGCGGGGATTGCTCGGCAACAAGACCAAAGCCGGATTCTACAAACGAGTAAAAGGCAGTGGCGACAAGCGAGAGATTTTTGTGCTCGATCCGCCGACGCTCGACTATCGACCGGCACAAAAAGTGAAATTGCCCGCGCTCGACATGGCGAAGAACATCGAAGACACGCGCGAACGTTTGAAGGCGCTGGTTTGGTCCAAGGATCGTGTCGGTGCATTTCTGTGGAAGACTCTGTCGCGTACGCTTTGTTACACGGCGGATCGCATTCCGGAAATTGCGGACACGGTGGTTGAGGTCGATCGCGCCATGCGCTGGGGTTTCAATTGGGAGCTGGGGCCATTCGAAGTTTGGGATGCGATTGGCGTCGAGAAATCAGTCGCGAAGTTAAGAGAGGAAGGCAAGCCGGTTCCGGCGAATGTGCAGAGCATGCTCGACGCCGGCGTAAAATCTTTCTACCGGCATAAGGATGGGCAGCGGTTCTTTTACGATTTCGCTTCCGAAGAGTACCGGCCGCTCGCCGATCCGCCGGGAACAATCATTCTGAAATCGGTCAAGGATCGGACCGGTGTCATCAAGAAGAATTCAGGCGCATCGCTGATCGATCTCGGCGACGGAGTTGCTTGTCTGGAATTTCATTCAAAGATGAATTCGATTGGCGGCGACACGCTCGAGATGCTGAGGTTCGCGATCGGCGAAACCGAA
>Ga0193729_1000971_pt1 | contig 14877 bp, 9 predicted proteins | sample U1c2metaG_FD_143036 | JGI IMG/M metagenome (GOLD analysis project Ga0193729, IMG submission 143036) | Soil microbial communities from a riparian zone of the East river system, Colorado, United States - U1c2 | ecosystem: Environmental > Terrestrial > Soil > Riparian zone | place: USA: East River... | reverse complement strand
GTCGCTCAGGAGAAATTTGTGCCGGGTTCGATTGACCCGAGGATGCCGGAGCAGATCATTGGAAGGTTGCGCTCGGAGATTCTCCTGCTGCCTTAGGGCATTACGAACCGCCCGTGGCGACCGGGGTGAGGAGGTCGTAATTTTCTACCTGCCAACCACGTGCCTCCTGACGCCGGGCGCCACCGAATTGATCAGCGGCCTTCAAACAAACACCATTGTTTTCTCTCCCAGCAATAAACTCCAGCTTCGGGAAGGGATACCCCCGGCCCCCCGCTGTCCTGATATTCCGCGAGGAGCTCCTTCGCCCCGCTCAGCAACTCATGCTGCGCCAGGATTCCCAGCACCGGCGAATACACCAGGAAATGTTTCAGCTTGGGAGGCCGATTGATCTCGAAATCGATCTGCTCGACGAAGACCATCTGATGCCGGTCGTCCCAATGGTGCAGGACGGCATCGAAGGCCTCGGGCTCGATAAACTGGCTTAAGAGAAAAAAATCCGCCTGCGTTAGCGTCCGTGGAGTGCAATCGTCCGGCAGCCCGAACAATCGGCAAAAGTTCGTCACTGCGTCCGGGTCGCGCGAAAGAATCAAAATGAAATTAGTTCCGCTTTCGATGTGCTCGCGCACGTGGTCTTCCCAACCTTCGATGTCGGCATTGACCGTACCTAGTTTTTTGTGAAGCTGAATCAGCATGGTCAAAACTACGCCCTACCGGCGGAATGCTCAACTAAGGTGGTATGCCCAGGGACACACAACGAAGACAATGGCACATTTTTCGAGGGCCAGATCTTTGGGAGGCCGGCATGGGGACCTGATGTCCTTGATTTATCTTTATCTGGATTGATGTAGGTTGAGGGCCGATTCTCACAGACCGCGAAGCAAACGATGAGCCGTGCGGAAGCTCCAAGCACCAAGAACGCAAACATCAGAGAAGCTCCAAGAGCCAAGTTCCAAATCGCAGGTTTTTGCGCCTTCTGGTCTGGTGGTCCGGTTTATGGCTTTATCTGCTTGGAACCACCTTTGTCTGGCTTTAATAGGCGTGATTGCACCTGCGATTTTCACAGAAGTCATCATGAGCTGCGCTCTCCACCGGGGATGAGTATCCATTTTCAGAGAGGCTCCCCAAGAAGGGAAGGAACGAAGAAACCACGAATTCACACCAATGGACAGGAATTGATGCCAAGGTTTCCGGAAATGTGGGGACCGTTTTGCCGTCGCATGGCAGGCTACCAGGGGTGACCAGGACCTACCAGGACCTACCAGGACTTACCGGCGACTTACCGTTCAGGGGAGCAAAAGAATTCTGGTTCGGTTTGCTTCGGATTGGCGCGGAATGATTCGGGTTGGTGCGTTACAAAACCAGACGGGAATCTCGTTTCGGCAAAAGCTCCAAGCACCAAGAACGCAAACGCCATGTCCTGAAGCTGAATCGATGAATCGGCGGGACGGGGTGTCGGGGTGTCGGTGAGGCACCAGATTTCTCCCCCCCGGAACCGGGGATTTAGCTCGTAACACGTAACAAGCTCGCGTTTTGACTTCCCAAGTCCGCCACGATTCAGGTGCCCAGCAAGAGACGATCGCTTCGCGATATGTGGTCCGAGGTTTCTCAATTTTGAGGTCGTTAACAGGTCGTAACAAATCCACAAATCCGGCCCGATGATTTAGCCACAAGAGAGCACCATAGAACGCAAAGGTCCAAAATTCCTCCCCCCGGTGGGGGTTTGGAAGCTTGCCAAGCGTGACAACCCGCATTCTGCCGAGGTTTTTGCATTCCTGGAAGCGTGACAATCCCGTGTTTACCGATGTTTTTGTATTTTTGGAAGCGTGCCAAGGAGCGTACAGCGTTACCGGACTCACAGAAGATCGGGAAAGCAAGCGAAGAGCCGGACAGAAGGCCGAAAACTTTCTCTCCCCCGGGACCGCTCATTTTACGCGTCCCACCGTCCCAAGCCGCATTTTGCTGACGTTTTTGCGATTCTGGAAGCGTCCCGAGAGATCGTTTGGGACGGTTTGGGATGTGAGTTTGGAGCCGTATCTGCCGAGTTTGGGACGGTGGGACGGTTTGAAATTTCGACCTCAAAAAACGGGCGAAATTTTTACAAAACCCCGGTAAATGCGAGAGCAGCGAACGCCAGACGATGGGAACGATCTGGAATTGCCACGAGAGGGCGCAAAGATCTAAAGAATAGGCGGAATACACGGAAAGAAGACAGCAAACGGAGCACGTCGGCAGTCGGCAGGGTCAGACCGTAGAAATGGATGTTGCGGTCAAGCTTGAAGGAACGTTTTCTACGGTCTGACCCCGCCGAGCTCTGGCTGGAGCAGCCGGGAGCCGATGGCCAGATCGCAGCAGTCGGTAACCAAGGAATTCAAAAGCGCCGGAAAAGCTTCCAAATCACTGGATAGATCCGCGTCCATGTAGGTGAGCAAACGGGCCCGGCTGCTTTTCCAGGCTGCCTTCAGAGCGCGTCCCCTACCTCGTTCATCGAGGTGAAGGACTCGCACGTTTTTCAATTCATCGCTCAATCCGCCAGCCAGCGCCAGCGTTTCGTCTGTTGATCCGTTATCGGCAATAACCACTTCGTAGCTGACGGCCAGGCCGTCCAGAAATGCGACGAGCCGCCGAACATTTGGGACCAGGCACCGTCGCTCATTAAAAGCCGGCACTGTGACATTGAGCAAGGGTCCTTCACGGCTCCGGGAATTTGAAACATGTGGCTGCCATCCTTCTCCTGGTGATATTAAGCGCATCTCATCGGTTGGCTCCTACAGCCGTAGGATCCGGCTTGTCGACAGCGAACCGTGCGACCAGGTTGCTCCTTTGAAGCGGCGAGTACTTTTGGAATTCTTCGTCAGGAATTGCTAGCAGTTGGTCCACATTCTTAATAAGCTCGGCGGGACGTTTTGAAAACGAGTCGTCCTCCTGTCTTAACTCTATGAACTCTTTCGTTCTGCCGTCAACAACGACGTCAACCTTCGGGTCGTCCCATCGCCCCCATCGCACGTCGAATATCGGAAGGAGAACGCGCGTCGCAGTCTTGTCGTGGCTCCAAAACCAGCGTTGCTGGACTTCGACCTTATTTGTTTTTTCGAGTTCCGGCACGTCCACATCAATCGCTCTCAGCCAGCGAGCGGCCAACTGGTAGGCTTCATTGGTGGTGACCTGGGATTTTTGGTGCGATAAGGCCTCGTTCCGCTCTGCCATGGACAGACCGCCGAATGGGTCGAGCTTGGCCACATGGCGGTAGTGGCGACCTCCGCCCTCATCAAAAGCATATTGTCCTGCGTGAACTGCACCCATAAAGCCACCGTAGCGTAGAATTTGCGGCGGAGCGATGTACTTGAAGGTTAGCTGGCTCTCTTGGATCGGGCATTCCACCGGCAGGTTAAGCCTTTCCGCGTTGAAGTGTGCTTCGGCCAGCAGAACGACCAACCCTACGTAATTATAGGCGAGGTACATGGATAGGCCGTTCAACGGTCGCGACTTGTAAGGTCGCTGCACCCAGCGATCTTCCACGAATCGAAGCTGAAGAGATACGGGCTATTGAGTGGATCTTTTAAGGCGGTGTTGTATGCAGTGAGGCACTGCTTGAGCGTCTGGCCAGTGTACCAATTTCCGAACAATTCATTCAGACAGCGACCATAAGCATTACGCGCATCCGCTGTAGGATACTGGCTCGTTTTCTCCCTCCAGCCTACAAACGCGCAAGGATCAAGCCCGTATTGCGTAAACACGGCCTTGGTCTCCTCGCCGAACAGTGGAATTCCAAACACATTCGCCCACGCGATAGCCCATGTGTTGCAGGCGTCTAAGATCACCAGCCGGTAAGGATGGTTATTAAAAAACGCGTTGCCTGCCTGTCCTCGGTTGCCGAGGAGCCTGGCCACGTCACCAGGTGTTAACCCGTCGTTTACATATGTCGTGTGGGTGTCACTTATGGGACTGATTATATTCGGGCCACCATGGCCCTGCCAATAAAAGTTGGCGCAGTTCTGGTTGGCCAACGCATCCGTCAAGGTTGAGGTGTTCTCGGAAGTGGTTCCAATGGTCCACTCGAATGGGTTGTCGGCATATGGGACGTTGTAGTTGTTGGGCAAGAGGTCATAGTCCCCAGGGTCGAATCCTTCGCCGGCGCACAAGGCGTCCACGACGTTGTCAGACAGGAGGAGATCTGAACGGGGAAAGCGGTAGCCAGCGTACGCTATAGCGAAGGCCTGACCTGTGATGGACTTCAGAAGCTGAAATATCGCCGGGGCGGACACTAGAGGGGTTCCGCCAGTGTCGAGGAAGAAGGTTGCCTGGACTGGCCCTGAAACAATCACGTTTCCGTTACCGTCCTTCAAGTCCCAGGAATCGCTAATCGCACCGGCTTGAACAGAGCCGGTTAGCGTCTTGAGGAGAGTCCCTCCAGCGTCTCGTATCTCCACTCTGTAATTAGCGGCAGGGATGTTGGCAACGGCATCTATGTGAAGGGAGTCGGTGAATAGCCTTGTCGGCGGGTTCACGGTTACAATATTGCCGACCCCGACCAGCGACAGCCGCCCGAAGGCAGTTTGCCAACTGTCTGGATCCGCTGCGAAAGAGATTGCGAGTTGGAGCAGACAGGGGCGGCTGGCCAGCCCGAAGGTGTCCAACTGGGCGTGCCACGTCCCGTCGGACGCTTGCACCACCTCGCCAACGGAGGCCTCCTCGCCGTTGACGTAGAGTCTCAGTGCCGACCATGAATTGGCGGGGATTGACACTCCAAGAGGAATATCCAGAAATCCGCTGGCGTTCTGGATCGCTGGCAACTGCAGCACGTTGCTGGGCACCAATGGATCCGTCCCCAAAAAACGCTCGATCGAACCCGTTAGACCGTCCCCATCGAGGTCCGTGCCGTCATAAATCACGTTTGAGGCGTCTGGTGTTCCGGCAATTGTTTGCTGGTTCTGCCAATCGGTCTCGGCATCCGTATGGGCGGAGTAGTTGCCGTCCCCGTGCCAATTTTCGACGTAATCCGGAATCCCGTCGTTGTCGAAGTCCGCCGCCTTGCCGCTGACCGCCGCCACGTAATGCAATCCGATGTTCACTTTCGCCTGGTTGGCGTCTTTGGTTTGGTTGGGCAAGGTGGTGAAGTGGTAAAGTCCGGCCGCAGCCGGGCTGCGGCTTCCGGCATTGACGAGGGTTGGCGAGGAGCTGGAGACGTATTTGTCGCCGAAAGTGGTGGCCTGATAAAAAGGGCCGGTTGTGAGCAGCACATCAGAGCTTTGGTCCACAGTGCCGCCGGTGTCCGGAGCGAGGCGATCGGATTCGCCGATATTCGGTCAAATTCCCCCGCGAGGCGACGCCAATAAGCATTGTGGTCATGGTCCAACGGCAGGGTAGTGTCCTGAGAGAAGGTGACTTTGTCAAAGAGGTTGTCCCTGAAAACCCACGGCGGCGAGGACGCTGTCATATGGTTTGGCATGCGGATTTGGTAAAGCTCCTGCAATTTACCAAACCGGAGTCGGCATGACAATCAGAACGCTGAGAAAGCCGCGCACAGCAGCTCAACCTGAATTGAGTCTCGTCCGCTGCCTTTATGAAGGATTCGCCGCGGCGAAATGGATATTGCCGGGTGGTGCTGGTTTTGGGTCAACACGCAATTGGAAAACCGTGCTGGCAGTCGCACTCCCGTCGTTCACGCTGACGATGACGTTGGCAAGGCCAGTCTGTGCGGCGATTGGCTGTCCCGGAAAACACCAGCGATTCGTGCCCCGCGACGGAAAGCACCCTGAATTTCAAAACAAATGAATTGTCCCGAGCGGGAAATCTCTGCACTCTTTGCGCCCATTATGCAACAGGTGAACCTGGGAATGCTCGGGGGCGGCACCGTCGGCAGCGGCGTATTCCACGCGCTCCAGCGCAACGGCAGCCTCATGTCCTCGCGCATTGGCGTAAGCGTGCACGTCGCCAAAATCGCGGTCAAGGCGTTCGATGAACCGCGCCCTTATCCCATCCCCCAGCACCTCATGACCACGGATTGGCAGGCGGTCGTTAACGATCCGCGCGTGGACATCATCATCGAACTGGTCGGCGGGACGACCCTGGCTCGGACGATGGTGCTGACTGCGCTCCAACTTGGCAAACCGGTCATCACCGCCAACAAGGCGCTGCTTTCCGCTTGCGGCGAGGAGCTTTTCGCCGCGGCCCACCAATACCGAACGAATCTTTATTACGAGGCCAGCGTTTGCGGAGGCATCCCCATTATCAAATCGCTTCGCGAAGGATTTGTCGGCAACCGCATCACCGGCCTCTACGGTATCGTTAATGGCACCTGCAACTACATCCTCACCCGGATGACGCTTGAAGGCGCGGACTTCAGCGCGGTGCTGAAGGAAGCGCAGGCGCAGGGCTATGCCGAGGCTGAACCTTCGCTTGATGTGGACGGCTTCGATGCGCAGCACAAAATCGGGATTTTGGATTTTCTTGCCCACGGCTTCTGGGTCGATCCGAAGAAAATCTACGTTGAGGGCATCCGCAAAATCACGGCGCTGGACATTAAGTTTGCCCGGCAATTGGGTTATACGATTAAGTTGCTCGGCATCATCAAAACCATCGACGGTCCCGGCGCGAAGCGAAAGCTTCAAAAAACCAAAACCGGTTCCCGCATCCAGGTCTCCGTTTATCCGACCCTGGTCCCCAACTCTCATGTATTGGCGAGCGTCAATCATGTCTTTAACGCTGTCTTTGTCCGTGGCGACGTGGTCGGCGATACTTTGTTCTATGGCCGGGGCGCGGGCAAAGACGCCACCGCCAGCGCGGTCCTCAGCGATGTGGCCGACGCGGCACTGGACTTGAAATTCGGCACCAAGCATCGCGTGCCGCCGTTCGTCCCGCACGAGCGCGATGGCGTCGTGGCGCCGATCGACGAAGTTATTGCGCGCTATTTCCTTCGCCTCAATGTGGTGGACGTCCCAGGGACACTGGCAAAAATCGCCACTATCTTCGGACGGGCCAGGATCGGCATCTCCTCTGTCTTTCAACCCGAGGGCCACGAGGGCGCCAGCGTCCCTTTGATCCTTATGCTTCACGACGCCCCCAACGGCGCGATTGCCAAGGCTCTGAAACAGATTTCCAAACTCTCCATCGTCAAAGGCGAGCCAATCATGATTCGCGTGGAAGATTTTGGATAATCCCGCGCAAACCTATGCTAATCGTCCAGAAATACGGCGGCACCTCGGTTGGCAACACCGAACGCATCAGGAATGTCGCCGCTCGCGTCGCCAAATACCGCGCCCAGGGAGATCAGATCGTGGTCGTCGTTTCCGCCATGAGCGGCGTCACCGACAATCTCATCAAATTGGCCAAAGACATCATGCCCCTCCCCAATGAACGGGAAATGGACATGCTCCTGGCCACCGGCGAACAAACCACAATCGCTTTAACCGCCATCGCCCTGCACGCGCTGGATGTCCCGGCGACCTCCATGACGGGCGCCCAGGCGGGCATCGTCACTGACGGCGTCCACACCAAAGCAAAAATCCAAAACATTACACCGAAGAAAATCCATGAACTTCTGGACAATGGCAACGTCGTGATCGTGGCCGGGTTCCAGGGCCAGACCATCGAAGGCCAGGTCACCACCCTCGGCCGGGGCGGCTCCGACCTGACGGCGATCGCCCTGGCAGCCGCGCTCAAGGCCGATCTCTGCCAGATTTATACCGATGTGGACGGCGTCTATACCGCGGATCCGCGGATCGTCCCAGGCGCGAAAAAGCTCGAAGAAATTTCCTACGATGAAATGCTCGAACTGGCGAGCCTGGGCGCCAAAGTCATGCAGTCGCGCTCAGTCGAGTTCGCCAAGAACTTCGGTGTCATTTTTGAAGTCCGCTCAAGCCTAAACGAAAACCCAGGAACACTCGTGAAAGAAGAAACCAAAAGCATGGAAGGCGTCGTTGTGCGCGGCGTCTCGCTCGATAAAAACCAGGCCAAAGTAACGCTCGTAGCTGTGCCCGACAAACCGGGCGTCGCGGCGCGCATCTTCAAAGCCATCGGAGACGCAAATATCAACGTGGACATGATCGTCCAGAACATCAGCCACGGAAGCGGCAAGCCGGCCACTGACCTTTCGTTCACCGTTGATAAACCCGACCTGCTCAAAGCCCAGAAGGTCATTGACGGCCTGCAAAAGGAAATCGGCTTTGGCCAGGTCATCGCCACCAACAACATCGGCAAGTTGTCCATCGTCGGGGTGGGAATGAAAAGCCATAGCGGTGTCGCCGGCAAAATGTTCGACACGCTGGCCCGCGAAGGCGTCAACATTGACATGATCTCGACCAGCGAGATCAAAATCTCCGTCGTGGTTGACCTGTCCAAAGGCGAACAAGCCATGAAAGCGATCCACGCGGCATTCATCGGGTAAAAATCATTTGACCTCCCCTGCCCCGCTTGTTAATTTGCCCCCGTGAATCGCAAGCTAAACCTGCTGCTATCGAATGCGCTGCTGCCAAGTCGCGCGGCGGTTGGGTTCTAGTTTGTTCGACCGAAATTTATGAACCCCACTGCCGAAGCCGGCGGTGGGGTTTTTCTTTACCTTGCCGCCAGCGGGCATTAACAACCACGAATCGCCATGATCAAGAACCCGTCCACCAAATACCAGCGGTTTTCCCCGGTTCGATTGCCGGATCGGCGATGGCCCGGCCGCATCCTCAAGCAGGCGCCTATCTGGTGCAGCGTGGACCTGCGGGATGGAAACCAGGCCCTCGCAGTTCCAATGAACGTGAGCCAGAAGCTCGAATTGTTTCAAACACTCGTCGAATGCGGTTTCAAGGAAATCGAGGTTGGATTTCCCTCCGCTTCCAATACCGAATTCACCTTTAACCGACGGCTCATTGAGGAGAGCCGCGCGCCCGAGGACGTTTGGCTGCAGGTATTGGTACAGGCCCGCGAGGATTTGATCGAGCGCACCATCGAGTCGCTCCTGGGCGCAAAAAAGGTGATTATCCATATGTACAACTCGACCTCGCCTGCCCAGCGGCGCGTGGTCTTCGGGATGTCCAAGAAGGAAATTGTCGGCATGGCTGTCCGCGGCGCCACGCTGATTCAGGAACGGCTTTCCCGGCTCAAGGGTACCCAGGTGATGCTCCAGTACTCCCCCGAAAGTTTTAGCGCTACCGAAGTCGAGTTTGCGAAAGATATCTCTGAAGCGGTCATGGATGTTTGGAAGCCCACTCCCCGGCACAAAATGATTTTGAATCTGCCGGATACCGTCGAAGTGGCGATGCCGAATACCTACGCCGACCAGATTGAATGGATGTGCCGTCACCTTAAGAATCGAGATTCGCTCATCATCAGCCTGCACACTCACAACGACCGATGCACTGGTGTGGCCGCCACCGAATTAGGCTTGCTTGCCGGGGCCGACCGGGTCGAAGGCACCCTCTTTGGCAACGGCGAGCGAACCGGCAATCTCGATTTAGTGACGGTCGCGCTCAACCTCTACATGCACGGTATCCATCCAAAGCTGAATCTTTCTGACCTTAACGCGGTCCGGGAGGTGTATGAGCGATGCACCGGCATGACCGTCCCGGCCCGCCACCCTTACGGCGGTGAACTGGTCTTCACCGCCTTCAGCGGCTCCCACCAGGATGCCATCAAGAAGGGCCTCGCCGAGTGGGCGCAAGGCCGTCAGCGGCGTTGGGACGTCCCCTATCTCACTATCGATCCCCGGGACATCGGACGCGAGTACCGGGAAGTGATTCGCGTCAACAGCCAATCCGGCAAGGGCGGCGTGGCGTACCTTTTGGAGAGCGAATTCGGCATCGAACTGCCCAAGGAAATGCAGCGCGACTTTGGCCCGATTGCCAACGAGGAAGTGGATCGCCTGGGTCGTGAAGTCAGCGGCAAGGAATTGAAGGAAATGTTTTGGCGCGAATATGTTCAGCGCACCACGCCCTGGCAACTGCGGACCTTCAAAACCCAGAGCCGCAACGGCACAGTCAAGTGCCGCGCACGCCTGACGCGCGACAGCAAATCGGTCATCCTGACCGGCCAGGGCAACGGCCCGCTCGCGGCGCTCGTCCATGGATTCACCACCGTCGGCGTGCCGCGCTTCGAGATCGCGCACTATAGCGAGCATGCTTTGAGCGCCAGCGAAGAAGCGGCCGCCATTGCCTACATTCAGATTAGAAACAAAAAGGGGGCCACGACCTGGGGCGCCGGCGTGGACACCAATATCGAACTGGCTTCTGTCAAAGCCGTTCTGAGCGCTCTGAATCGCTCATAACTCCAAGTCTCGGCGGTCCGAACGGATTTTGGATTTTGGGCCTTGGGATTTGGAGCGTCCCGCCCTCGGGTACTCACCCCATGGCCCCAATCATGTTCCAGACTTATGTTCCTTGGAAACAAACATGTTATGACTGAACCCACTCCCACCACCAAGGACAAACGCAAACCGAGCGCCGCCTTCATGAAACCAGTGAAGCCCGATGGCAAGTTGGCTGAAATCATTGGAGACCAGCCACTTGCGCGCACGGAAGTTACCAGAAAACTTTGGGACTACATTCGCGGCCACAATCTTCAAGATCCGGAAAACAAGACTTTCATCAAGGCTGATGACAAACTCAAAGAGGTCTTCGACGGCAAAGACCGCGTCAGCATGTTTGAAATGACCAAGTTGGTCTTCAATCATGTTTCGGCCGCCTAGGTCGATTTGCGGGCACGCCGAACGGCGTCTCCGGCCGACCGAGATTACATTATAAGCACCCTCCCGAGGCTTGGAGTTACGGCAATGCCGCCACGCGCATGAACACGGCTTGTGGCGCGGAAGCGATATTCAAGGTCCGCGTTACACGCACGCCGTCTCCGTTGTTGGTGATGCTATCCACAATGGGCGACCAACTGGCGAAGTCGGTGGTGCCATCAATGCGATAGTTGTTATGGATCGAGCCGGTCCAACCAAGACGGATCGTCGAGGGACCGACGAGGCTGACATCGACAATGCCCAGTCCCTGGAATGGAGCAAGGTCCTCTTCCATTGCCCACTTGCAGGCGCGGACAAAAAGGATTCGGCCCCACACAGTGAGCGCGTTGAAACATCGGCGCGTGTTGCTTCCACCTTGTTCATTCACGAACATATGAACTATGCGCGATGGAGCACTCGTATAGTTGGACCAGGGATTTAGCGGGTCTTGAGTGGTATCACCCAGGCCGCCACCTCTTTCGATGACGGCAAAGACAACCTGGTTCGTCGCAGTATCCAGCACCCCGATAATGTTCAGTCCTGGCGCCGGGATGGATTGGCCGCTGGCGATGTTGGCGCAGCACCAACTGATCTGATAGTTGGGCAGGCCGCCAGGCGTTAGAACATGGGCATTCTCATCCGGGTACGGGTCCCGCCAAATCTTCACGCGACTCTGCGCGTCGAGCGGGATGCCCTGCATGATCGGGTGGTTGGGATTTAATACCCTCATGTACAATCCATCGGTGGTGGGAGACGTTCGATTTCCAACGCTCCGATGAGAGTAAAGACAGAGCGAGGCATGGCTCGCCGGAGTAGCGCCACTCGGCCCGCTGTCGGTGGCGCCTATGATCGCATTTTCGCCGCAAACGACGGGTATTCCGTTGGTATTCGGGGGCGCGACATCTGCCGAGGAGCCGCTGCCCGAAATAACAACCAGCATGGGCGTCAATAGCTCGTTGAATGCTGCCGGATTAGCCGGCCCGGAATGGCCATCGTAATACAGGGAGGGATTATTGGGGGAGCCGAACACATCCAGGCAGGTTCCCCCGCCAAAAGCTACCATGTTGAGGGCTTTATCGGGCAACAGCTTAGTGCTGTAGCCATTATCCTGGAGCAACTCACACATGGCACTGTCCCCCGGCGAATAGCCAGAGCCCCGGTTGTCATCCATATCGTCAAGCGTGGAGGAGCTCTGCAAAAAGAAGTGGCCATCACCGGCGGCACGCGTGGTCACGATGATGGTGCCATTGGTAATAATGGTGCCGTTCAGATTAGTGTAGGCGGCTTTTGTTTCCACCTGCGATATTGCTCCGACCGCCAGCGCCAGGGTAACGGGACGTACGAGCCAATTTCTCATGAGTATGCCTTTCTCGAAATGCCGCGATGAGCGGCGGTTTGTTCGGGTATCTGGGTATCTACCCCAGTCTTGAGCGAAAGTTCATCGCTCTGTCAATTGGAAAAGGAATGTTCCTCTTTCCCCCCAAAATATGATCGGTTGAATCCGGGTAACTGCTCAAGAAACTGAGATCAAACCTGCACCGCGGTTTTTAACCCCAATCCAGCCACCTCCGCTTGCGAATCAAGCTTGCCATAGTCGAGCTTGACGACGCGGTCGGCGAGTTCGAAGTATTTATCGTCGTGAGTGATGACCAGGACGGTTTTGCCGCGCGCTTTCAATTCCGGAAGCAATTGGGTATAAAAAATCTCTTTGAAATAAGGGTCCTGGTCCGAGGCCCATTCATCGAATAGATAAAAAGGGCGGTCTTCCAGGTATGCGGTGAGCAGCGCCAGCCGTTTGCGCTGGCCTTGCGAGAGGGCGATGGTGGAGAGCGCGCCATTCTTCACCTTAACTTTATGGTTCAGGTGCAATAGTTGCAGGTACTCTTTGGCCTGCACATCCAGGTTGGGATTGTTCAGGCCGAGCAGGTTGTCGAACAGATAAAAATCGGAGAAAACCGCCGTGAAAAGCTGGCGAAACTCGTCGCGATTCTTATTCGTGATCGGTTTCCCATCCAGCCTAATCTCGCCCGCTTCGGGCAGATACAAACCAGTAATGATTTTGGCCAAAGTGGATTTTCCACTGCCATTGCCTCCCACCAGGAACACGAGCTCGCCGGGCGAGAAACTCAAATTGATTGGGCCCAGAACAAAATTGCTGTCTTCCTGTTCGCGGTGATAGGAGTGCACAACGCCTCGGAATTCAATCCGTTCGAACGACGGCTCGCTCTCCTGCGGCTCGATCGGACATTCCTCCGTTGAATGCTCCGCAAGTGAAACCCCAAGCTGCTCGACCTTGCGCAAGGCAACCTCCGCCCGCCCAAAGAGCGAAAAGCTGGTCAGCACCCCCGCTAGCGGTCCCATGAGGTAAAGCATGGTGATGACATATCCCGTCAGCGTCTCTTTGCTGAACGACGCCAGCGACGGCGCCAGGAACAGGATCAGGCCGATCAGAGCGAAGTAAAGCAAATGGCTCCAGGTTTGGGATCCGATGAACCGAATTTCCGCCGCCACATTGTGTTCCTGGAAAACTTCGGTGGTAGCCTGAATGTTTTTGGACAAGAACTCGCCGCGGCGATTGCGGTGCAACTTGAGCTCCTTGATCCCTTCGGTCAGCGCGCGGAAGTAACCATACAGCCGGTCCTCTTCCTCCCGCGCCCGGTTCAAGGAATGGAAAGCGCTGCGGATAATGAGGCGATAACCGATGCCTCCAAAAATAATCAGACACACCACGGCGGCAAAGATTTTCCACGAGAGCCAGCCAAGCCAGGCAGCCCCGCCCAACAAAATCGCCACGTTCACACTTACCGTCGGAATCGCCAAAAGCGCTTGCGTAATGTTGAACACGTCATCGGTTAACGCGACCAGGATGCGCGAGGTCCCGATCTCTTCGAGGTCTCGCAAGGGGACCGCCAGGATTTTGCGCACCAGGCTGCGGCGCAGCTCGGCAATGGCTCCCTGCGAAAACCGGGCCAGCATGACTTGAGAGACGAACGACGTGGCCAGTTTGCCCAGCCCCAAGGCGATGAACGCCCAAATCAGCGTGGACGTAGCGGGCGTCTTCCGGGTCAGTGCCGTGCTGACCAGCGCCACTAATCCGGCGTTGCACGCGCCGCTCAACAAGGCGGTGGCCGTGTTTACCATCATCATGCCACGGCATTTCCGCCAAATGAATTTAAGTATGCTCATACAGTTTGTGTCCGGGAATCTCTTTTGAATCGGGCGCGCGCTTCGGCCAATCCGCCTTCGATTTCCTTCGCCAGCGACCGCACATTCGGCTCCATGAAAATGTTTTCGTGGGAGCCTTCCAGACGCTTCACCCCCACGCGCGTTGCCAGTTTGCTCCAGCAAAAGTCATTTTCGAGCGAGCAGAGCAACGGTTGGCCACGCGTCCGCAACAGCGCAATTTCCCCCGGATAACGTTGCTGGACGTGCTCGTTCAGGGCCTGCAAGTGGATCCGCCAAAGCTTGAGCTCCTGCTCGGGGAACTGCGTGGGATCGATTACATCCTCCAGGTCCACCTCCGAAGACGAACTCTTGCTTCCGAAATGGCGCGCTAATTTGCGCGTCAGCGACCTGGCTTTTCGCGCAATGAAGTTCCGCTGCTCTTTCACTTCCAAACTTGCGAAATCCTGGAGCCAGTAACCCAAGTTGCGGGCGAACCGAAAACCATAATCCAGGCGCCACCAGGTGATCTTCTCGTAACCGGCATTGGCCGGCGCGCTGTCCAGGAGTGCCACGAAGGCAACTTCTTCGCCCGCAACTCGAAGTTGGCGGGCCATTTCGTAAGCCACATTTCCGCCGAAGCAATAGCCTCCAAAATAATAGGGGCCGTCAGGCTGCAAGGCGCGCACTTCCTTCAAATAGCAGGCCGCCATCGCCTCGATATCCTTGAACTCCTCCTGTCCCGTTTGCCCCCGTGAGCGAATCCCATAAATTGGCTGATCGGGGGGCAAATGCTGAGCCAGGTTGGCATAACCCCACAGAACATCCCCTCCCGCCCCATGGACGAGAAAGAGCGGCGCTTTGGAACCATTCGGTTGCAAGGGAACCAACAACGAACGCGCCGAGGCCGAATCTTCTTCCTGAGAAATCACCCGCGACAATTGTGCGATGGTCGGGCTCTCAAATAGCGTCACCAGCGGCAGCTTTCGACCGGCGATTTTCTCGATTTCAGC